>JAABUT010000379.1_pt1 | contig 75794 bp, 73 predicted proteins | sample 5559281 | NCBI WGS metagenome assembly JAABUT01 (sample SAMN10711880, study PRJNA513359) | rock metagenome | isolation source: Antarctica rocks | place: Antarctica: Victoria Land, Ricker Hills nord | collected 2016-01-04 | reverse complement strand
CCCCGCTGACGCGTGTTCCGGAGAACACCCTGAAGTTCGCTGTTGGGGTCATGCTGACCTCGTTCGGGGTGTTCTGGGCCGGTGAGGGCGTCGGGGTCGACTGGCCCGGCGCCGACGCCGCGCTGCTCGGCCTGATCGCCGGCATCGGCGTGACGTCGGTCGGGCTCGCCCGGGCCGCCCGACCGGCCCGAGTCGACGTCCTGGCGGTTCGGTGAGAGCGCTGAGGGCCGTGATTGCGGTGCTGCTCGACCTGCTGATCGGTGACGACTGGCGCATCACCGCCGGGATCGTCCTCACCCTCGTCGTCACCGCGCTGCTGGCCCATCGAGGCGTTCCGGTGTGGTGGCTGCCACCGCTGGCCGTCCTCGTCCTGCTCATCGGCACCGTTCTGGCGGCTCGGCGCAGGGCACTGGCCGATGACTGAACCCGTCGACAGCTCCCGTTCCAGGCCCGCGGCCGTGACCCGACCCGGTGGGCTGCTGGTGCTGCTGCGGCACGGCCAGAGCACCGCGAACGCGGCCGGCGAATTCAGTGGCTGGCTGGACGTGCCACTGACCGACCGTGGCCGCCGTGAGGCGGCGGCCGCCGCTGCGCTACTGGCTGAACACGCGTTGCTGCCCGACGTGGTGCATACCTCCGTGCTGGCCCGAGCGATCAGCACGGCCGACATCGTCGGCCAAGAGCTCAACCGGCCCTGGGTAGCGACACAACGGTCCTGGCGGCTCAACGAGCGCCACTACGGGGCGCTGCAGGGAAAGAGCAAGGCGGAGGTCCGAGGGCAGGTCGGGGACGACACGTTCAACCGATGGCGGCGCTCCTACGCCGAACGTCCACCCGAGCTTGCGGTGAACGACCCCCGTTCCGCCGCCGATGATCCTCGGTACGGGCAGCTTCCACCCGACGCCTTGCCCACGGCAGAGTCCCTCGGCGACGTCAACGCCCGTTTGCTGCCGTACTGGCAGGACGCGATCGCCCGTGATCTGCGCCTGGGGCTTACCACGCTGGTCATCGCACACGGCAACTCGCTGCGGGCGCTGGTCATGCACCTGGACGCGCTGACCGAACGCGAGGTGGCGCTGCTGAACATCCCGACGGGCATCCCGCTTCACTACGACCTCGACGACTGCCTACAGCCAACGGTCCGCGGCGGCTGCTACCTCGACCCCGCCGCCGCCGCGGCAGGAGCCGACGTGGTCGCGCAGCAAGGACAATGAGCGGCGCTGCTGCGCCTTTGCTGCCGGCGCTACTGACCGATCTGGTCGGCCTGTTGCCCGACCAGCGGGACGCGATCGAGGAGCTATCCCGGCGGCTGGGCGAGCAACGTTTGCGGCTGCTGGTCGTCGGCGAAGCCAAGCGCGGGAAGTCCAGCCTGATCAACGCGCTGGTGGGACGTTCGTTGCTCCCAGTCGGCGTCGTTCCGCTCACGTCGGTGCCGACAGTGCTGCGATACGGACGCCAAGACCGGCTCACCGTGCAGCTCGTCGATGGCAGCAGCTGTGAGCAGCCGCTCGATGAGTTGCACCACTACGTGACCGAGGCAGCCAATCCCGGGAACGCGCGTGGCATCGCTGAGGTGACCGTCGAGTTGCCCTCGCCGGTGCTCGCCTCCGGTGTCGAGCTCGTCGATACTCCGGGTGTCGGCAGTGTCTACGAACACAACACCGTCGATGCCAACCGGGCACTCGACCGGATGGACGCGGCGATCCTGGTCCTGAGCGCCGATCCGCCGATGTCCGCCAGTGAGCGACAGTTCCTGCGCGCGGTCCGGAAGCAGGCAGTGACCGTCCTGTGCGTCCTGAACAAGGTCGACCGGCTTGACCCAGCCGAGCTGGGCGAGGCGGTGGCCTTCACCGAGAGCATTCTGTGGGAGGAGCTCGGCGCGTCGGCCAAGGTATGGCCGTTGTCCGCGCGCAGCGGCACGGACAACCTGCACACTCCACCACCGGACGGGTTGGCGGCGTTCACCGCGCACCTTCGTCGGTACCTGGGAGAACGACAGGCCGATGACCTCGTGCAGTCCGTACAGAAGCGGGCGCGACGACTCGCGGACGAAGCGCGCGCCGGCACCGAACTCACCTTGTCCGCCCTGTCGACAACCGCCGACCAGCTCGACCAACGCCTGCGCGCACACGACCGTCAACTCACTTCCCTGCGCAGACAGCAGGCGGACAACACAGCGGTCATCACCGGACGCACCGGCACACTGCTCGCCGCCCTCAACGACAGCGCGCGCGACCTGCTCCGCGAGAAAACCCCGGAGGTGCAAGCGGTCGCCAGTGACCGAGCGGCGGCGGCTCCGACAGGAGAGCGCGCCAGCGACACCGAGACTGCAGCAGTTGAGGCGGCTGCTGCCAGCATCCGCCGCCTCGTCGAAGCCTGGGAACGCGAGCAGCGTCAACTGCTTGAGCGCGACCTCGCCGCAATGCGGCAGCGCCTGACCGAAGTCGTTCAGGAGCAGGTCGCCGCGGTCCGTACCCACGCCGGAGACCTCTTCCATGTCGCGATACCTGACCTTGAGGCAGTACTCCCGCGGGAAGCACCCGAGTTGCGCAGCCCCGGCGTCGACGACGCCCCTGGCAACACCACGGCGATGCTGGCGATGGTCCGCCAACGGGTGCCTGGGCGGCTAGGACGTCGACGTGTGGCTGCATACGTGACCGAACGAGCCGGTCAGCTGCTGGATCAGCACATCGGACGTAGCCGCGCACGGCTGCAACGTGACCTGCGCGGTGCCGCTGCCCGCATGGTCCACGATCTCCATGAGCAGGCTAGCGCGGGCGTCCGGCTCGTGGCCACGGCCCTGTCGGAGGCCCGGGAGCTGCACGGCGGCCAGTTGCCCGAACGCGAGGCCGCGCGTGCACGGCTCGAACGCCGGCGGGCGGCTCTGAACGCCCTCCTGGCCGAACTCATGTCAGTCACCGACGGCCGCACGTGAAGACGGCGCGGTCAGGGCGCCGGCAGCCCGTAGGGCAGACCCGAGACTTCCGCCTCGATCTCCACGAGCCTGTTGTACTTCGCGACCCGCTCGCCACGCGCTGGCGCACCAGCCTTGAGCTGACCGCATCCGGTTCCGACCGCGAGGTCGGCGTTGAAGGTGCCCGGACTCACCCGATCGGTGGGACACCATCTGCCGGTACCCGGCGTCGCGGCACAGCGGCATCGCCTCCAACGTGTCGGTCACGGTGCCGATCTGGTTCAGCTTGATCAAGGCAGCGTTGCCGACTCCGACGCTGATCGCCGACGCTTTCGCTGTCGGGAACACAGCCAGGTCTGCGCGTGATCATCCCGACGGGACGGAGCTGCGACCTTGACGGCGTTCACGCCGGTGGTCCTGTTGTCGTTGCCCATAGATGGTCCACCACGACCATCCTCACGACCAACTCGTTGGAGGCACCGTGAACCGAACACCCGCCAGCCAGCCGTTCGTCGTGGTGGGGGTAGACGGCTCGGCGTCCTCCATAACCGCACTGCACTACGCGGCAGCGGAGGCCCACCTTCGGGATGCCTCGCTTCGCGTTGTCGGCGTCTACATCTACGACGACTCCGCCCAAGAGGCCGAGCGCGCGACGCAGCGGGTGAACGACGCCGTCCATGCTGCCCGCGAACTCGGCTGCCCCTGGCCCGGCGAGGTCGACGTCACGGTCCACGAGGGCGCGGTTCCCGACGTCCTGCATAGGGCGGCCAACAACGCCGTGCTGCTCGTCCTCGGTGCCGATGGGCAGGGTCTACTTGGGCGGTTCATCGCCGGCTCAGTCCTCCCAGCGATGACACATCACGTGAACGTCCCGACGGTCATCGTGCCGTTGGACTGGCGTGGCTGACTGCGCAGCGTCCACGTCAAGCTCGGCAACTCCTAGCGCCACCGCGCAGGCGGTCAAGGTTGTCCTGGTGGACGACTCGCAGGCCCTGCCCGGGCTCGGCGGCTACCTCGGCTGAACCAGTCCGTCGGGAGTCGCCTGCCGGTGAACCGCCAGATGACAATCGCGCTGGCGAGGCCCTCGATGACCGATCCGAGGGCCCAGCCGACCAGGGAGACGCTGTGCGCGGACAGCCCGGCGTACAGGCCCAGGCCGCCCTCTGCTGTCATCCAGACCAGGGACAGCACCGAGAGCAGCAGGACTTACGGACGGCGGGCCCGTGCGCTCCGACGCCGGTGCCGGTCTCGGTAGCGCAGCGGTCGCAGCAGCGGTCGACCGGCGGCGCGATCTTTTCGTGGCTGGGGCGGTCACGTCTTCGTCCTGTACGAGGGGCAGAGCGCGACCCGGTGGCCGGTCGCGGCGAGCAGGCTCTCAGCGGCACGAAGCAGGTCGATCAGCTCGGGCCGCGCGAGGGAGTAGTAGGACGACCGTTCGCGCTGCCCGATCGAGGGGCATGACAGGGTCTTCAGCGGTCAGCCCCGGTCGACGCCGCTCGCAGCGGATCGGCCCGACCAGGCTGCCGCACCGTGCACACACACCCCAAGCCAACAGCGCAGGCTGCGCGCGGCTCGGCGTGCCAACCCCCTGATCGATCGGACTCGCTGGTCACAGAAGTGGGCACGGGACTCTCGGCCACGGCCGGTTCTGAGCGGTCGCGCCGGGCCACTCCGTCGCGGGTCTTAGGCGCGGGAGCCCTCGTCGCGGTCTCCCCCGGTCACCTCCAGCCACGCGGCAGCGCGAGTTCAAAATCCCACCGCCACCGCCAGTGCTGCTTCCTTGCTCGGCCGACGGCAGCGCGAGTCCCCGACCGCGTGCGGCGCCGCTTTCCTACGCAGAACGGTCGAGCCGGGCCTCGAGTGCTTCGCGTGCGAATTGGGAGACGGTCTTGCCCTCGCTGGCAGCCATCTCGGCTGCACGGGCACGCAGTTCGGGCGGGAGTCGGAAGGCGACCGAGGGGGCCGTGCCCTTGGCCAGGGACGGCCGGCCGGGGGCCTTGTGGGCAGCTCCGACAAGCTCCTCGACGTAGTCAGCGTCGATGGGCCGACCACTGTTGTCGCGGACAGCCTCCTGGGAGAGGTCGACGGTGCGACCTAGTGGAGGGCCTTGGGCCTTGGGTGCTGATCTGCCGCGACCGTACGCTCGGGGCCGTGATTCGCGACCTGCGTCCCGAGGTGCTGAGGGCGCCGCCCCTGGTCGCCGACGGCCCTGCGCTGGTCGGCTTCGCCGTCGGCTGGCAGCTGTTCCATCGGGCAGCGGCTGCCCTGCGCACCCGAGGCGCCGAGGGTTGGCTGTCAGTGGCTACGACAGCGTCGTCTTAGGCCCGTGCCTGCCGAGCCGCCCGAGGCGCGCAGCACACCGCCGGATCTCACCCAGGACAGCCACCCCGAGCTGCCGCTCGACACCGACGCGGTCCCCGCAGGGCCCGCGCACGTCCAGACGCGGCTGCTACTGGTCGTCGCGGCAGGGGGCGCTGTCGGCGCATCGCTTCGTTACGCCGTCGCCGGGGCGCTCCCCACCACGCAGGGCGCCTGGCCGATGGCGACGTTGGCGACCAACCTGGTCGGCGCCTTCCTGCTCGGGGTCCTCCTGGCCGGCCTCGCCCGCCTCGGGCCCGACGCCGGACCCCGACAGACCGCCCGGCTGGGATTGGGCACCGGCCTGCTGGGCGCCTTCACGACCTACTCGACGCTAGCGACGGAGGCGGTCCTGCTCGGCAGGGACGGCCACCTGGGGCTAGCCGTCGCCTACGGCCTGACCAGCGCCATCGCCGGTTACGCCGCTGCCGCCGCCGGCATCGGCCTGGCGGCCCTCGGGCACCGCACAGCACAGAAACGGGCCTCCGCAGCCGGTGACGACCGGAGGACGGGAGGGTGAGCACCGCCCTGGTGCTGGGCGTCGCCGCTGGTGGGGCCGTCGGCGCGGTCGCGCGGTTCTGGGTCGACGGTGCGATCACCTCCCGTCGTACCGGCCCTTTCCCGATGGCGACGCTGGTGATCAACATCGTCGGCAGCGTCGCCCTGGGGGTCCTGACCGGGCTGGTGCTGTACCAGCACGTCCCCAACGGCTGGCGGGTCGTGCTCGGAACCGGGTTCTGCGGCGGGTTCACCACCTTCTCGACCACGTCGTTCGCGAGCGTCCGGCTCGTCCAGAACCACCGCCCGGCCCTTGCGGCCCTCAACGCCTTCGGCACGCTCGTGCTGTGCGTGGCCGCGGCGGGCGTCGGGCTGGCGCTCGCCGGCGGGTGAACCGGGCCGTCGAGCCCTGAAGCGGCGGCACGGACTGGTCCCATCCGGTGGAAGACCCGAAGCCGCGGCCAGGCAGCCGGCTGAGCCCCGACTCGACAGCCGAAGACCCCGCCACCACTCGGTGACGGAGCCTCGGATCGGCGGAGGATACGAGATTCGAACTCGTGAGGGGTTGCCCCCAACACGCTTTCCAAGCGTGCGCCATAGGCCAACTAGGCGAATCCTCCGCCGGCGATGCTAGCGGACCGGCCGGTCCCTCCGGACCCGTCGTACCTCTAGACTCGGCCGCAGACCCCTCGTGCGGCGGCCATCTCGCTGAACCCCCCCAGGGCCGGAAGGCAGCAAGGGCAGGCGGGCTCTGACCGGGTGCGCGAGGGGTCCTCTCGCTTCCAAGGGGGCACGTTGAGCCTGGCGCTCTACCGCAAGTATCGCCCCGGCAGCTTCGCCGAGCTCAAGGGGCAGGAGCACGTCACCGGGCCGCTGCAGCAGGCGTTGCGCAACGGCCGCATCCACCACGCGTACCTGTTCAGCGGGCCGCGCGGCTGCGGGAAGACCTCCAGTGCCCGGATCCTGGCCCGCTCGCTGAACTGCGAGCAGGGGCCGACGCCTGACCCGTGCGGAGTCTGCGACTCCTGCGTCGCCCTGGCGCCCAACGGGCCGGGGTCGCTGGACGTTGTCGAGATCGATGCGGCCAGCCACGGCGGCGTCGACGACGCGCGCGACTTGCGGGAGAGGGCGTTCTACGCACCGGTCAGCAGCCGCTACAAGGTCTACATCATCGACGAGGCGCACATGGTCAGCCGGGAGGGCTTCAACGCCCTGCTCAAGCTGGTCGAGGAGCCCCCGGAGTTCCTGCGGTTTGTGTTCGCGACCACCGAGCCGGAGAAGGTCCTCAGCACCATCCGCTCACGCACCCACCACTACCCGTTCCGGCTGATGCCGAGGCGCGAGCTCACCGACCTGCTGAGCAGCATCGTCGAGCAGGAGCGCATCGCCGTCGACCCGACGGTGCTGCCGCTCGTCGTGCGTGCAGCGGCCGGCAGCGCCCGGGACGGGCTGTCCATACTGGACCAGGTGCTGGCCAGTGCCGGGGCCGAGGGCGTCACCCGCGAGAGCGCCGCCAGCCTGCTGGGCGTCACCCCCGACAGCCTGCTCGACGACGTGCTCGACGCGTTCGCCGCCCGCGACGGGGCGGCCGTCTTCGCCACCGTCGACGAGGTGATGGAGGGTGGTCACGACCCGCGCCGCTTCGCCGGAGACGTGTTGGAACGGCTGCGAGATCTCGTTGTGCTCGACGCCGTGCCGGACGCCGGGGACAAGGGACTGCTCGACTGCCCGCCGGAGCAGTTGACCAGGATGTCGCGGCAGGTCACCGCGTTGGGCTCCGCCGGGATCTCGCGCGCCGCCGACCTGCTCCACGCCGGCCTGGTCGAGATGCGGGGTACGACGAGCCCGCGGCTGCTCCTGGAACTGGTGTGCGCCCGGGTCCTGTTGCCGGCCGCCTCCCTCGATGACAGCGCCGTGCTCAGTCGCGTCGAGCGGCTCGAGCGGCGGTTCGACATCGCCGGCGACGCGGTTCCGGTCGTCCCGCCGGCGCACGTTCCCGGCCCGCATCATCTGGAGCACCCGCCCCCACCGGCTACCGGGGCTGCGGTCGGCCACGCCGCGCCGCCGGACGTACCCCGCGCCAAACCGGCCGCGTCCCGAGCCGAGCAGCCCCGCCCGCAACCGACGCCGTCCCCGTCGCCCGGCCAGTCGCCCGCCGCTGCCGTGCAGGCGTGGCCGGCCGCAGCCGTCCCCGGCGGCGCCCCGCGCGCCGAAGCAGCGCCCGACCCCCGGCCCGACCCCGGCCACGACCCCCAGCACGACCCCAGCCCGGCATCGGGCGGCTCCGGCGGGCTGGACGCCACCGCCCTGCGGCGCTCGTGGGATGCCGTCATGGATGTCGTGAAAAGCCTCAAGCGGGCAGCCTGGGTGGTGCTGACCGACGCGCAGGTGCAGTCGGTCGAGGGCCCGGTCCTCACGCTGGCCTTCACCCGCCCAGGCAACCAGCGGGCGCTGTCGAACGGCGCCAACACCGAGTTCCTGCAGGACGCCCTCAAGCAGGTGCTGGGCGTCGACCTCGAGATTCACGGCATCGTCGTCGGCGAGGCCGCCACCCCGCCGGTCCCGCGCCGAGCCGGCCGGCCGCCCGCCCCGTCGTACGACAGCTTCGCGCCGGGGGACGAGGCCGAGCCGGAGGACCCGGACGCACCGAGACCGGAGCGGCAGGTCACCGGCGAGGACGCCGCCCTGAAGCTGGTCGCCGACCAGCTCGGTGGCACGGTCGTGGGGACGATCGAGCCCTAGGCTGCGGCCACGCAGACGAGAGGGAGACCAGGTGCCCAAGCCCGGCGGTCCGCCGAACATGCAGCAGCTGATGAAGCAGGCCCAGAAGATGCAGCAGCAGATGGCTGTCGCCCAGGAGCAGCTGGCCGCCACCGAGCTCACCGGGACCGCCGGCGGCGGTCTGGTCACCGTGACCATGTCCGGGGGTGGGGAGGTGCTGGGGCTCACGATCTCTCCGGATGCCGTCGACCCGCAGGACGTCGAGAGCCTGGAGGACCTGGTCCTGGCCGCGGTCCGCGACGCGGCGCGACAGGCCGCCGAGCTCGCCCAGACGACGATGGGGCCGATGACCGGCGGCCTCGGGATCCCCGGTCTGTAGGCGTGTACGAAGGCGCCGTCCAGGACCTCATCGACGAGCTCGGGCAGCTGCCGGGTGTGGGTCCCAAGAGCGCGCAGCGAATCGCCTTTTACCTGCTGGCAGCCGATCCCGTCGACGTACGCCGCCTCGTCACCGCCCTGACGGAGGTCAAGGAGAAGGTCCGGTTCTGCCGGGTCTGCGGCAACGTCAGCGAGCAGGATGAGTGCCGCATCTGCCGCGACCCGCGCCGCGACCTGACGCTCATCTGCGTGGTCGAGGAGAGCAAGGACGTCGTCGCGATCGAAAAGACCCGCGAGTTCCGCGGCCGCTACCACGTGCTTGGTGGCGCCATCTCACCGATCGAGGGCATCGGCCCGGACGACCTGCGGGTCCGCGAGCTGATGGCCCGGCTCGCCGACGACAGCATCACCGAGCTGATCCTCGCTACCGACCCCAACCTCGAGGGCGAGGCCACGGCTGCCTACCTAGCCCGGCTGGTCGGCCACATGGACCTGCGGGTCACCCGACTGGCCAGCGGCCTGCCTGTCGGAGGCGACCTGGAGTACGCCGACGAGGTCACCTTAGGCAGGGCCTTCGAGGGCCGCCGACAGGTCGACGTCTAGCCAGGCACCATCGTGACCCTGAGCGCGGTCTTCGAGTCGGGTCGGTAGCGGCTCCGAGGCAGGCGACGTCCTGCTCAGCCCCGACGAGCTCGCGGGCATGCTCCTGTTGCTGCGCGGCTGACGACCGCCACGCACGACGATGCTTGCCGGGCCGTGTCTGATCGTCCGCCCCTGTGTCTGATCGTCCGACCTCCGGCAGGACTTGTCTGAGCGTGCCTTCTCCGCGGTGGATCAGACAACGGAGCGGGTGGATCAGACAACGGAGCGGGTGGCTCAGACAACGGAGCGGGTGGATCAGACAGCGGGCATTGCCGGGATGAGAGGGACTGCTCGCCGTTCGCCGATGGGAAGGTTGGTCGCTCCGGCCCAGTAGCGGCCCGTGCGGCGGCCGGTGACCACCCCGGTCTCGAGCGGCCACACTTCCCAAACCGGGCAGAAGCGGAGATACTGGGATCCGTTCAGCCGCCAGGCTGCCCGGCACCCTGTCCCTGCGTGACCGTTGCTCGAGCGGTACGTACCGCGTCGCGTTCGACCCGGCCGGCAACGCCTCGTTCAAGGTCGTCAGCGCACCGCTGAGCTCCACGACCTCGCTCGACCCGATCCTGCACACCGACCGGACGACTCACCGCACCTTTGTCAGCCAGCTCGTGGGCGCCTGCTCGCTGTTGGCCTACACCGACGACGACGGTGCGACCTACACGCAGAACCCGATCGGCTGCGGTATCGGCGCACTCGCTGACCACCAGACCATCGGCGGCGGCACCCCGGCCGCGGGCCCGACGGGCACCACCGTGGGTTACCGCGACATCACCTACTACTGCGCGCAGTCGATCGTCAGCGCCCAATGCGCGGCGTCCCGCGACGGCGGCCTGACCTTCGGCCCCGGCGTCCCGATCTACACGCTCGCGCAGTGCGGCGGCCTGCACGGGCACGTCGTGGTCGCGCCCAATGACGGCACGGCCTACGTGCCGAACGCCGACTGCGGCGGCAAGCAGGGCGTCACGATGTCGAAGAACAACGGCACCACCTGGTCGGTGGTCAGGGTCCCGGGCAGCAAAACCCAGTCCGAGAGCGACCCCTCGGTGGGCGTCGGCAGTGCCGGCTCGGCCTACTTCGGCTTCGCGCAGGACACCTCCTCCGGTACGACCAGCAGCAGCGCGCCGTACGCGTCGGTGCTGCGCGGCGGGACGTTCTCCACTCCGGTCGACGTGAGTGGCGGCAGCATCAAGAACGTGCAGTTCCCGACCGTGGTCGCCGGTGACGACGGCCGGGCCGCGATGGCCTACCTCGGCACCGCCACCGCAGGCGACGACCAGGCCCCCACCTTCAAGGGCACTTGGAACCTCTACGTCGCCCAGACGACCGACGGTGGCCGGACGTGGACCAACACCCAGGCCAACCCGAGCGCCGACCCGGTCCAGAAGGGCTGCATCTTCCTCGGCGGCGGCAGCAACCCGTGCCGCAACCTGCTGGACTTCATGGGCGTGACCGTCGACCGGACTGGAAACGTCGTCGTCGGCTATGCCGACGGTTGCAACGCCACCTGCGCAAGCGGTGGCACCAACAGCCATGATGCGCGAGCTACCGTCGCCAAGCAGACCGGCGGCACCAGCCTGTTCGCTGCCTTCGACGCCGCGCCAACCACCGGCGCCACGGTCCTCGCCAAGGCCAGGACCCGGTAGGGGTCCAGTCCCACCATCGCTGCTGGCCGGGCGGAGCCGAAGGGCTTCCGCCCGGCCAGCGGCGCGTCGTCGGCGCTGCATGGGGCCGCCCGCGCCAACGCCGCCGGTACCCTGGGTGCATGGGCCTTGTCGTGCAGAAGTACGGCGGCTCCTCTGTATCGGACGCCGAGCGCATCAAGCGGGTCGCCGAGCGGATCGTCGCCACCCGTAAGGCCGGCCACGACGTCTGCGTCGTGGTCAGCGCCATGGGCGACACCACCGATGAGCTGCTGGAGCTCGCGCAGCGGGTGTCGCCGCTGCCGCCCGGCCGTGAGCTCGACATGCTGCTCACCGCCGGGGAGCGGATCTCGATGGCCCTGCTGGCGATGGCCATCCAGTCGCTCGGACTGTCGGCCCGCTCCTTCACCGGCAGCCAGGCCGGCGTCATCACCGACTCCGCGCACGGCAGGGCCCGCATCATCGACGTGACCCCGGGCCGCATCAGCGACGCGTTGGCCGCCGGCCACGTCGCGATCGTGGCCGGCTTCCAGGGCGTCTCCCAGGACACAAAGGACATCACCACCCTTGGCCGGGGCGGGTCCGACACGACCGCGGTCGCCCTGGCCGCGGCCCTCGGTGCCGAGGTGTGCGAGATCTACACCGACGTCGACGGCGTCTACTCCGCCGACCCCCGGATCGTGCCGACTGCCCGCCAGCTGCCGGTGATCTCGTACGAGGAGATGCTGGAGCTTGCTGCCTGCGGAGCCAAGATCCTGCACTTGCGGTGCGTCGAGTACGCCCGGCGGTACGACGTCCGGCTGGTCGTCCGCTCCTCGTTCTCCCACAAGCCCGGCACGATCGTCACCGGAGGTCCCGACGTGGAGCAAGCCATCATCAGCGGGGTCGCGCACGACCTGTCCGAGGCGCGGGTCACCGTCGTCGGTGTGCCCGACAAGCCGGGCGAGGCGGCAGCGATCTTCCGGGCGGTGGCCGACTCCGAGGTGAACATCGACATGATCGTGCAGAACGTGTCGGGGGTGACGGCCCGCACCGACATCTCGTTCACGCTGCCGAGCGCCGAGCTGGCGACCGCGGTCACCGCGTTGTCCAAGCTGCAGTCGACGGTGGGCTTCGAGCGGATCCTCTCCGATGAGCACATCGGCAAGGTGTCGCTCATCGGCGCCGGCATGAAGAGCCACCCCGGTGTGACGGCCACCTTCTTCGAGGCCCTCGCGCAGGCCGGCATCAACGCCGAGGCGATCTCCACCTCGGAGATCCGCATCTCGGTGGTCTGCCGGGATACCGACGTACCGGCCGCGGTGACTGCCGTGCACGACGCGTTCGAGCTGGGGACTGGCGAGGGCGCGACCGTCTACGCCGGGACCGGCCGATGACCCGGATCGGGGTGGTCGGGGCCACCGGCCAAGTGGGCGCGGTCATGCGGCGGTTGCTGCTGGAGCGGTCCTTCCCCCTGGAGCAGGTCCGGTTGTTCGCCTCGGCCCGCTCGGCCGGCTCCACGCTGCCCTTCGCCGGCCGTGACGTCGTCGTCGAGGACGCCGCCACCGCCGACCTGTCGGGGCTGGACATCGCGCTGTTCTCGGCCGGCGCCACGACCTCACGGGCCCTCGCGCCGAGATTCGCCGCAGCCGGCGCGGTGGTCATCGACAACAGCTCCGCCTGGCGGATGGACCCTGACGTCCCGCTGGTGGTCAGCGAGGTCAATCCGGAGGCGGTCCGCGACGCCCGTAAGGGCATCATCGCCAACCCCAACTGCACGACCATGGCTGCCATGCCGGTACTCAAGCCGCTGCACGACGAGGCCGGCCTCGTCCGGCTCATCGCCTCGACCTACCAGGCCGTGTCGGGCTCCGGGCTCGCCGGGGTCGAGGAGCTGCACTCGCAGGTGCAGGCCGTTCACGACATGGCGCCGGAGTTGGTGCACGCTGGCTCCGCGCTGGCCTTCCCCGAGCCGGTGAAGTACGTCCGGCCGATCGCCTTCAACGTGCTGCCGATGGCGGGCACCGTGGTGGACGACGGCTCCCTGGAGACCGACGAGGAGCAGAAGCTCCGCAACGAAACCCGCAAGATCCTGGGCATCCCGGATTTGCGCGTGTCCGGGACCTGCGTTCGGGTGCCGGTCTTCACCGGTCACTCCCTGTCGTTGCTGGCCGAGTTCGCCCGGCCGCTGACAGTCGAGCGGGCCGTGGAGCTGTTGGCTGCGGCTCCCGGCGTCGAGCTGTCGGAGGTTCCTACGCCGCTGCAGGCCGCCGGTTCGGACCCGTCGTACGTCGGGCGGCTGCGGCAGGACGGGCCGCATGCGCTTGCGTTGTTCGTCAGCGGGGACAACCTGCGCAAGGGTGCGGCGCTGAACGCCGTGCAGATCGCCGAGCTGGTGGCGGGGGGATGACGAGCGCTGACGAGCCGACCCGGGCGACGTACCGGCCGGAGGTCGACGAGACGCAGGTGATCCGACAGGCGGACGCCGTCACGGTGGCCGGTCGGTACCGTCTCGAGGTACTCATCGGTCGAGGCGGCACCGCCGAGGTGTGGCGCGCCGTGGACACTGCCCTGGGCCGCACGGTGGCGCTGAAGCTAGTCACGGTCGCCCATGACGCCTCATCGACGCGAGCTGCGGACGAGGCCCGCACCCTGGCCCAGCTGTCCCACCCGTCGCTGGTGCAGGTCTACGACGCTGGCACCGACGAGCAAGGCCGGCCGTGGGTCGTGATGGAGCTGGTCGACGGCGAGACCCTCGCCGACGGCATCCGGCGCGGGCCGGTGGAGCCCAAGCGGGTTGCCGAGGTGGGGCTGGCCGTGGCCGAGGCCTTGGACCACGTGCACGCGCGCGGACTGGTGCACCGCGACGTCAAGCCGGCCAACGTGCTCATCGGCGGTGGTGGCCGGGTGCGCCTGACCGACTTCGGCATTGCCCGCCTGGTCGACGCGGCCAAGGTGACCTCGACCGGGATGATGGTCGGGACCGCTAGCTACCTCGCGCCGGAGCAGGTTGCGGGCGAGCCGGTCGGGTCGCCCGCAGACGTCTACAGCCTCGGCCTGGCACTGCTCGAGGCCCTGACCGGGCACCGTGAGTACGACGGGGGCACCGTCGAGGTCGCCCTTGCCCGGCTCAACCGCCCACCGTTCGTCCCCGCCGACCTCCCGCGCGGTTGGCCGCCGTTGGTGACCGCCATGACCGCCCGGGACGGTGCCGACCGTCCGACCGCGGGACAGGTCGCCGAGGTGCTGCGCGGGCTGGTCCAGGGCTCGATGACCGCTGCTCTGATCGAGCCCACCCAGGTCATGACCCCGCCCACGACGGTTGCACCGGTGCCCCGGCGGGTCGCGCCCGAGCCGGCGGCCGCGCCGCCTCGCCGGTCACGGGTGAGCCCGGCTGTCTGGGTCGCCCTGGCACTGCTCGCGGCCGTGGTGGTGGCCGGGGTCCTGCTGCTGCGTGGGGGGACGATGGCAGCTAGGACGCCGCCGGCGGTCAACCCGTCGGTCCCGCAACCGCTGCGGGGCAACCTCCAGCACCTTCGGGACCTCGGGACGACCCCGTGAGGCGGCTCGTGCTGGTGGGTGCCCTCGTGCTGGCGGCTGGCTGCTCGAGGGGCCAGAGCCCCGCCCAGCAGCTCCAGAACGACACCGCGACGGTCCTGGACAAGGCCAACGCCAAGGACGTCGATGGGGTCCATAACGCCGCTGCGGTGATGAAGTCCGACATCCGCTCGCTCAACGCCCGCAACATGCTCGGCACCAGCAAGGCCAAGGAGCTGCTGAAGACCCTCAACGCGATCGAGGCCGAAGCTGAGACGCTGACGGCCAAGCCGTCAGGTCCTCCGACGCCCACGGACAGCACGGACAGCCCGACGCCGTCGCCGACCGCCAGTCCGACGCCGTCCCCGACCGCCAGCCCGACGCCGTCCCCCACCGCCAGCCCGACGCCGTCCCCGACCGCCAGCCCGACGCCGTCGGCCACGGTTACGTCCTCGCCGACGCGGAGCGCTGCAGCGGTCGTCGTACCAAGGCTCGGCAAAAAGAAGAAGCACGGCCACTAGCCGTTCCGAACACCCGGCGGGCGCAGCGCCGATGCTGCGGCCGGGACGCCCGACGAAGGGCCGCCCGGTCGGACGGCCCTTCGGTCGCACATGGTCGGGGTGACAGGATTTGAACCTGCGGCCTCTTCGTCCCGAACGAAGCGCGCTACCAAGCTGCGCCACACCCCGCGACCGTGCGAGTGGCCCATCCTACCGGAACCACGGGCGCACTAGCGTAGGTGCATGGGAGCGCTCAAGGACCGTGTGCACAGTGACCTGACGACCGCCATGAAGGCGCGGGACGAGCTGGTCCGGGCGACGCTGCGGATGGTGTTGACCGCCATCGGGACCGAGGAGGTGGCCGGTTCGCACGCCCGCGAGCTGACTGCCGACGAGGAGCTCAAGGTCGTTGCCCGGGAGGCCAAGAAGCGCCGCGAGGCGGCGGAGGCCTTCCGTTCCGGTGGGGCGCTCGATAGGGCTGAACGGGAGCTGGCCGAAGAGGCGGTCCTGACCGGCTACCTGCCGGCCCAGCTGTCGGACGACGAGCTGGCGGCGCTGGTCCAGCAGGCCGTGGCCAGCAGCGGCGCGAGTGGTCCGCAGGGGATGGGTGCAGCGATGAAGGCGGCAGCACCGCTGGTCGCCGGCCGGGCCGAGGGCGGTCGGGTTGCGGCCGCCGTCCGGGCCGCGCTGGCATGACCGCCAGCGCTACTGGCATCCAGGCAGGCGGCTGCGCAGGGTCGGGTCCTGACCCGGTCCGGGGCGTACGGCGGTCCGTTCCCGACCCCTACCGCGACCCCGCCCGGGCCGCCGCTGAGGGTCGGCTGAGGGTCCGGTCCGGTCCTGACCCGGTCCCGGCCCAAACCGGGTTGGTTCCCGACCGCTAGCGAGGGGGCTTGGTCGGTCGCCCGTGCTTCGGCTGGCCGCGCGCCGGGGCAGGACTGGTCGCGACTGGACTGGGCACCGCCGGCGTCGAGGTCGGGAAGATCGGCAGGAAGAACGGCGTGGCGGTGGCGAGCGGAGCCGGAGTCGGGCTGGCCGCCACCTGACCGTTGGACGGCACCAGGATGATGGTGCTGCCGGCCGGCACCATGGTGCCTCCGGACGGCTGCGTCAGCGCCACTGATCCGGCTGGGATGGGCGCCGCCGCAACGGCTGGCCCGTTGAGCACGGCGAAGCCGGCGTCGCGCAGCAGCTGCGCCCCGAAGGCCACCGGCTGCCCGGTCACGTCCGGCAAGCGGACCAGCGCACCCTGGCTCACCTGCAGGCTCGCACCCTCGAAGTCGACCGGCGGCACACCCTTCAGGGCCGTCGCCATCGTCTGACGCCAGATCGAGGCGGGCAGGCTGCCGCCGTACACCTGCTTGTAGTAGCGGCCGTTGATCGTCACCTTCTGCAGCTTGCTGGGCCTGGGGGTCCCCACCCAGACAGCGGTCGACAGCTGGGGCGTGTAGCCGATGAACCACGCTGCGGTGGAGCTGGTCGTCGTGCCGGTCTTGCCGGCTGCAGGTCGGCCGATGGTGGCACCGACCCCGGTGCGCAGCGGGTCCGGCCCGTCGATGACGCCTCGCAGGATCGAGGTGACGGTGTCGGCGATCCCGGCTTCGAGCGCCTGCTTGCACGGCGGGTTCGCCAGCTGGATCGGCTTCCCCTCGCCATCTGTGATGGACACCACCGGGGCGGGAGGGCAGTACTTGCCGTGGGCGGCGAAGCTGGCGTAGGCAGCTGCCATGGCCAGCGGGCTGACCTGGTCGACACCCAGCGTGAACGACCCGATCCCGCGCCGCAACGGGCTGCCGTCGAAGCTGTCGGCCTGCACGTTGCGGACCCCCAGCGACTCCGCCAGTCCTGGCGGCGTGATGAGGCCGGTCCGCTCCTCGAGCTGGACGTAGTAGGTGTTCACCGAGCGCCAGGTGGCCTGGATCAAGTCGTAGGTGCCGAACTCCGAGTCGCCCGCGTTCGACGGGCCGCAGGTGCCGTCTGGCAGCTGGTACGGGAAGGCGGTCGGGCAGTATTTCTGGGGCGCGAACAGCGTCAGGCCGGTGGGGATGCCCATCTGCAGCGCACGGCTGAGCACGAACGCCTTGAAGGTCGAACCGGCCTGGAAGCCCACCGAGCCGCCGAGTGCGTAGTTGACCTTCGTCTGGCCGGGCTTCTCGCCGAACTGGCGGTCGACGGCCATCGCGGAGACCGCGCCGGTCCCGGGCACGACGGTGTCCGCCACGGCGGCGACACCGGACGGGTCACCGGCCGGCGCCTGTTGGTCCACCGCCGCTTGGGCGGCCCTCTGCACCGCGGGGTCCAGCGTCGTGCGGATGGTCAGACCGCCGGCCAGCAGCGCCTGCTGGCGCTCGGCGGAGTCACCCAGCACGGCCCCGCCCGGCCCCTCCTCGAGGTAGCGCCGGACGTAGTCGCAGAAGAACGGCGCCTTCACCCCTGGCGCCTCGCAACCGCTGCTGACTGCCGTGATCTTGAGTCGCAGCGGCGTGTGCAGCGCGCTGGCGTAGGCCTTGGGGGTCACCCGGCCGAGCTCGAGCATCCGGGCCAGGACCACGTCGCGCCGGGTCTTGGCCTGCAGCGGGTTGTGCTGGGGGTCGAACCTGGTCGGGTTCTGCACCATCCCGGCGAGCAGGGCACCCTGCGCGAGGGTCAGCTTCTGCACCGGCTCGCTGAAGTAGTGACTGGCCGCCGCGCCGATGCCGTACACGCCGTTGGCGTAGTAGGCGATGTTCAGGTAGCCCTCGAGGATCTGGGCCTTGGTGTGGGTCTTCTCCAAAGCCAGCGCGTAGCGGGCCTCCTGGAGCTTGCGCCGCGTGGAGCGCTCCCGGGCGGCCTGCTGCTCAGCAGGCTTGCCGCGGGCGGCCTCCAGCAGCATGTTCTTGACGTACTGCTGGGTCAGCGTCGAGCCGCCCTGCTGCACGCCGCCGGCGCTGGAGTTGCGGGCCAGCGCGCGGGCAGTGCCCTTCACGTCGATCCCATTGTGCTCGTAGAACCGGCTGTCCTCGATGGCAATCAGGGCGGTCTGCGCCGAGACAGGGACGTCGGCCAGGGTGACCGGCTGCCGGTTCTCGAGGAAGAAGGTGGCGATCAGGCCACCGTTCTTGTCCAGCACCCGGGTGGCTCGCGGCAGCGCCGCCGTGGACAGTTCCGACGGCAGGTCGAGGAACGTCTGCGACGCAGCCCTGGCCGCCAACCCCGCCCCGCCCAGCAGTGGGAACGCCAGCCCCGCCAGTGCGACGCCGGCCAGCACGCTGAGCACCACGGCTAGGGCGAGCCGGGCTAGCGCAGGAGTCCGCACCACATCACAGTACGTCGGTCCGCCCCGGCTCGCGGCACCCGTCCGCTCGCTGCCCGCCCGCTGTCCGCCCCGGCTGGCGGCACCCTGTCGGCTCGCTGTTCGCTGGCGGCACCCTGTCGGCTCGCTGTCCGCTCTGCCCGAGATGCCGCACTAGTCGCGAGTAGTCCCCCGTGACTACACAAATACCCTCCGTTCGGGCGATGCGGGACGGCCGTGCCTTACCTACCTTGCGGTAACCACCGGCCTGAGCCCCGGTGGCCCCCTCGAGCTAGGACCACACGTGACGGTCGCGACCCTGTCCATGGACGCCCTCAACGACTGGACGTCGGCCGCGGCCTGCGGCACGGCGGATCCTGACGAGCTGTTCGTCAGCGGAGCTGCCCAGAACCGCGCCAAGGCCGTCTGCCAGGCCTGCCCCGTCCGCACCGAGTGCCTGTCGGATGCCCTCGACAACCGCGTGGAGTTCGGTGTGTGGGGCGGGATGACGGAGCGTGACCGCCGGTCTCTGCTGCGCCGCCGGCCCGAAGTGACGTCCTGGCGCGAGCTGCTGGAGACCGCGCGCGCGGAGCATGGTCGGGTGGCCACCGCCTCCTAGCCCACTCCTAGCCCGTAATGCAGGAACCCGATGCCAGGTCTGCACCGACCGCGCGCAGGCCGTCAAGGTCGTGCACGTCGCCGGGCTGCGCTGCTACCTCGACCACTGGCACGGACGGGTGAGCGCTGGTGAAGCGCGACTGCAGGCGTGCCTCCCGGAGCGACTGGCTGAGCCGGTCGGCGTGCAGCCGCAGGACGCCCGCGGGAAGGGACGCCGGGTCCAGGCCTTCGGCGGCGGCCCGTGAGCGCTCCGCCGTGAGGCCGGTCGCGGTCGATCGGTGGACCCGGTTGACGACGAGTCCCGCCAGCGGCATCGACTCGGCAGCCAGCCGCTCGACGAAGTAGGCGGCCTCGCGCAGCGCGTCGGGCTCGGGCGCGGCTACCACGACAAAGGCGGTGCCGTCGGCCTTGAGCAGGTCGTAGGTGGCCTGGGCGCGCTCGCGGAACCCGCCGAACATGGTCTCGAGCGCAGCGACGAACTGCGACACGTCCTGCAGGACCGACGCGCCGATGATCCGGGTGATGGCGCTGGTGAACACGTTGAAGCCCACCGTGACGACCTTGAGGTAGGCCTTGCCGCCGGCCTTCGCGGGCGCCATCAGCACCTTGATCAACCGGCCGTCCAGGAACGTCGTCAGCCGGTCCGGTGCGTCGAGGAAGTCGAGGGCTGAGCGGGTCGGCGGCGTGTCGACCACGACCAGGTCGTACTTGCCCGAGGCCTTGAGCTGGCCCAGCTTCTCCATCGCCATGTACTCCTGGGTCCCGGCGAAGGAGCTGGACAGCGCTTGGTAGAACGGGTTGTCGAGGATGGCCTGCGCCTTCGACGGCTCGGCGTGTGCCAGCACGATCTCGTCGAACGTCCGCTTCATGTCGAGCATCATCGCCTCGAGGGACCCGCCGACCCCGACCACGGCCCGGGGGGTGTTGTCCAGCGCGGTCAGCCCCATGGCCTGGGCCAGCCGGCGGGCGGGGTCGATGGTCAGCACGACGGTACGACGACCCCGCTCGGCGGCCCGGACGGCTAACGCGGCCGCGGTGGTGGTCTTGCCCACACCGCCTGAACCGCAGCAAACCACTATCTGGGCGGTGTCCAGCAGCTGGTCCAGGTCCAGCCGTGGCGCCGCCGCGCCGCCACGCGGGGCCGTCATGCCATCCCCTGCCCGCGCAGCAGCCCGGCCAGTGCGTAGAGGCCGCCGAGGTCGACGCCGTCGGCCAGCAGAGGCAGCTCGTACGTCGGGCGCGACAGGTGGGCCAGGGCGTCCCGGCCGCTCTCCTCGAGGGCCATCCGGGCCGCGTGCTCACCGGCCTCTGACAGCAGTGCATCCAGGGTCGGCTCGTCGATGCGCAGGCCGGCCGCGCTGAGCCCGGCGGACAGGGCGCTGCGGTCGAGGGTCCCCTGCGCGGCGGCCGCCAGATCGGCCGGCGCCAGTGCCGGGGTGCGGACGGCGTTGACCACTACTCCACCGACCGGCAGGTCGAGGGAGTGCAGCTCTGCGACTGCGTCGATCGTCTCCTGCACGGGCATCTCCTCGAGCAGGGTGACCAGGTGGACAGCGGTCTGCGGGGAGCGCAGGACGGCCATCACACCGTCCGACTGGCTCTTGAGCGGACCGACCTTGGCCAGGCCGCCGATCTCGTGGCTGATGTTGAGGAACCGGGCGATGCGGCCCGTCGGGGGGGCATCCAGCACGACCGCGTCGTACGTTCGTCCGGTCCTGCCGGATCGGACGACGGCCTCCTTGACCTTCCCGGTCAGCAGCACGTCCCGCAGGCCGGGAGCGATGGTGGTCGCGAAGTCGATCGCACCGATGCGGCGCAGCGTGCGCGCCGGGATGCCGTTGGGCGAGAGCTTGTAGAACATGTGCAGGTAGTCGAGCAGTGCCTGCTCGGGATCGATCGCGAGGGCGAACACCTCTCCACCGCCCTCGGCCACGGCCAGTGACCGCTCCTCGTAGGGCAGCGGCGGCACGTCGAACAGCTGGGCGATCCCCTGCCGGTTCTCGACCTCGGTCAGCAGCACCCGCTTGCCCCCGGCGGCCAGCGCCAGCGCGAGCCCGGCGGCCACGGTGGTCTTGCCGGTTCCGCCCTTGCCGGAGACGACGTGCAGGCGCACCTGCGCGAAGTCGGACACGCGCCGAGCCTACGGGCCGTGGCCACGGGTCGGCTGCCGGCCAGCACCTGTTGGCCGGAGTCGGCAGGAGACGGCGGCGAGACGGCGAACAAGGACTGTGACGAGGTCCACAGCAGCGCCGATCCGGCCTGCGCCCGCCCGACTGGTGAGGACGAAGACGACAGATGCGCACCATCCAGCAGGAGCGGGCCCTCGCTGTGGAGGTCGCGGAGCCGACGTGGCGGGGCTCAGCCCAGTGCCGTACCGAGAACGCTGTGCACTTCTTCGCCCCGTCGCACTTCGAGCGCAAGCAGGAAAAGGACGCCCGGGAGTCCCAGGCCCGCGCGCTGTGCCAGGCCTGCCCCGTTCGGGTGGCCTGCCTCGAGCACTCGCTCGCCGTCCAGGAGCCGCACGGCATCTGGGGCGGGCTCAACGAGCTCGAGCGCCGGCGGACGTTGCGCAAGCGGGCCGCCCAGGACCGGGCCCGGCAGACAGCCTGATCCGCTCGATAGCCTCAGGCCATGACGACCTGGGAGTACCTCACCGCCCCCCTGCTCGTGCACGCTACGAAGCAGATCCTGGACAACTTCGGCCTGGAGGGCTGGGAGCTGGTCCAGGTCGTCCCCGGTCCCGGTGGCGGCGACCAGCTGGTGGCCTACTTCAAGCGGCCCAAGCCGTGACCGCCCGGGCGCGGCTCACCGAGCTCGGCCTCGAGCTGCCACCTGTCGTACCGCCGGTGGCGGCGTACGTCCCGGCCGTCCGGAGCGGCGACCTGGTCTTCACGAGTGGACAGCTGCCGATGACGGGTGGCCAGATGCCGCAGACCGGCCTGGTCGGCGGCCCGGTCACCCCGGAGCAGGCCAAGGACCTCGCGCGCATCTGCGCGCTGAACGCGTTGGCTGCCGTAGACGCCCTGGTCGGCCTGGACGCGGTCGTGCGGGTGGTCAAGGTCGTCGGCTTCGTGGCCTCCGCCGCCGGTTTCACCGGTCAGCCGGGGGTCGTCAACGGCGCCTCGGAGCTGCTCGGCGAGGTGTTCGGCGAGGCGGGCCGCCACGCGCGGTCCGCGGTCGGCGTCGCCGCCCTGCCGCTCGACGCACCGGTGGAGGTCGAGCTGGTCGTCGAGGTCAGCGGCTGAGCACGAGCTGGTCTCCGGAGCTGGTCGAGCGGGCTCGTGCGCTGCGCGACGGCCGGTTCTCACCCGCCGCGGCCCGGGACGCCGCGACCGTCGTCCTCCTACGCGACACCGCCGACGGGCCGCAGGCCTACCTGCTGCGGCGGGTCAAGGCGATGGCCTTCGGCGCGGGGATGCACGTGTTCCCCGGCGGCTCGGTCGACCCGGCCGACGCCGACGCCGACATCGCCTGGGCAGGCCCGTCGGCGTCGTGGTGGGCCGACGTGCTGCTGGCCGACGAGCCCAGGGCCCGCTCCCTGGTGTGTGCGGCCGTCCGCGAGACGTTCGAGGAGTGCGGTGTCCTGCTGGCCGGTCCGGCACAGGACCAGCTGCTGCCGGACGTGAGCAGCGAGGAGTGGGAGGCGGAGCGGGTGGCGCTGGAGGCGCGGGAGCAGACGCTGTCGGAGCTGTTAGCCCGCCGCCGGCTGGTGCTGCGCACCGACCTGCTGCGGCCGCTAGGGCACTGGATCACCCCGGAGCTGGAGCCCAAGCGGTTCGACACCCGGTTCTTCCTGGCCGCGATGCCGGCCGGGCAGCTGGCCAGGGACGTCGGGAGCGAGGCCGACGCCCGGGTGTGGGTGCGGCCGCAGGACGCGCTGTCCCGGCAGCTGGCGATGATGCCGCCGACCGCGGCGATGCTGACCGACCTGGCCGGCGCGCCGGACGTGGCCGCCGCCCTCGCCGTCCCGCGGACGATCGCCACTGTCCAGCCGCAGTTCGTGCTCGACGGCGACGAGCTGCAGCTGGTCGTCCCGTGAGGGCGGTGACCGCGAGCGCCTCGGTGGTCCTGGCACCCAACCCCGGACCCATGACCCTCGACGGCACCTGCACCTGGGTACTGCGCTCGGCCGGCAGCGAGATCTGCGTCGTCGTCGACCCCGGCCCGCTCGACGAGCGCCACCTCGCCGAGGTGGCGGCGCAGGGACCGGTTGCGGTCGTGCTGCTCACGCACGGGCACCCGGACCACAGCGCCGGGGCCGGACGGCTGGCCGAGCTGACGGGTGCCCCGGTCCGGGCCCTGGACCCCGCGCACCGCCTGGGCGAGGAGGGACTGGCTGATGGAGACGTCGTCGCCGCGGCCGGCCTGGAGCTGCGGGTCCTGGCGACCCCGGGGCACACCGGCGACTCGTTGTCGTTCGTGCTGCCGGACGCGGTCCTGACCGGTGACACGGTCCTGGGTCGCGGCAGCACCGTGGTCGCCCACCCGGACGGTGTGCTGGCGGCCTATCTGGAGTCGCTGCGCCGGCTGCAGGATCTCGGTGACGTCACCGTCCTGCCGGGCCACGGCCCGGAGTTGCCGTCGGCCGCCCAGGCTGCCGCGGCCTACCTCGCCCACCGGCAGGACCGGCTCGATCAGGTCCGCGCGGCGCTGGCCGATGGCCTGACCACCCCTCAGCAGGTCGTCGAGCGGGTCTACGCGGACGTCGACCGGGCGCTCTGGCCGGCGGCGACGCTCTCGGTCCTGGCCCAGTTGGCCTACTTGTCATGACCTGCCCGGTCTGTGGCACCGCCACCGTCCCCGGGGCCAGGTTCTGCTACTCGTGTGGCTCGCCACTGGCCGCCGGTGACTGGGTAGGCACCGAACGCCGCGTGGTCACCGTGCTGTTCGGTGACCTGTCGGAGTTCACCAGCTGGGCGGAGGACCTCGACCCCGAGCGGGTCGGCGTCGTCACCGACCGGGTGCTGGCCTCGCTGGCCGCCATCGTCGGCGAGTACGGCGGGCACGTGGACAAGCTGGTCGGTGACGGAATCATGGCTGTCTTCGGGGCGCCCACTGCCCACGAGGACGACGCCGAGCGGGCGGTTCGGGCGGCCGCCCGTATGCAGGCCGTCGTACGCCGCCTGGTCACGCAGGAGAGCGGCGGCGGCCAGCAGCTCGGCCTGCGAGTCGGCCTCAACACCGGCGCGGTAGTCGCGGGTGTCCAGGCCCACCTCAGTTACACGGTGGTCGGTGACACCGTCAACACCGCCAGCCGGTTGTCCGATGCCGCCGGCGTCGGCGCGGTCGTGGCCGGCCGGGACACCGCCGTGTCGACCATGGCGACGGCCTCCTGGCGGTCGCTGCAGCCGCTGCGCCTCAAGGGCAAGCGCGAGCCGGTCGAGGCCTTCGAGCTGGTCGGTCTGCGACCACCCGGGGCGACCCGCCTCGGCCTGGGCGACGAGGCGCCGTTCCTTGGCCGGGACGCCGAGCTGGGGCTGCTCATCGGCCGCGCGCTGGAGATGTCCGACGGCGCCGTGCCGCACACCGTGCTGGTCTCAGGGGAGGCGGGGGTCGGCAAGACCCGGCTGGCCCGCGAGTTGGCGCGCTTCGCCGGCGAGCTGCCCGGCGCCCGGGTGCTGTGGGGCCGCACCGCGCCGTACGGTGAAGGACGGGACCTGGCGGCGGTGGCCGAGATGGTCCGCACCGCCTGCGGCATCGAGGTGACCTACGACGTCGACACGGCTCGCGAGCGGGTGGCCAGGGTCGTCGCGCGCCTCGAGCACCCGGCGTACGCCGGGCCGGTGCCGACCGCTATGGCCGAGCACATCCGGCTGCTGCTCGGCCTGGAGGACCTGGAGCTGACCGGCCCGCGCGACGCGGCCACGCCGGGCGCCTCGGTCGGCGGTGACCGCGTCCGGCAAGCGGTCGCAGCGCTGTTCACGGCCCTGGCCAGCGAAGGTCCGCTGCTGCTGGTGCTGGACGACCTGCACTGGGCGACGCCGACGATGGTTGACGGCATCCTGCAGGTCGCCCGGGAGACCCGCGGCCGGGTCCTGCTGCTCGCTCTCGGGCGCCTCGACATGCTCGACGTCCCCGGCCGGCCGCAGTGGTGGGACGGACTGCCCGGGGTGGAGCTGGTGCCGTTGGCGCCGCTCGAGGACAGCGCGATCGAGCGGCTGCTGCGGGCCTACCTGGGCAGCAACGACCTCGACGAGTCGGTCCGCACCGCCCTGCTCGCCCGGGCGCAGGGCAACCCGTTCTTCCTGGCCGAGCTGCTGCACCTGCTGGTCGATCGGGGCGTGCTGACCCGGTCCGGCGACCGCTGGGTGCTGTCCGGAGTGGTCCCTGACGACGTGCTGCCCGCGGGGGTGCAGGCGGTGTTGGCGGCACGTATCGACGGGCTGGACGGCGCCGCCAAGGGTGTCCTGCGCGACGCCAGCGTCGTCGGCCAGCGGGTTGCCGTGCCGGTCCTCTCGGCGGTGGGTCGGGCCTCCGGCCACGGTGACCCGACGGTGGTGCAGCTCGCCCTTTCCACCCTCGTGGACCGTCGACTCCTCGACCTGGATGAGGCCGGCTACCGGTTCGCCCACACGTTGGTACGCGACGTCGCCTACGCCGGCCTCGCCAAGGCCGACCGGGCCCGCAGGCACGCCGCCGTCGCGCAGTGGGCGCAGGACTCCCCCGCCCGCGGCGCCGAGGCGGATCTGCTGGCAGCGGCACAGGGCGAGCGGGCGGTCCGGCTGGCAGCTGAGATGGGCTTGTCGACAGGCGATCCCGCGTGGCGAGCCCGCGGCGTGGCCTTCGCGGCACTCGCCCGCCTCGGGCAGGCCGCCCTGGGCCGGGACGACGCCGCCACTGCCGAGCGGGTGCTCTCCCGGGCGTTGGCCCTCGACCGGTCGGCGTACGGCGAAGGGCTGCCAGCGGAGCTCATCGTGTCCGCTCGGGTCGCTCGCGGGCAGGCGCTCGCCGCCCTGCAACGCCTGGACGAGGCTGAGTCCGAGCTGCTGCCCGCGCTGACCGGCCCGGAGGACGGCGTTCGGGCCGGGGCGCTGGTCGTGCTCGGTGAGGTGCGCCGACGACGGGGTGACCTCGATGGAGCCCGGGAGGCCTTCGGGTCGGGCCTGGCCGCGGCCCGGACGGCCGGCCTGGCCGGCACCGACCGGCTCGGTGGTGAAGCGCTGCGGCAGCTGGGGCTGCTGGACTACTTCGACGGGCGGCTCCGGGCCGCGGAGCAGCGGTTCCGCGAGGCGCACCAGCTGGCCGAGCAGGTCGGTGACGCGCGCGGCGCCGGGTGGGCCTTGCAGCACCTCGCGTGGAGCGCCACGACCCGCGGCGACTACGACCTTGCCGATGAGGTGCTGGACCAGGCGGCGACGGTCTTTGCCGCGCTGGAGGACACCGGCGGCCTGTCCTGGGTGGCCGGCACGGAGGGCTTCGTCCGACTGCTGCAGGGCCGCTTCGCCGAAGCGCGGGACCTGGCCGGGTCGTTGCTGCCGCTGGGTGACGCCACGACCGAGCGGTGGGGGGTGGCGGCGCTGCTCACCATCGACGCGCTGGCCGCGGCCGAGCTCGGTGAGGTCGCTCAGGCGGCCGACGAGGCGGAGCGCGCGCGTACCCGGTTCGCCGAGCTGGGTGATGTGTGGGGCCAGTCCCTGGCGCTAGTGGCGGCCGGCATCGCCGCCCGGGGCGCCGATGACCCCGATCGGGCGGTCGACCTGCTGAGCTCCGCGGTCGAGCTCTCCGAGCGGGGACGGCACCCGCTCACCGCGTCGCTCGCCCTGGTCGCCATGGGCTACGCGCACCTCGACCGAGGCGACCTCGCGTCCGCGGAGGCCTGTGGGTGGCGGGTCGGCGCCCTGTTGGCCGGCCTCGACCTCGAACCGCACGCCGCCCTCGGCGCCCGCGTGCTGCTGGCCCAGGTGCACCGCCGTCGAGGCCTGGTGGCGGAGGCGCTGGCCGAGCTCGACGCGGCACTTGCCGCCACCGGCCAGGAACCGGCGCTGCTGTTCCCGCGCCGGCAGGCGCTGGCGCACCGCGCCGGCATGCTGCTCGACCTCGGCCAGACGCCGGAGGCGCTGGCCACCGCCCGGCAGGCGGTGGCCACGCCGGCGGAAGACATCCGCTCGCAGGTGCTCGCCCTGCGCTCGCTGGGCAGCGCGCTGCGGGCGGCCGGCGACGAGGCGGCGGCCGTGGTCGTACTGAAGCAGGCGCTGGAGGCCGCGCGCTCGACCGGTCAGCGCTCGGAGGTGGCCGCCTCCGAGCGGGCGCTCAGCGGGCCCGACGGGCCAATCGGTCGGCGTCCAGGATGGTGAGCGCCCGGCTGTCGACGCGAACCCAGCCGCGCGAGGCGAAGTCGGCCAGCGCCTTGTTGACGGTCTCGCGGGAGGCGCCGACCAGCTGCGCCAGCTCCTCCTGAGTGAGGTCGTGGTGGACCCGGGTGCCGTCCGGGTCAGGGGAGCCGAAGCGCTCCGAGAGGGCGAGCAGCTGCTTGGCGACCCGGCCGGGCACGTCGGTGAAGATCAGGTCGGCCAGGGCGTCGTTGGTCCGGCGCAACCGGCGGGCCAGCACCCGCAGTAGCTGCTCCGCGATCTGCGGTCGGTCGCTGATCCACGGCCGCAACGACGAGTGAGCCAGGCAGGCCAACCGGGCCTCGGTGACGACGGTGGCGGTGGCCGTCCGCGGGCCCGGGTCGAACAGCGACAGCTCGCCGAACATGTCGGACGGGCCCATCACCGACAGCATGTTCTCCCGGCCGTCGGTGGCCCGCCGGCCGATCTTGACCTTGCCCGACACGACGATGTACAGCGTGTCGCCCTGCTCACCCTCGGAGAAGACGATCTCGCCGCGGCCGAAGTCGCTGTACTCGAGCGACTCTGCGAGGGCCTCCGCGGCCTCCGGCGCCACGCCCTGGAACAAGCCAGCCCTCGCCAGCACCTCGTCCACCGCCGTGCCTCCCCGTCGTCGCTGGTGGCCGAGTGTGTCAGATCACCGCGCCCGGCCGGGGATCAAACGGCTGAGTCCACGACGGCTCCAGTACCTCTCCAGCGCCGGCGCGTAGCCCTCGCGGACGAACGACTCGACCTCGTCGGGACGGGCTGAGTCCAGGAACGACTCGAGCTGGTCACTGACCGAGTCCACGCGCAGCGGCCGTTCGACGCGCTCCATGCCCAGCATGAGCAGCAGCAGCGCACACGGCGCCAACAGGCCAAGAGCGATGAGGTGCACCTGTTGATCCTCTCCTGTCGTGCCGGGACCATGCCCGGCGACCGCAATCCCACTCGGTCAAACGGGTGCGGACCGCTGCTCGGAGTTCAGTGGCAGTGCGCACAGGCACAGGCCCGGCGACTCCCGATAGCGGGCGATCAGCTCGGCGGTGGCTGCGCCGATCCGGGCGTGCAGCGTGCTGCGGTAGTGCGACAGCTGTGCCTCCGCCTGCTCGAGATCGGCCGTCAGGGCACGCCTGGCCGGTCCGTCGGTGGTCACGGCCCGCCGGTCCCACAGCTGCGCGAGATCCGGCATCGGCGGCAGGTCGTCGACCGGCAGCACCTCCAGCAGTGCGGTCCGACCGGTGGTGTGGCGGGCGCCCACGAGCACGCCACGCAGGTGGGCGCTGTCCAGGGCCGAGCCGGCCTGCACGACGTCCAACCGGGCCTGGACGATGCGGCGCCAGTACGACACCTGGTGCTCCTCGGCGGTCAGCGCCGTGCGGTAGGCGCGCAGCGCGTCCAGACTCAGATGGAGGTGCTCGGGAGAGGTCTGCGGAACCGGCCGCCCCGTGGGGCGGCGAGGGGCCGGTGGCTGTTCGACCACCTTCAGCGGCGTGCTCTGTGGCTCCACGGTGTACTGCTCCTCGTTGCTGCCGGCGGGATGGCCGGATTCCTCCCAGGTCGTCAGCGTCGAGCGCGGCCTTGAGCAGGATCACCGGAACGGTCGAGTGGCCCGACCCCACGTAGGCTCGGTGCATGGCCGCCAGCGGGGAACCCAGGCCGCTGGCACTGGTCCGCCGGGCCCGCCGCACCAACCGCGAGCTGGCTGCTCTCTATCCCGACGCCCACTGCGAGCTGGACTTCAGCACCCCGCTCCAGTTAGCCGTCGCGACCGTGCTGTCCGCGCAGTGCACGGACAAGCGGGTGAACACCGTCACCCCTCTGCTGTTCGAGCGCTTCGGCACGGCGGCCGACTACGCGGCGGCTGATCGCGCCGAGCTCGAGGAGCTGGTCCGCCCGACCGGTTTCTTCCGCAACAAGACGAGCAGCCTGATCGGCCTCGGCGCAGCCGTCGTCGAGCGGTACGACGGACAGTTGCCGGCCCGGCTAAAGGACCTCGTCACCCTGCCGGGTATCGGTCGCAAGACCGCCAACGTGGTGCTCGGCAACGCGTTCGGCATCCCGGGGCTGACCGTCGACACCCACTTCGGCCGACTGGTCCGCCGCTTCGGCTGGACGACGTCCGACGACCCGGTCACGATCGAGGCCGAGGTGGCGCAGCTGCTGCCCAGGTCGGAGTGGACGATGTTCAGCCACCGCGTGATCTTCCACGGACGGCGCGTCTGCCATTCCCGCAAGCCTGCCTGCGGGGCGTGCGCGATCGCCCGGTTATGCCCGGCCTACGGCGCCGGTGAGGTAGATCCGGTGAGGGCGGCCGCGCTGGTCCGGACATCCGAGTTCTTCGCGCCGGCTGCCGGCCCGGGTGCGGGGACGAAGGAGCCGGTGTGAAGCGCGCCCCGCTGGTCGTCCTGGTGGCCGTGCTGCTGTCGCTCCTCGCCGCCGCCGCCCTGCGCTCGGCGACCCGGTCGTCGCCGGGCACCGCGACGGGCCAGGCGGCCGCAAACACCGGCCCGGCCGCCACTCGCGCGGCCCCAGCGCCGGCCCGGCTGGCCGCCCTGCGCGCCGCCGCTGCCCTGGACCCGTGCCCTACCTCCATTAGCCCGGAGCTGCCGGACGTCGTGCTGCCCTGCCTCGGTGGCGGGCCGCCCGTCCACCTGCGGGGCGCCGGCAGTGGCGTGCCCACTCTGGTCAACGTCTACGGGTCTTGGTGCGGACCGTGCCAGAGCGAGATGCCGACCCTTGCTGCCTTCGCCAACGAGGCAGGCAAGCGGGTGCGGCTGGTCGGCGTCGACACCGAGGACGACCCGACGCAGGCCCTGCCGTTCGCGCACGACTTCGGCCAGCACTGGCCGGCCGTCGTCGACGACGACAAGGTGGTCCTGCTGCGCTATGGCGCAGGTCCGCCCCTCACGCTGTTCCTCGACGGCCGCGGTCATGTCGTGTTCGTCCAGCGCGGCGCCTTTCGTGACCTGGCAGCGGTGCGGACTGCGGTCGCCCAGCACTTGGGCGTACGGGTGTGAGCGTCCCGCCCTGGCTCGAGGTGCTGGTAGCGGCGCTGCCGACCGTCCCCGCCCAGCACTTCACGCATTACCTCCCGCCACCGGAGGGCGGCCGGAACAGCGCGGTGCTGGTGCTGTTTGGCGAGGGACCCGACGGGCCGGACCTGCTGCTCATCGAGCGGGCGGCCACGATGCGGTCGCACGCCGGCCAGCCGGCCTTCCCGGGCGGCGCCCAGGACCCGGAGGACGACGGGCCGGTAGCGGCTGCGTTGCGGGAGGCGAAGGAGGAGGTCGGGCTCGACCCGGCCGGCGTTGAGATCCTGGGGTTGCTGCCGGCACTGTGGCTGCCGCCGTCCGGCTATGTCGTACACCCGGTCGTCGGCTGGTGGCCGGTGCCGCACCAGGTCGACGTCGTTGACGCGGCCGAGGTGGCAGCCGTGGCCCGTGTTCCGCTGTCAGAGCTGATCGACCCGGCCAACCGCTACCGCGTCTGGCACCCCAGTGGCTTCATGGGCCCGGCGTTCGAGGTGCGGGGGATGGTCGTCTGGGGCTTCACCGCCGGGCTGGTCGCCGGGCTGCTCACCCTCGGCGGGTGGGACCTTCCGTGGGACACCGGCAGGATCGAGCAGCTCGACCCTGGCACCCTGGCCCTGGCGAGCCGCACCGGCGCACCGCCCGGCCCGCGACCCGGCTGAGACGCACCGCCAGCCCGCACCACCTGAGACCCTGATCCGCCGTACAGACCTGGAGAACCGTGAACCGGATCGTGTCCCTGCTCGTCGTCCCTCTCGTGTTGGTGGCCGGCTGCGGCGGCGGGTCGCCCGCCGCGGGCAGCAGCGGAGGCGGCGGTGCTGGCGGGTCCGCGACGACGACGGCGTCCGGCCCGGCTAGCGGCCAGAGCGTGCAGGTCGACGGCACGAACGCCTTGACGTTCGCGCCGTCCCTAGTGCAGGCCAAGGTCGGGGCGCTGGCCCTGACGTTCGCCAACACCGGCCAGGTGCCGCACAACCTGGTCTTCGACGACAGCGCGCTCGGCAGGACGGCCACGGTCGACGGCGGCAGCAAGCAGGTGCTGACCTTGACGCTCAGCAAAGCCGGGACCTACGCCTTCCAGTGCACGTTCCACCCGGGCATGACCGGCAAGCTGGTCGTGTCCTGACCGGCCGGGGGGACCTGCTCGACGTCGTCCTGCTGGTGGCGGCGCTGCTGTTCGCGGTCAGCGGCTACCGGCAGGGGTTCGTCGTCGGGGTGCTGTCGTTCGTCGGCTTCCTCGGCGGAGGGGTGATCGGCTCGCAGGTCGCTCCGGCGCTGGCCCGCAGCGGCCCGCTGGCGCGCTTCCCGCAGGCGGTAGTTGGCCTGCTCGTCGTCTTCGTCTTCGCCAGCGTTGGACAGCTCGTGGCGACGTCACTCGGCCGCGCGGTGCGCAGCCGGCTGACCTGGGAGCCGGCCCGGCTCGTGGACGCCGCGGCCGGTGCGGGTGTCAGTGTCGTCAGCCTGCTCCTGGTCTCCTGGCTGGTCGGTACCGCCGTGGCCAGCTCGCCGTTCACGGGACTGGCCTCCCAGGTCCGGCGGTCCCAGGTCCTGACCGCGGTCGACGGGGTCGTCCCGGGCAGCGCCCGCACGCTGTTCTCCTCGTTCCGCCGCCTGGTGGACGACCGCGGCTTCCCGGAGGTCTTCGGCGGCCTGGTCCCGACGCAGGCCCGGCCCGTGGAGGCTCCGGACGCGAGGGTGGCCGGCAGCCGGGCGGTCGCTGCCGCGCGCGACCGGGTCTTCAAGGTCACCGGCGTCGCGGCTGCCTGCTCGCGCCGGATCGAAGGCACCGGCTTCGTCTTCGCCGCTGAGCGCATCATGACGAACGCGCACGTCCTGGCCGGGGTGACCGCGCCGGTGGTGCAGGTGGGGGGCAGGCAGCTGGCCGCGACCGTGGTGCTCTACGACTCAGACCGTGACATCGCCGTGCTGCGCGTGCCCGGCCTGGCCCGGTCACCACTGGCCTTTACGGGCCGGGCGCGGACCGGGGACAGCGCCGTGGTCGTCGGCTACCCCCAGGACGGGCCGTTCCGCGCCGACGCCGCCCGAATCCGTGGCACCCAGCAGGCCCGCGGCCCCGACATCTACCAGTCCAAGACCGTCGTCCGGGAGATCTACGCCCTGCGGTCCAGGGTGCGCCCCGGCAACAGCGGCGGCCCGCTGCTCGACACCGCCGGCGGGGTCTACGGCGTGGTCTTCGCCGCCGCGGCCGACGATCCGCAGACCGGCTACGCGCTGACCGCCCGCGAGGTCGCGTCCGATGCCGCTGCCGGCCGGACGGCGACGGCGCGGGTAGGCACCCGAGGGTGCGACTAGCCACCACGCTGCTGCTTACTATACGCTTGCTGTAGCAAGCAGCAGCGACCGTCCATGCCGCGGAGCCTCCCGCTCGAGTCGACACCGACGCGCCGCATCTGCCAGGCGTCTACTCAGGGAGTGCGACCTATGACCCGGTCACCTGCCGCGCGCATCCGGGTCGTCCGGCGGATCGCTGCCGATCCGACGTCGACGGCCTTGCTGCTCGCCGCCCCTACGGCCTTCGCCTTGTGGCCCGGCGTCCGGCGGGTCGGGCAGGTCGCCGGTCGGCAGCTCGTCGAGACCGACCTCGCACCCGACCGCGCGGCGGCGGCCACGGTGCGCGCCCTGCCACCCCGCCGCACCCCGACGGCGTACGTCTGCCGGTTCGAGTGGGCGGGCCCGGATCTGCCGACGACGACCGGGACGCTCACCCTGGGCTACGCGGGTGGGTCGACCGACGCCGCGTTGGTGCCCGACAGCACCGACCTGGTGGGCACCGTGCTGGACGCAGGGGCGCTGGGCGAGATGGCGGAAGGGTTTCTGCTCAACCTGGCGCGAGCGGCGGAGTCCCGGAGCCGGGCAGCCTGATCTCGGGCAGCAGGTCGGACCCGGCCTCAACGGCCGCCGCGGCGGCGAGCGCCTGAGCCGCGACCGGGTGCGCGCCGAGGTTCCCGGCTCCCCGCAGCAGCAGCCGAAGCGCTCCGACGCGGTTGCCGCGCTGCAGGTGCGTCACCCCGACGCAGACCTGGGCGAGGCCCTGCCAGAGCTGGCGCTGCCCGGCTGGAGCCGCCTTCCAGGACGCCTCCAGCACCTCGTGCGCGGCAAAGGCACGACCCTCGTCGAGCAGCGCCTGAGCAAGCGCGAGCGCCTCCTCGGGCGGGAGCGCCTGCTCCGGGACCGGCGGCACCGCCGTGGGGTCGCCGGCCGGGACCGGGCGGCCGAGGGCGTCACGCCCGCGCATGCTCCACCAGCAGCGCGTTGACCAGCTCGGGCGCCTCCTCGTGCGGGAAGTGGCCGACCCCCTCCAGCACCCGCAGCTCGTACCCGCCGTGGGTGTAGGCACCCGAGCCGCGCGCCGTGCTCGGCAACAGGCAGCTGTCGAGCTGGCCGTGCAGCTGCAGCACCGGTTGCCCGACCCCCTCCGCCAGCAGTCGCAGGAAGCGCCGCCCGCTGGGCCGGACCTGCGAGCGGACCGCCCACCGGTAGTACTCCAAGGCGCAGTTGGCCACGGCGGGAACGGCCAGCGCGTCGCGGCAGCGTGCGTCGGTCTCGGTGTCCGGGAAGCCCGGCCCACCCCAGCGGGACAGCAGCTCGGTCACCAGCTCGCCCTCGATCAGCCGCTTCTCCGGCAGCTTCGGGGTCTGGAAGAACCCGATGTACGACGACGCCCGCAGCTGGGCCGGATCGGTCAGCAGCGCCCGACCGAGCCGGAGGGGATGCGGCATGCCGAGCACGGCCAGCCGCCGGACCACACGAGGGTGAAGGGTGGCCGTGGACCATGCCAGCTGCCCACCCCAGTCGTGACCGACGAGCACCGCGTCATCCGCGCCCAGCGCGCGGACCAGGCCCGCGACGTCGGCCGACAGGGTGTAGCCGTCGTACCCGCGGGGGGGCTTGTCGGTGGCGCCGTACCCGCGCAGGTCCGGGGCCACCGCGTGGAAGCCGGCATCACCGAGGGCCATCAGCTGGTGCCGCCAGGACCACCAGAACTCGGGGAAGCCGTGCAGCAGCAGGATGAGCGGCCCGTCAGCCGGGCCGTGCTCGGCGACGTGGAACCGCAACCCGGAGGCGGTGACGTCCCGATGGTTCCAGGGACCGTCGACCAGGACGCCTGCTTCGTCCGCAGTCACGCCGCGAACTGTAGGCGGCGAGGGCAGAGCTTCAGGAGGGGCGCGGGTCAGGCGCCCTGCTCGACCTTGCGGGTGTCCGCGGTGGTCGGGTGCTTGGCCCAGGAGATGTCCGCCTTGACGGTCTCGACGGTCTTCACCGGGGGACCCACCGTGCTCAGGCGCTTCTTGCCCTTGAGCCCCAGCACGGCGGCGACCAACAGGTAGAAGGCGCCGACGATCAGGAAGCCGACCCAGTAGCCGAGCGCGACACCGATGCCGAAGGCGGCGGCGCACGACAAGAGGATCACCGCCAACAGACCGGCACCGCCGGCACCGCCGAGCATCCCGGCGCCCTTGGCGGCCGTGGTGACCTCCTGCTTGATCTCGAGCTTGGCCAGCTCCACCTCCTTACGCATCAGCGAGGACATATCCTGCGTCGCACGCGAGACGAGCTCGCCCAGGCTCTGCTCGGTCACCGGTTCCGCCTTCCAAGGACTCGCAGCGACAGCCGCTGCCGATCACTGCCTACCCGGCGCGGGAGGCCCGAACACGGCTCGGCCCTGACGTTCGGGCGTCAGTCCTGCTCAGCGGCGGGTGCGGACGCCATCTTGTCGTTGATGGCGTTCACCACCGTCGGGTCGGCCAAGGTGGTGACGTCCCCGAGGTCGCGGTGCTCTGCGACGTCCCGCAGCAACCGCCGCATGATCTTCCCGCTGCGGGTCTTGGGCAGCTCCGGGGCGATCAGGATCTGCCGGGGCTTGGCGATCGGCCCGATCTGCTGGGCGACGTGGTCACGCAGCTCCTTCGCGAAGGCCTCACCGTTGGCCTCGTCGTCGGCCACGGTGCCCTTGACCGTCACGAAGGCCACCACCGCCTGGCCGGTGGTCGGGTCGTTGGCACCCACCACGGCGGCCTCGGCGACCATCGGGTGCGACACCAGGGCGCTCTCCACCTCGGTGGTGCTAATCCGATGGCCGGACACGTTCATCACGTCGTCGACGCGGCCGAGCAGCCAGAGCACGTGGTCGTCATCCCACTTCGCTCCGTCGCCGGCAAAGTACTGGCCGGGAAAGCGGCTCCAGTAGGTCTCGGCGTAGCGCTCCGGGTCGTTCCAGATGCCGCGCAGCATCGCCGGCCACGGCTCGGCCAGGGTGAGGTAACCGCCGCCGACCTCGCCGACGCTGGTGCCCTCGCCGTCGACCACGTCGACTGAGATGCCGGGCAGGGGGCCCATCGCGGAGCCGGGCTTGCAGGAGGTCACCCCCGGCAGCGGGGCGACCATCATGGCGCCGGTCTCGGTCTGCCACCAGGTGTCCACGATCGGGCAGCGACCACCGCCGATCACGTCGCGGTACCAGATCCAGGCCTCCGGGTTGATCGGCTCGCCGACGCTGCCCAGCACCCGCAGGGAGCTCAGGTCGCGGCCGCCCGGCAGGTCGTCGCCCCACTTCATAAAGGTCCGGATCGCGGTCGGCGCGGTGTAGAGCACGGACACGGCGTACTCCTCGACGATGGCCCACCAGCGGTCCTTGCCACCGGCGTCCGGCGTGCCCTCGTACATGACCTGCGTCGCGCCGTTGGCGAGCGGGCCGTACGTCACGTAGGAGTGCCCGGTCACCCAGCCGATGTCGGCCGTGCACCAGTAGACGTCGGTCTCCGGCTTGAGGTCGAACACCGCCCAGTGCGTCCAGGCCACCTGCGTGAGGTAGCCGCCCGAGGTGTGCAGGATGCCCTTCGGCCGGCCGGTGGTGCCGGAGGTGTAGAGCAGGTAGAGCGGGTGCTCGCTGTCAAAGGCCTGCGCCTCATGCACGTCGCTCTGCCGGTCGACGATGTCGTGCCACCACACGTCGCGGTCGTCGTTCCAGGCCACGTCCTGCCCGGTGCGCCTGACGACCAGGACCTGCTGCACGATGCCGGCCTTGTCGGCAGCCTCGTCGACAGCCGGCTTCAGCGCGGCCGGCGCGCCGCGCCGGTAGCCGCCGTCGGAGGTGATGATCACCCGGGCGTCGGCGTCGGTGATTCGGTCTGCCAGCGAGGCCGCGGAGAAGCCGCCGAAGACCACCGAGTGCGGTGCGCCGATCCGGGCGCAGGCCAGCATCGCGATTACCGCCTCCGGGATCATCGGCAGGTAGATCATCACTCGGTCGCCGGTCTGCACGCCGAGCTCGATCAGGGCGTTGGCCGCCTTGCACACCTCGACCTGCAGCTGGCCGTAGGTGAGGGTGCGGCGGTCGTCCTGCGGCTCGCCGACCCAGTGGATGGCCACCCGGTCACCCAGGCCGGCCGCGACGTGGCGGTCGACGCAGTTGACGGCGACGTTGAGTGTGCCGTCGGCGAACCACCTGGCGTACGGCGGCTGCCAGTCCAGCACCTCGGTGAACGGCGTCGCCCACTCGAGGCGGCCGGCCTGCTCCGCCCAGAACGCCAGCCGGTCACCGGCGGCCCGGTCGTACGCCTCGGCGGTGACGTTGGCGTGGGCGGCCACGGCGGCCGGCGGCTCGAAGCGGCGGTTCTCGGTCGCGAGGGCGGACAGCGAGGTCTCGGTCATGGCGCTCCCTGGGTGTTGCCACGACCCTGTCCCACCGCAGCAGCGGGGGCAAGGCCGGGACGGTGGACGTCCCTGCATCGCCGTGCGGCTAGTGCGCGAGGGCCTTCTCGGCGCCGACACCGGTCAGGGCGCGGACCTCCAGCTCTGCGAACTTGGCCGCGTCGTGCTCCTTGGAAAGGATCGTCCCCAACCACCCGCACAGGAAGCCGATCGGGATCGAGATGAGGCCGGGGTTGTCCAGCGGGAACCAGTGGAAGTCGGTGCCCATCGGGAACAGCGCCCCGCTCTTGGCCGGCGAGACGACCTTGCCGGCGGCGTCCATGACCGCTGGGGTCACCTTGCCGGACACCACCGGGCTGAACACCACGAGCACGACCGAGCTGATCAACCCGCCGTAGATCGCGGCGCAGGCGCCGGCGGTGTTGAAGCGCCGCCAGAACAGGCTGTACAGGATCGCCGGCAGGTTGGCCGAGGCCGCGACCGCAAAGGCCAGGGCCACCAGGAAGGCGACGTTGAGCTTGGTCGCGAAGATGCTGAGCACGATCGCGACCGCGCCGATACCAAAGGCCGAGACCTTGGCAACCCGCACCTCCGAGCCCTCCTTGACCTCCCCGCCCTTCTTGATCACATTGGCGTACAGGTCGTGGGCGATCGAGGCCGACGACGCGAGCGTCAGCCCGGCGACCACGGCCAGGATGGTCGCGAACGCGACGGCGGCGATGACGGCGAGCAGGATCGTCCCGCCGAGGCCCCCGAACAGGTCGGTGCCGATGTTCTTGGCCAGCTGTAGCGCCGCGGTGTTGCCCGACGGGTCCTGCAGCTTGATGTCCTTCGCTCCGACCAGGGCGCCAGCGCCGAAGCCCAGGGCCACGGTCATGAGGTAGAAGCTGCCGATGATCCCAATCGCCCACAGGACGGATTTCCGGGCCGCCTTGGCGTCCGGCACCGTGTAGAAGCGGGTGAGGATGTGCGGCAGGCCGGCCGTGCCCAGCACGAGGGCGAGGCCGAGCGAGAGCAGGTCCATCTTCCCGTAGAAGGTGGCCTTGGCGTCGCCGACGACCTCCTTGCCGAAGCGCAGTCCTGGCCGCAGGTAGGCCTGCGGGTCCTTGGCCGGGCCGCTCTTCTTGGCCGCCGACCCCAGCAGGTCGCTGACGTTGAAGGAGAACTTCGCCAGCACCAGGATCGTGATCAGCGTCGCGCCGGTCATGAGCATGACGGCCTTGACGATCTGCACCCAGGTGGTCCCCTTCATGCCGCCGACCGTCACGTAGAACACCATCAGCAGGCCGACCGCAGCGATGGTTATCGCCTTGCCCGTGTCGCTCTTGACGCCGAGCAGCAGGGTCACCAGCGCGCCCGCGCCGACCATCTGGGCCAGCAGGTAGAAGATCGACACGACCACGGTCGAGACACCTGCGGCAGTGCGCACCGGGCGCTGATGCATCCGGAACGCCAACGCGTCGGCCATCGTGTACTTGCCGGAGTTGCGCAGCAGCTCGGCGACCAGCAGCAGGGCGACCAGCCAGGCGACCAGGAAGCCGACGGAGTACAGGAACCCGTCGTAACCGGACAGCGCGATGATGCCGGCGATGCCGAGGAAAGACGCCGCAGACATGTAGTCACCCCCGATCGCGATGCCGTTCTGGACCCCGGAGAAGCTGCGACCGCCGGCGTAGAAGTCGGCGGCCGACTTGGTGTTCTTGCTGGCCCACAGGGTGATCGCGAGGGTCAGCACGACGAACGCGACGAACAGCACGATGGTCAGCGTGCGCTGACCGGAGGACACGGCAGCGCCGGCGGCGAGGAGCTTCATGCCTGGGCCTCGAAGCGCTCGCGCAGCCGGTCGGCCGTCGGGTCGAGGTTCTTCTCGGCGTGTCGGGAGTAGACGTAGGCGATGACGAACGTCGACACGAACTGCAGCAGGCCGAACACGTAGGCGACGTTGATGTTGCCCAGCAGCTTGGTGCCCATGAAGTCGCGCGCGTAGGCCGACATCACCACGTACAGCATGTACCAGCCGAGGAACAGGGCGGTGACGGGAAAGGCGAACCTGCGCAGCGAGCGGCGCAGCGCCTGGAACTCCTCGCTGGCCTGCATCACCTCGAACTCCCTCGAGCTTAGGTCGTGCGGCGGGTCAGTCGGTGGTCGGTCGTCCAGCGCACTCACGGGTCCTCCGGATGGTCTGTTGTGACGGCCGTCACCGTAGGGACCGGCGGTACCCAGGGCAATGTTTGCCATGGATCCGAGAAGGGAGGTCCGGGATCCGAGGTCCGAAGCTGGGGTCTGGTCGCCCGTCGGTCGGTGGTCGGCCCCTACGCTCGACCCCTGTGACCGATCCTTTCGCCGCGCTGCTGGGGCTCCCGGACGTGGCCGACGCCGTCGCGGAGGCGCGCACCGCGGTCGACGGGCTGCTGGGGCACCGGGTGCTGCGCCGCCGTTCGGCCGAGGTGACCGCGGAGTCGGCGCTGCGCGGGGCGCGGGCCTCCGCCGAGCTCGAGGGCGCCGGCATGGAGCTCGAACGGCTGCGCGGGCAGCTCATGCACGGCCAGCCGGTCACGGTCGCCTCCAACGATCCCCGGCTGTCCGCGCTGGTCGACGGCGCAGTGCGGCTGCACGCCGACCTCGGCTCATTCCTGCCGTCGTGGTCGCATTCACCCAAGCAGGCGCTGGCCCGGCTGCACGTGCTGGCCGCGGCCGACCTCGCCCTGCCGTCGGACGACCTCGGTCGACCGCGCCCGCCCGGGGCGGTGTACGACGACCCGCTCGAGCTCGGCCCGGCTCCAGACCCGCTCGAGGTGTCGGCCCGGCTGGACGGGCTGTCCCGGTTGCTGCTAGCTCCCACGACCGCACCGGCAGTCGTGGTGGCGGCCGTGGTGCACGGCGAGCTGTTGGCGCTGCGGTCGTTCGGAACCGCGGACGGCCTGGTGGCACGGGCCGCTGCCCGGCTCGTGCTGGTGGACCGCGGCTTGGACCCCAAGGCGGTGAGTGCCCCCGAGGTCGGCCACGCCGAGCTGGTTGCCGCAGGGCTTCGCAGCTCGCACAGCCACGCTTATGCCGAGGCGGCCCGGGGCTACGTCGCGGGCGGTCCGGTGGGCGTCGCGGGCTGGCTGGTGCACTGCGCGCAGTCGGTGGCACTCGGCGCCCGCGAGGGGCTCGCGGTGTGCGAGGCCCTGCAGCGCGCGTCCTGACAGCTGGTACCAGGGCTGGCCGTCGCACTGCGCTGTGAGACAGCCCGGAGGCAGTGTCGGCAGCCGGTGCGTGCGGCTCACCGGTCGCGAACCGCCGGCGCTCCAGGCTGCTAGCTGGGGCGCGCCCTGAGCGGCGGAACGGGGCCCTTCCCGGAGGAGGAGCCCCGTCGCCATGCGCAGCGGCCGAGTGATCAGTCGTGCACCTCGTGTCGTCGGTGCGGGTCCGGTGATCCCTTCCCTGAGAACGGTGGACCCGGTCGGCGTGCCTGTCGCGGCCGGTCGCACGTGGGTGCTCGTCGCGCTGTGCACGGACCGCCGTCGAGGGGATCGAGTCCGCCCGCTGGCGGCGTTCCGTGGGCGGACTGTGCGCCGTCCTCACGACGGTGTCAAGGGTTGGAAGCGATCTGGGTCACACACCGGCGGGTGACTGGTCACGCCCCTCGGCACCGGCCGACGGGGATGTGATCAGCTCGGTCCCGCCGGCGCGTGACCGGCCGAACATCGGTCAGGGAGCCGGCTCGGTCGAGCGGTGGCTGGACCACCAGACGAGGGCGAGCACGACGGCGACGGCGACAGCACCGGCGTACGCCTGCGGGGGGCCGGGCGGAGTCGGGACGCGGCGGCTGGCCCGTACCGGCTTGGCGAACACGCGTACCGGCCAGTCGTTGTCCGCAGCGGCCCGGCGCAGGGCCCTGTCAGGGTTGACCGCCACGGGGTGCCCGACGGTGGTGAGCATCGGCAGGTCGGTGACCGAGTCGCTGTAGGCGAAGCAGTCGGCGAGCTCGAGGCTGGACTGCGCGGCCAGCTCGCGGATCGCCGTCGCCTTGCCCTCACCGTAGGCGTAGAAGTCGATGTCACCGGTGTAGTAGCCGTCCTTGACCACCATCCGGGTGGCGATGACCCGGTCCACCCCGAGCATTTCGCCGATCGGTCCCACGACCTCCTCGCCACTGCTGCTGACCAGGACGACCTCGCGGCCCGCGGCGCGGTGCTCCTCGAACAGCGCGACCGCCTCGGCGTAGACCAGCGGGTCGATGAGCTCGTGCAGCGTCTCGGCGACGATGTCGTGGACCTGCTGCACCTCCCATCCGGCGCACAGCGCCTTGAGGTAGTCCCGCATCTTGTCCATCGAGTCCTCGTCGGCCCCCTGCAGGAGGTAGACGAACTGCGCGAACGAGCTCTTGAGCACCGCGCGCCGGTTGACCAGGCCGCCCCTGTAGAACGGCTTGCCGAAGGCCAGCGTGCTGCTCTTGGCGATGACGGTCTTGTCCAGGTCGAAGAACGCAGCGGCGGTCACGAACAGCACGCTAGGAGGTGTGTCGCCGGACCGAGCGCACGAGGCCGCAGCGACGCGCTCGTGCACGGCGTCCCGAGACGGGCCTGACTCGACCCCCCTCGGAGTCGGACATACCTGGGCCCGCCCCGGCGCGGGTCGTCTGCTGTTGCGCCGCTCGTCCGGGGTCGGCTGCTGTCCACAACCGGACCGCTCGTCCACAGCCGGCGTCTGACAGCGCCGCAGCCGACGTGCCGGCGGCACCGTGTGCCAGTGCGCCGGCCTGCGGCGCCGTGAGGTCCGGAGTCCCCGTGAGCACCCGTCCCCTGCTGGTCACCTCCGACCCGCTCTTGCTCGATGACCTGCTGCGGCTCGCCGCGGCAGGCGGTGTAGAGGTGGATGTCGCGCACGACGTGCCGAGTGCACGACGGACGTGGGCTCGGGCGCCGCTGGTGCTGCTCGGCCACGACCTGGCGGCGCCCTGCGCCCGCTCCCGGCTGCCTCGCCGCCCGCAGGTGGTGCTGGTCGGCGGCGATCTCGACGACGCCGGCGTCTGGCAGATCGCTGTCGAGGTGGGCGCCGAGCACGTCGTCTTCCTGCCCGACGCCGAGCCCTGGTTGGCCACCACCCTGGCCGAGGCGGTCGACGGGCTTACTTCGACCTCGCCTCTGGTTGCCGTGCTGGGAGGCCGTGGCGGCAGCGGGGCCACGGTGCTGGCCTGCGCGCTGGCCGTCTCGGCCGTACGACGGGACCTGCGCACGCTGCTTATCGACGGCGACCCGCTGGGTGGTGGCATCGACCTCGTCTTCGGCGCGGAGCAGCAAACCGGCTTGCGGTGGCCTGACCTCGGGGCGACCCGCGGTCGGGTGCCGGGCGCTGCGCTCACCGAGGCGCTGCCGCAGGTGCAGGGGCTCGGGGTGCTGTCCTGGGATCGAGGGGAGTCGGCGCCACTGGCCGGTGAAGCCGTCCGGGCTGTGCTCACCGCCGTGCGGCGCACCCACGACCTGATCGTCGTCGACCTGCCCCGAGCCCTCGACGAGGCCGGCCGCGAGGTCCTGGAGACGGCGACGTCGGCCCTGCTGGTCGTCCCGGCCGAGGTGCGGGCAGCGGCAGCCGCCTCCCGCGTCGCTGCCTCGGCCGGTCTGCTGTGCCATGACCTGCGAGTGGTCGTTCGGGGGCCAGGTCCCGCGGGTGTGGGGGCGGACGCGGTGGCCCGGGCCCTGGGGCTGCCGCTGGCCGGCCAGCTCAAGCCGGAGCCTGGCCTTGAGCTGGCTCTGGTGCGCGGCGAGGCGCCCGGTTCCCGGCCGAAGTCACCGCTCGGCAGTCTTTGTGACGCGCTGCTCGACGCGCTGCTGCCTTCCGAGCGGCGGCTGGCAGCATGAGCATCGAGCGCGCCTTGGTCGAGCGGGTGCGCGCCCGGCTGGTCGCCGACGGGGGCACGACGACCCCGGCCGCGGTCGCCGCGGCACTGCGCGTCGAGGGCGGCGCTCTGCGTGGTGACGCAGACCTGCTCGACGTCCTGCGTGCCCTGCAGAGCGAGATCGCCGGTGCCGGCCCGCTCGAACCGCTGCTGGCTGACCCGGATGTGACCGACGTGCTGGTCAACGGACCGTTCGAGGTGTGGGTCGACCGCGGCGCGGGGCTCGAGCGCACTGCCGTGCGGTTCACCGACGAGGCGGCCGTACGGCGGTTGGCGGCCCGGTTGGCAGCGGCCAGCGGCCGCCGCCTCGACGACGCCCAGCCGTGGGTCGACGCCCGGCTGCCGGACGGCACCCGGCTGCATGCGGTCCTGCCCCCGGTTGCCTCCGGCGGGACCTGCCTGTCGCTGCGGGTTCCTCGCCGGCAGGCCTTCACCCTCGCCGAGCTGGTGGCCGCCGGCTCCTTGCCGGCCGATGGGGCCGACCTCTTGGCCGACCTGCTGCTCGCCAGGGTTGCCTTCGTGGTGAGCGGGGGGACCGGTACGGGCAAGACGACTTTACTGTCGGCGCTGTTGTCGCTGGTGGACCGGTCCGACCGGCTGATCCTGGTTGAGGACGCCGCCGAGCTGCTCCCGGACCACCCTCACGTCGTGCGGCTCGGTGCGCGGCCGCCCAACGTCGAGGGGGCAGGTGAGGTGACCTTGCGGGATCTCGTCCGGCAGGCCCTGCGGATGCGCCCGGATCGAGTCGTCGTCGGTGAGGTGCGTGGAGCCGAGGTCGTCGACTTGCTGGCGGCGCTGAACACCGGCCACGAAGGGGGCTGCGGCACCGTCCACGCCAACTCCGCCGCCGACGTGCCGGCGCGCCTCGAAGCGCTGGCAGCGACCGCCGGGCTCAGCCGGGAGGCGCTGCACAGCCAGCTTGCCTCCGGCCTACGGGTCGGGGTGCACCTGAGCCGCAGCCCCGTGGGCCGGCGGGTCAGCGGGGTGAGCGTTCTCGCCCGCTCCGCCGACGGCCTCGTGCAGGCGACACCGGCCTGGTCGTGGGACGGGGCCACCCCCGCCGGCGGGCACGGCCCGGCGTGGGACGAGCTCCGCACCTTGATCGGCAGGTGTTCGTGAGGTGACCGGCGTGCTGCCCGTCCTGCTGGCCGGTGCGGCGGCAGCGACAGCCGCCGGGCTGCCTGGTCGTGACCAGTTGGCCCGGGTGGCGCCAGCCGGCATGGCCCGTGGTCACCGGCCACCGGCGCCCCGGCTGTGGTGCTCAGCCGTCCGCCGAGCTCCCTGGCTGCGTCCGGTGGCATCCCGTCGCCTGCTTACCCCTGTGCTGCTGGCCCTCGTCTTTGGGCTGGTCCGAGGTCCCGTTGCCGGCTTGCTGGCCGCGCTGGCGGGGCACCTCGCGCTCCGCACCAGCACCGCCCGGACCGCTCGCCGAAGCCGAGACCTGGAGCGGGCTGCGGCGGTCGAGGCCTGCGCAGCGCTGTCGACGGAGCTGCGCGCCGGCCGTACACCGGCCGAGGCGCTGGCTGTTGCCGGCTCCACTGCGGCCGGAGCCGTTGCCGACGGGCTTCGGGAGGGGGCCGCCGCGGCTCGATTGGGAGCCGATGTCGCGAGCGCGTTGACCCGGACAGCGGACACCAGTGCCGCACCCGAGCTCCTGCACGGGCTGTCCGCCTGCTGGCGGGTGTGCAGCGAGAGCGGCAGCGGGCTCGCGGCAGCGGTGGACCGGCTGGCAGAAGGGCTGGCCCGATCACACATCCAGCGTCGCGAGGTAGATGCTGAGCTGGCCGGGCCACGGGCGACTGCCGCGTTGCTGGCCGGGCTGCCGCTCGCAGGTGTTGTCCTCGCGGCCGGACTCGGCGCCCGACCGGTGCACGTCCTGCTGGACACCCCTGTGGGCGCCGCGTGCCTCGCCGTCGGCATCAGCCTGGATCTGCTCGGTGTCTGGTGGACGGGACGCATCGTCGACGCCGCCGGAGCACGGGGGTGACCGTGTTCCATGCCCAGGTGCCGGCCGGCGGGCCGGCGTGACCGGTCTGCTTCCCGTTGCCCTGGCCGCAGTGGCGGCGGCCGTTGGTGTGCTCGGTGAGGATGCCGGTGACCGGCTGGGGCAGGTCCTGCCCGTGCCAGCGCCTACACCCATCGCGGCGGCCGGACCGTTCGGCCAACTCGATCCCCGCGCACTGCGGGGCGCCTGCCTGCTCGCCGGTGCGGCCGCCGTCCTGGTGGCACCGGGAGCTGTCGGTCTGCTCCTCGCAGCGGCCCTCGCTCTACTAGGCCCGGGCGCCGTCCGCCGCCTCCAGCCGCCCATCTGGCAGGTCGAGGACAGCGAAGCCGCCCGGGACCTGCCGCTCGCGCTGGACCTGTTGGCCTCATGCCTGTCCGGCGGAGCCCCGCTGGACCGGTCCGTCGCCGCCGTCGCCGTCGCGGTGCCGGGAGCGTGCGGCCGGCGCCTGACGAAGGTGGCGAGGGCGCTGGCCGTCGGCACGCCGCCGGCCGAGGCATGGCAGCTGCTGGCCGGCCCGCAGTCCGGGTCACGCGATGGAAGCGTCGTTGCTGGTGACGCCGGCGCCTTCGGCGACGATCTCGCAGGCGGCCTTGCTGCCGACCTGCGACGGGGCCTCGGCGGCAAGCCCGGAGGTCGTGCCGCCGGCAGGCCCGGACGTGGTCCGGCTGGCGGGTCCGGGCCTGGTGCAGGCAGAGACCCAGACAGCCGTTCTGGTGGTCCTGCTGGGGCGGCTGCCCGGGCGCTGGCCCGAGCGGCGGAAGGTGGCGCACCGGTGGCCAACACCGTGGCGCGCATCGCGGCCTCGGTCCGTGCAGAAGCCGGGGCCGAGGCATCCCGAGCGGCCCGTCGAGCCGGAGTCATGGCGGTCGGGCCGCTCGGGCTGTGCTTCCTGCCCGCCTTTGTCGTGCTCGGAGTGGTGCCGGCGATCGTGGGCCTTGCCGAGCCGCTGCTCAGCGGCCTGTGAACGAGCCGCGCGGCCAATCGCTCGCGCGGTGCGTTGAAAGCCGTCTCCCCCGGCGGCACCCGCGAGCCTTCGGCGCAGTCGGGTTGCGCTGCGCCGGCCGTTAGGCGTCGCGCGAGGGCAACGGCCGGGGGCGCGCCCAGCGGGTTCCGCATCCACCAGTGCAGGCCACTCGCGTCGCCGGCGCTCGGAGGCGGCAGTCGGCAGGGCTCGGCAGGGCCCACCCGGCGTCGTCCACAGGCTTCGCTCGGCTCCACAGGTCAGTCCGCGGCGGTGTCGCGGCTGGCCGTGAACCGGCAGCGTCGAGGTCGTCGGACAACAGTCCGGCACTGGCAGCCGGCCTCCAAGCCGGCTTCTCCCGGAGGTTCACATGCGCGCTCTCGCGTCCGTCCGCACCGCTCCCGTCCGCCTCGCCACCCGCCTGCAGAGCGCAGCCATCGGCGACGAGGGCATGACCACCGCTGAGTACGCCGTCGGGACGGTCGCGGCCTGCGGGTTCGGCGGCATCCTGTACAAGGTCATCACGAGCCCGCAGGTGCTGAGCCTGCTCGAGTCGGTGATCTCGAAGGCCTTCCACCTGTCCTTCTGAGCCGGTCCACCTGCCGGGGCGGTCCTGCGCGACGCCCCGGCCCGGCCCGGGAGGTCCCGTGCGTCTTCACTTCATCTACTGCCCTGCGCTGAGCGGCACAGGCGCGGTACCGCTTGCCGCTCCACGCACGCCCACGGGCGCGGCTCCGCCCATGCCGAGCGGTGCCGCGCCGGCCGGTCCAGTTGTGGCTCGATCGACGCCGGGGCGGTGGACCGACGCCGGCTACGCGACGGCGGAGGCCGCCGTCGTGCTGCCGTCCCTCCTGGTCGCGCTCGCCATGGCGGTCTGGGTTCTCAGCTGCGTCGGCGCCCAGCTGCGTTGCGTCGATGCGGCCCGGACCGCGGCGCGGGCAGCCGCCCGCGGTGAGACCTTCGACGCGTCGGCGGCAGCCGGTCGGCGGCTGGCTCCCACCGGAGCGGACGTACAGGTCCGGCGGGACGACCGGCAGGTGCGGGTGGACGTTTCCGTGTCACTACGACCCTTCGGCCAGGCACTGCGCCTGCTACCAGCGGTCCACGTCAGCTCCTCCGCCTCGGCTGAGCGCGAAGACGTGCCACCGCAGGCGCCACGGTGATGCGGCAGAACACAACCCCAACCGGCTCAGCTGGCGGGTCACGCATCCCAGGTCAGGCCGCTGCCGAGAGTCCTGCGGCGCCCGCCCCCGGAGACCGGGCCAGGTCCCGAGCCCGGCACAGGGCCAGGTCCCGAGCCCGGCACAGGGCCAGGTCCCGAGCCCGGCACCGAGCCGGACACCGAGCCCGGCACCGAGCCGGGCATCCATCGGCGCGCAAGGCAACAGGTGACCTCGGCTTCGCTGCCGTGGTCGTGCTGGCACTCGCCGGCGTCCTGGTGGCCTGCGCGGGTGTGTCGGTGGCGCTGGCATCGATCGCGGTGGCCCGGCATCGCGCCGCATCCGGAGCCGATCTGGCGGCGCTCTCCGCAGCCCTGCACGCCCGGCAAGGAGCCCCGGCAGCGTGCGCAGCGGCCCGGCGTACGGCACGGGAGCAGCACACCGTGCTGACGGCCTGTCGGCTGGAGGGCCTCGACGCCGCGGTGGAGGTGTCGGCCCGGCCAGCTCCCGCGCTCGTGCGCTTCGGCACGGCAGTGGGTCGGGCACGTGCCGGACCGGCGCCGCTCCCCTTCGAGCAGCCGCAGCGGCTGCCGGTCCGCTGACCCGGGGCCAGCCGGCGCACCCGCGCGAGCCGATGGACTCGCGGTCAGCCGCCGCACCACCCCACGAAAGGGCCCACCCCACGAAAGGGCCCACCCCACGAAAGGGCCCACCCCACGAAAGGGCCCACCCCGCGAAACGGCGCACCCGCGTGAGCCGGCGCACCCGCAATCAACCGGCACACGCGTGCCGGTTCGGGAACGCGCTCGGCCTTCGGACCGTCAAGGGGGATGACGATGCGTAACCTCGAGCCCGGGGCGTCGTTGCCTCCGGCACGTGCGCCGACTGCGGCGAGCACTCGGGCCCCGCCTCGTTCCGACAGCACCGGAGACCTTCATGCAGTCCTCGTTCGTCAGCCCGCCGGTGCCGGACCGCGCACGTCCGGTTGGTGCCCTGATGGGGGACGTCCTGCGCCGCCCCGGCGGCCGCAGGGCCTTGTCGGTGCTCTCGGTTGTGCTGTTCCTGGCCGGCGTGGCGATGTTCGGCTATCCGGTCGGCACCGACGTCTACAGCCAGGTCCAGCAGGGACACCTCGACAACCAGTTCGCCAGCCCGCAGCTGCAGCAGGCCTACCGGGTGCACAAGGTCCCGGTCGGACAGGTGCTCACGCGGCTGATCATCCCGCAGCAGGGCATCAACCTCGACGTCCTCGTCGTCGAGGGGACCTCGCCTGCCGCCCTGCGGGCAGGGGCCGGTCACTACCCCGGGACGCCGCTGCCCGGTGACGAGGGCAACGTCGCCATCGCTGGCCACCGGACCACCTTCGGGCGCCCGTTCAACCATCTGGACGAGATGCACCCGGGCTCCCTGGTCATCCTGGAGACGCCGTTCGCCCGCTACACCTACGTCGCGGTGCAGCCCTTTGCCAGCCACGCCAACCCCTGGGTCGTCTCTCCCACCGACTACGGCGTGGTAGCGAACCAGAAGGGTGTGCACCTGCTCACGCTCACCACGTGCAACCCCAAAGGCAGCGCTCGTGAGCGGCTGGTGCTCCGGCTTGAGCTGACTACGACCGAGAAGCTCCAGCCGAAGGCCCCGTAACTACCTGCAACCGGCGTGCGAAGGCTAGCGAGCCGGTGCTCTCATCGCCGGGGCCGATCCCCGATCGGTGGTCGCCACTCAGCGGCGGCCGAACAGCCCGTGCTTCTCCTTGACGTCGGGAGCGGCGCCGGGCGTGCGAGTGTCGACCTGCGAGGTGCCCTCGCTGCGGTCGGTGCCGATCTCGGAGCTGCTCGTACTACTCAACTGTGAGCGGAGGTCGGAGTTCTCGGCCTCCAGCTGCTCCTTCTCGCTGCGAACGCCACGGACGGTGCGCTTGGTCTCGACCCGACGACGGCGCTTGCGGGCAGCGCCCGCGACCATGAGCGAGATCCCCAGCATGAGGACCGCACCAGCAACCGCGCCGGCCACGAACAAGCCGCCGATCGAGACGTTCGACAGTGAGACGCCGAACGCCGAGGCGGAGGGCACCGGGTCGGTGTTGGACAGCGCCACGCCCAGCGTGACGGCGCCGGAAATGATGAGCAGGACAAGGCCGAGGGCGAACACGGGCACCTCCATGGCGGGAAACGGGACGAGCGGAGGTCTACCCAGCCAGCCCGGTCCCGATCATCGCGCTGAGCAGACGTAGCGCCCCGGCCTTGTCGAGCGGTGAGTTGCCGTTGCCGCATTTGGGCGACTGCACGCAGGACGGGCACCCGGTCGCGCACTCGCAGGACACGATTGCGTCCCGGGTGGCCGTCAGCCACGCCTCGGCCCGAGCGAAGCCGCGTTCGGCAAAGCCGGCGCCGCCCGGATGCCCGTCGTACACGAAGACCGATGCCTCGCCGGTGTCCTCGTGCAGCGCCGTGGACACGCCACCGATGTCCCACCGGTCGCAGGTCGCGAACAGCGGCAGCAGCCCGATCGCGGCGTGCTCGGCGGCATGCAGCGCGCCCGGGACATCGGCCGGCTCGACCTGCGCAGCTGCCAACAACTCAGGCGTGACGGTGTACCAGACCGCTCGGGTTCGCAGCTGGCGCGGCGGCAGGTCCAGTGGCTCCTCGCCGAGCACCTCACCGGTCCGCAGCCGCTTGCGCAGGAAGGAGACCACCTGGTGGGTGACATCGACCGTGCCGAGGAACAGCTCGATCCCGTCGTACGACGTGCTGCGCGCGACGTCGACGACTCGCAGGTCGGTCACGTCGCGGGCGGTCGTGGACCAGTCGGGGTCCTCGGCGTGCACGAGCGCGACGGCCTCCTCAAGGTCCAGCTCGTCCACCACCCAGGGCGTCCCCTGGTGCAGGTAGACCGCGCCGGCATGCGCCTGCGTGTGCGCGGAGGCGTTGTCCACCGTGCCGAGCAGCCGGCCGGTGGCGGCCTCGACCAGCCGGACCGGCGGTCCACCGGTGCCCCGCAGGTCGGCGTCCGGGCGGTCCCGGCCGGTCCAGAACCAGCCACGCGGCCGGGACCGCAGCACCCCCCGCCGCACCAGGTCGGCGAGCAGCAGTCGCACCTCGTCCGGCGCGCCGAACAGCGGAAGGTCGGCCTCGGTCAGCGGGAGCTCCGCGGCCGCGCAGCACAGGTGCGGCCCGAGGACGTAGGGGTTGGCCGGATCGAGCACGGTCGCCTCGACCGGCCGGCCGAACAAGGCGGCGGGATGGTGCACCAGGTAGGTGTCCAACGGGTCATCACGAGCCACGAACACCGCGAGCGCCCCCTGGCCGGCCCGCCCGGCCCGGCCGGCCTGCTGCCAGACCGACGCAACCGTCCCCGGCCAGCCGGACAGCACGACCGCGTCCAGCCCGGCCACGTCGACGCCGAGCTCCAGCGCGTTGGTAGCCGCCACCCCCAGCAGCTCGCCGGACTGCAACCGCCGCTCCAGCTCCCGCCGCTCCTCGGGCAGGTAGCCCGAGCGGTACGCCGCGAGCCGCGGCGGCAGTGAGGGGTCGGTCTCCTCGAGCGCCCGCCGGGCCCCCATCGCGACCGCCTCCGCGCCGCGCCGTGACCGGACGAACGCGATCGTCCGGGCGCCCTCCACGACCAGGTCCGCCAACAGGTCACCGGTCTCGGCGGTGGCGGACCGTCGTACCGGGGCGTCGTCCTCACCGCGCAGGCCGGGCTGCAGCGGCGGCTCCCAGAGGGCGAACTCGGTGGCCCCGTGCGGCGAGGCATCGTCAGTCACGGCGGTCACCGGCAGCCCGGTCAATCGGCCGGCCGACTCGCCCGGAGCGCTCACCGTCGCTGACGCCAGCACGAACACCGGCGCGGCGCCGTAGCGGGCGCAGACCCGCCGCAGCCGCCGCAGGACCTGCGCGACGTGTGAGCCGAACACGCCCCGGTAGGTGTGGCACTCATCGATGACGACGTAGCGCAGGCCGCGCAGGAAGCGGCCGAAGTCAGCGTGCCGTGGCAGCACGCTGCGGTGCAGCATGTCGGGATTGGTCAGCACCAGCGTCCCGAAGCGCCGCACCCAGTCACGCTCCTCGTGCGCGGTGTCCCCGTCGTAGGTCGCTGCCCGGACCTGCATGAGATTCAGGGCGCGGACGGCGCGCAGCTGGTCGGTGGCGAGCGCCTTGGTGGGGGACAGGTACAGGGCGGTCGCCCGGTCGTCGGACAGCAGCGCCGCCAGCACCGGCAGCAGATAGGCGAGTGACTTGCCGCTCGCGGTTCCGGTGGCGACCACCACCGACGACCCACCGTGCGCGAGCTCCGCCGCCACCGCCTGGTGCTCCCAGGGCGCCGGCACCCCGGCGAGCGCCAGCCGGTCCACGAGCAGTGGGGGCACCCACCCCGGCCAGTCGGCGCGCCGGCCCACCCGGGCCGCCACGTGCTCGACGTGCGTTACCCGATCGGCCCGCGACGGGTCGAGGAGCAGCCGCTGCAGCAACGTCTCCGGGGTGTGGGTCATCGCGACCAGTGTGGGCGTCGGCATGACAGCTCCCCGACGGGGTTAGATCCCCGGGCCTGATGGGTACGCGCCCCACCGCCCCTGAGAGGGGGTCTTATCGGTGCGCGCGCTGCGGCCGAGCGAAGCTGTGGAGGATCTTTCGTGGACCTGTCCCTGTCGACCCGTATCGAGGGTGACCGCACCGTGGTGGTCGTGGGGGGCGAGATCGACGTCTACACCGCGCCGAAGCTGCGCGAGCAGCTGATCGACCTCGTCAGCAGCGGTCAGTACCACCTCGTCGTCGACATGGAGGGCGTTGAGTTCCTCGACTCCACCGGGCTTGGCGTCCTCGTCGGTGGCCTCAAGCGGGTGCGCGCCCATGAGGGCTCGCTGCGACTGGTCTGCACGCAGGAGCGAATCCTGAAGATCTTCCGGATCACCGGACTCACCAAGGTGTTCCCGATCCACGCCTCCGTGGAGGAGGCCGTCGCGGCGAGCGACTAGTGGCTCAGGTCGAGCTGCTGCTGTCGCCGCTGCCCGTCCACGTGCGCACCGCCCGGCTCGTCGGTGTCGCCGCCGCCCGGCGGGCCGGTCTGGACGACGAGCTGGTCGACGAGCTGCGGCTCGCCCTCGGTGAGGCCTGCACGCGGGCGGTCGGGCTGCACGTCCAGCACGCCCCGGACCTGCCGGTGCGGGTGCTGCTCCAGGACGACCCCACCGGGCTCACGGTCACGATCACCGACGCCGGGCCGAGCGTGGAACGGGATGCCCCCGAGCTCGGCGCCTCGGCGTTCGGCGAGGATGGCGAGGACGTCGATCCTGGGGTCTCGCTCGCGGTGCTGGCCGGGCTCGTGGACGACGTGCAGGTCCAGGCGGCCGAGAACGGACCCGGCACGGTCGTGGTCCTGCGCTGGCCTCTGCCGCCGCGTACGCCCTGACCGGCTCTGCCTCGACCGGCCCTGCCTCGACCGGCTCTACCTCGACCGGCCCTACCGCGCCGCCGTGGGTCGGCAGCCGCCCGGAATCCACCCGTTGCGGACGTCCCGGCGGCAACTGCGTAACCTTGCGCCGCTCGACCCCCGTCACCAGCCGCGGTGACGGCCCGCCGTGCGACCCGCGGACGACCCTGTCCGCGCCGATGTGGAGGCCGACGTGCCCGCGCTCAACCTCGCCGCCAGGGCAGCCAGCCAGGCTGACCTCCCGACGTTCCTGTCGGAGGACCGCAAGTACCTGATCCTCATCCTGATCGTCTCGGTGGTGGCGCTGGTCTTCGCAGGGATCTTCGCCAAGGAGGTGCTGGCGGCCGAGCAGGGCCCGCAGAAGATGCGCGACATCAGCCGCGCCGTGCAGGAGGGGGCCGCGGCCTACCTGTCCCGGCAGTTCCGAACGCTCGCGGTGTTCGCGGTCCTGGTGTTCGCGTTGCTGTTCCTGCTTCCCGGCTCCAGCGAGGTCCGCATCGGGCGGTCGGTCTTCTTCCTCATCGGGGCGTTCTTCTCCGGGCTGGTCGGCTTCATCGGCATGACGTTGGCGACCCGGGCCAACGTCCGGGTGGCGCATGCCGCCAACTCGACCGGGGCCAAGCGAGCGATCCGGATCGCCTTCCGCTCCGGTGGCGTGGTCGGGATGTTCACCGTCGGCCTCGGCCTGCTCGGCGCCACCATCGTGCTGCTGAGCTATGGCCGCAACGCCCCCGAGGTGCTAGAGGGCTTCGGCTTCGGCGGGGCGCTGCTCGCCATGTTCATGCGCGTCGGCGGCGGCATCTTCACCAAGGCGGCCGACGTGGGCGCCGACCTGGTCGGCAAGGTCGAGCAAGGCATCCCCGAGGACGACCCGCGCAACGCGGCCACCATCGCGGACAACGTCGGTGACAACGTCGGGGACTGCGCCGGCATGGCGGCCGACCTGTTCGAGTCCTATGCCGTCACCCTGGTCGCCGCGCTCATCCTGGGCCAGGCGGCCTTTGGCGCCGAGGGCCTGGTGTTCCCGCTGATCGTCCCGGCCATCGGTGTGCTCACCGCGCTGGTCGGCATCTTCGCGACCAGCCCCCGCGACAGCGACCGCAGCGGGATGAGCGCGATCAACCGGGGCTTCTTCCTGTCCGCGCTCGTCTCGGCGGTCCTGGTCGGGATCGCCTCGTACATCTACCTGCCGGACTCCTTCGCCGGCCTGCACGGAGGTACGACGTCCTCCCGCGACCCCCGGACCGTTGCCCTGGTCGCGGTCATCATCGGGATCGTGCTGGCCAGCCTCATCCAGGTGCTGACCGGCTACTTCACTGAGACGACCCGCAAGCCGGTGCGCGAGATCGGGCGCAGCTCACTGACCGGCCCGGCGACCGTCATCCTGGCCGGCATCTCGGTCGGGCTGGAGTCGGCCGTCTACTCCGCCATCCTGATCGGCGGTGCGGTCTACGCGGCGTTCCTGCTGGGCGGCGGCTCGGTCGTGCTGTCCCTGTTCTGCGTCGCGCTGGCGGGTACGGGCCTACTCACCACCGTCGGCGTCATCGTCGCCATGGACACCTTCGGGCCCATCTCGGACAACGCCCAAGGCGTCGCCGAAATGTCCGGCGAGGTCGGCCCGGAGGGTGCCCTGGTACTCACCAGCCTGGACGCCGTCGGCAACACCACAAAGGCCATCACCAAGGGCATCGCGATCGCCACCGCCGTCCTGGCGGCCACTGCGCTGTTCGGGTCGTTCCGCACCGCCGTCGAGCGCTCGCTCGTCGACGCCGGTCGCAGCGCGGGCAGCTTCTCGCTGTCGATCGAGAAGCCCAACCTGCTGTTCGGCCTCATCATCGGTGCGTCGGTGGTGTTCCTGTTCTCCGGATTGGCCATCAGCGCGGTGAGCCGGGCGGCCGGCCGGGTGGTCTTCGAGGTGCGCGAGCAGTTCCGCATGCACCCGGGGATCATGGACTTCTCCGAGAAGCCCGACTACGCCCGCGTGGTCGACATCTGCACCAAGGACTCGCTGCGCGAGCTGGCCACGCCGGGGCTGCTCGCCGTGCTGGCCCCGATCGCCGTCGGCTTTGCGCTCGGCTACGCGCCGCTGGGCGCCTTCCTGGCCGGTGCCATCGCGGCCGGCGTGCTGATGGCGGTCTTCCTGTCCAACAGCGGCGGGGCGTGGGACAACGCCAAGAAGCTGGTCGAGGACGGGACCCACGGCGGCAAGGGGTCGGCTGCGCACGAGGCGACGATCATCGGCGACACGGTGGGGGACCCGTTCAAGGACACCGCCGGACCGGCGCTCAATCCGCTGTTGAAGGTCATGAACCTGGTGGCCCTGTTGATCGCTCCGAGCGTCGTGAAGTACGGCATCGGCGTGGACGCCAACAAGGGCGTGCGCTTCATCGTGGCCGCAGTGGCCATCGCAGGCATCGTGGCGGCGGTCACGGTGAGCAACAAGCGCGGTGTCGCCGGCGCGAGCGACATCGTGGAGCCGGTCGGCACTGCTTCTTGAAGTGCACGCTGCGCCGATCGCCTCTGCTCCGGGTGGGCGCGACAGACCGGACCCTAGCGGGTTGAGCTCTTCGCATGTCCAGTTTGGTATGAGTCGGCGGCTTCGGCAGCGTACAGTAATTGTGTGTTAGCGCGGAGTAGTCGACATGTGCAAGACTCGCCGCGTCCCGGATCGGTCTTGGCAGGCTCGGGGGTGTACAAGTTCGACTGGCAGCTTCACCGCCGTGCCTCGCCAGGTAGTCATTCACCAACATCTAGTCACTTTGGGCCATGTTGTTCGATGGTGCTTTTCTGCCATGCTAGTTACCGCCCGTAACGAGGCAATCACGCAAAGAATGCAAAGCATGTTGCCGCTAATTTCTGAGCACAGGAGACTTTTGATGGGATCAATCCGAATGACACGGTCGGCGCGGGTCACTGCCGGCGTTGTGCTGCCAGCGATGGGAACGGTGGTGCTGGCCACGATGTTGACGACTGGGCCGGCCGCGGCGGACGTCACCGCCTTCCGCGGCAGCGCCTACGGTGAGTCGGTTAACGTCACCACACTCCCTGGCTCGCCCCTGGCAACTCCGGTCACCTCTGGTCCACTCCCGCTGGTGACTCTGCCACCCAGCGGCGCCAGCCAGACTAAGCAGGGGCTCGGTGTCATGGTGCCCATGACCTCCCCGCAGGTCTTGGCGGCCGGGGTCCTGAACGTGATGACGTCGCGCACCGTCCGCACCAACCGACACCTGTCCAGCACCCAGAGCTCAGCCAACGTGGCCAACGTCGTCATTGGCGGCACCGCGGGGCTCCGTGCCAGCGCGGTCACGAGCAGCTGCACCGCTGACGGCAATGGCGCTAGGGGAACCAGCGAGATCCTGGGCAGCAACCAGCCAGGGCTGGCTGTAAGCCCGCCGCCAAACACCACCATTCCCGTGATGGGTCTTGGTTCTGTCACCTTCAACGAGCAGATTAAGTCGCAGTCGGCTGGCAACTTCGCGGCGATCACGGTGAACGCCATCCACGTTCACCTGGCGAGCCCGCTGGCTAAGGGCGACGTCATCATCGCCCAGTCGGTGTGTCGGGTGTCCGGACCGGACGTGCTCGTGACCGCCACCACTCCCCCGACCGCACCGCCCACCACACCGCCGACCTCACCGCCCACCACACCGCCGACCTCACCGCCCACCACACCGCCGACCTCGCAGCCGACCCAGCCGGCACCGGCCGCCGGCCCGGCCACAGCCCAGCCTGGGACGGCCCGCTTCACCGGATGAGAGCCGCTTCGACCCCCGACCACCCGGTCAAACCTAGAGCGAGCGCAGGAGCCAGCCGGCACATCGGCTGGCTCCTGCGGCTCCAGGTCGTGGTCGCGGGCGCGGTACTGGTCGCCGGCGGCTCAGTGCTGGTCCTGAGCGGTTCGGCGAGCACCAGGCCGTCCGAGGTGTCCGCCGCGGCCGGCAGCCCCAGCGAGCAAGCCAGCGCTGACGCTGCACCAACTGGCCCAGCCGGGTCGCAGTTCCCGGCTTATGCCGCGGTCGCCCGGACTGCGTCGGTGCCGGTGTTGGACGCCCCGGACGGAATGAGGATCACCAATCTGGCAAACCCGCTGCCGTCCGGCGCCCCGCTGACGTTCCTGATCCGAGCCCGCCTGCCCGGCTGGGTGCAGGTCCAACTCCCGACGCGCCCGAACGGAAGTGTCGGCTGGGTCCACGCCAGCGACGTGAGCCTACGCGGACTGCACTACGCCTTGGACATCGAGCAGTCCACCCACCAACTCACCCTGCTCCGTGACGGCCATCCACTACGGATCTTCCCAGCCGCCACCGGCACCGGCCAGACACCCACCCCTAACGGCAAGTTTTACCTCAGAGAACTCCTGAGGCCCATCAACAGCGGCTACGGCCCCTACGCCTACGGCCTGTCTGGGCACTCCACCGTCCTGCGCAGCTTTGACGGCGGCGACGGTGAAATCGGCCTGCACGGCACAAGCGACACCAACAGCATCGGCCGCAGCACCAGCCACGGCTGCATCCGCCTGCACAATACCGACATCACCTACCTCGCCCACCTCCTGCCCCTGGGCACCCCCATCACCATCCACACCTAAGTCGGCGGACCCGTCACCCAACCGCTGGGAAGACGCCTGCCGGTCAGTTCCCCCGCGATTAGGATGACGAGATCCGGCTCATCTTTGATGCTGGCAGTCACAACGGCCAAGTGAACGCCTCGGTGGTGCTCGTCGTGCGTCCAGTGGATGGGCGCGAACCAGACCGATGTGCCCATCAAGGCTGAACCGCTGTTGACGGCCAACCACCTCCGGCGGCTCGCGCGTGATTGGCAAGGACATCAGCAACGGTCTAGCGCGAGTCGCCGACGCAATATCCTGACGCCCACTGCCGGGAAGCCTCCGGTGATCGGCCTCGGGGGCACGTCGCAGTCCCCCTCGCGGATGCTCCTCGTTAAGCCGACCACCCGGTCCGGCGAGACGGTGACGAGCCCGAATTCCGGGCTGCTGAGGCAGACCACCCAGACGCTGGCGTCCGTCACGCTGTTCGGAGCCCTTGGGGCAGCCAATGCCCTCAAGATCGAGGTCCCCGGTCCCCTGCGGCCTTCCGCCGAAGCCGGTGGCCAGCCGGGGACGAGCGTGGTCAGGTACGGCGTCCAGGGCGCGAGTGGAGCCACGCCGGTGCTCCGGATCACTCTCGGAACCGGTAAGCCAATGGAACTGACCAGCCAGCAGCTTTTCGGCAAGGGCGGCGTCGTGTTGCCGCTGGGCGTCGCGGATGTGACCATCGGCGCGCCGGCGCATTCGCTGACCGGTCTGGAGGGGTCACCGCCCACGCAACTCCCTAATGGGACCAGCGCGTCGGCGGCGGCTGACTTTATCCGCATCAGCGTCCCCGGCAAGCTCAAGGTGCCGGGCGGCACGACCCCCGTCGGCGGTCCTCCTGGAACGGTGCTCAACCCGGTCCTGACGGCCCTGTCGAGCGGAGCCCAGCCGCTCACATCGGCGTTGCAGAAGGCGCCGGCTACTGCTGGGCTGGACGTCGCCGATGTCCGGGTTGGTCACTTGGAGGCCAGCTCGACGGTGCCGGTCGGCGGGATCGTCTGCGCCACGCCGATCAACCCGCTGAACGAGAGCCGCAAGGACGTCAGCGCCACGACGGTCCCCGCCGGCCAGACCTTCACCTACGACATCCGGGTCCCCAACCGCGGCACGTCGCCGGTGACCAACGTGACGGTCGACGACACCTACGCCGCCGGCCTCCAGTTCGTGTCCTCGATGCCCGCGCCTGCGAGCAGGGGCACCAACACGCTGCATTACAACCTGGGCACCATCCAACCCAACCAGGTCGTCGTCATCGTCCAGACCTTCCGGGTCCCGGCGAATGCGCCGAACGGCACCGTCTACAAAGAACGACGCGGTTATTCGCGGGACCTACCAGGGCATGACGCTGCCTCCGGTCACCGTGCACGTCCCGGGACCCACCGTGGCCCCGGCGGGCAGCGGCCCGTGCAATCTGCAGCACTCCACCAAGTTCGCCAGCAACACCCAGGTCAAGAACGGGTGAGAACTTCGGCTACTTCGTGAACGTGCTCAACAGCGGCGGTCAGGCCTGCACCAACGTGGTCGTCCGGGACACGCTGATCAATGGCGTTCGTTTCGTCAGCTGCACCGACGGCTGCACGCACAGCGGCCAGACGGTGACGTGGCGAATCGGCACCCTGCAGGCCGGTCAGAGCCGGGTGCTCTCGGTGATCGTCAAGACCGTCGCCACCAGCGGTACCCTGCCCAACGGGGCGGACGTCACGGCTGACAGCGGGACGCCGGGGCACCCCTCGACCGGCGGCCCCACCGTCAGCGGCGTCTCGGTGCCGGCACCTGGCCGCCCGGCCTCCGGAGCAGAAGCAGCGGCACCAGCAGCACCAGCAGCAGCACCAGCAGCAGCAGCAGCACCAGCACGAGCCCTGCCGATGACCGGCCTCCCGGCGGTTCCGGCCGCGCTAGGCCTCACCCTGCTGGTCGGTACGGGCGTCCTGCTCCGCCGCCGCCGCAGCAGCTAGCCGCACCAGCAGGTCCGTCCGGCCCGGTTCCCCCGCACCTGGGGTGACCGGGCCGTACGCTGTCCGGCTCCCGTCGGCCGCTGGGTTCGATGCTCGTGGACTTCCCCGCGCCCGGACCTGGCAGCCTGGGACTGTCGCCAGCCCGCTTGACAAGCGATGCACCCTGTTCGCAGACCTGATCAGCCCCCGTAGCTTGGAGAGACGTGCCCGACACCGAGGACCTCGTGACGGCCCCGCAGGCTGCCGCCGCGCCGGACGTCGCGAAGAAGGCACCCGCGAAGCGGACCGCAGCCACCCACGGCGGTCGGCGCCTGGTCATCGTCGAGTCGCCCGCCAAGGCCAAGACGATCGCCGGCTATCTGGGGGCCGGCTACGTCGTGGAGAGCTCGATCGGCCACATCCGCGACCTGCCGCGCAACGCCGCCGACGTCCCGGCCAGCCACAAGCACCTGCCGTGGGCCAAGACCGGGGTCGACGTCGACAACGGCTTTGAGACGCTCTACGTCGTCAGCGCCGACAAGCGCCAGCAGGTCGCCAAGCTCAAGGCGCTGCTCAAGGACTCCGACGAGCTCTACCTGGCCACCGACGAGGACCGCGAGGGCGAGGCGATCGCCTGGCACCTGCTCGAGACGCTCAAGCCCAAGGTCCCGGTCCGCCGGATGGTCTTCCACGAGATCACCAAGAGCGCCATCCAGGCCGCCGTCGACAGTCCGCGCGAGCTCGACCGGGCGCTCGTCGACGCCCAGGAGACCCGCCGGGTCCTGGACCGGCTGTACGGCTACTCGGTCAGCCCGGTGCTGTGGAAAAAGGTGCTGGGTGGGCTGTCCGCCGGCCGGGTGCAGTCCGTCGCCACCCGCATCGTGGTGGAGCGCGAGCGGGCCCGGATGCGGTTCCGGGAGGCGTCGTACTGGGACGTCGAGGGCACCTTCGAGGCCGGCCCGCAGGACGATCCGACCGCCCCCCGCGTCCTGACCGCCACGCTGGTGTCGGTCGACGGCAGCCGCCTCGCGACCGGCCGGGACTTCGACCCCGAGACCGGCCAGCTGCGCGGCAGCGCCGTCACCCAGCTCGACGAGAGCCGGGCCAGGGCGCTGGCGGAGCGGCTGGCAGACGTACCGTTCGCGGTGCGGTCGGTCGAGGACAAGCCCTACACCCGCCGGCCCTACGCGCCGTTCATGACGAGCACCCTGCAGCAGGAGGGCGGCCGCAAGCTGCGCTTCAGCGCGCAGCGCGTCATGCAGACCGCCCAGCGGCTGTACGAGAACGGCTACATCACCTACATGCGGACCGACAGCACGAGCCTGTCGGAGACCGCCGTGCAGGCCGCCCGCCAGCAGGCCCGGGACCTCTACGGCCCCGAGTACGTCCCGGACGCACCCCGCAGCTACAGCAAGAAGGTCAAGAATGCCCAGGAGGCGCACGAGGCGATCCGCCCCTCGGGTGATGTCTTCCGCACCCCCGGCGAGATCGCCCGTGAGGTGTCGGGCGACGAGCTGCGGCTCTATGAGCTGATCTGGCAGCGGACCGTCGCCTCCCAGATGGCCGACGCCCGGGGGGTCAGCGCCTCGGTCCGCCTCGGCGCGCGTACCGCCGACGGCACTGACGCCGAGTTCGCCGCCTCCGGCAAGGTCATCACCTTCCCGGGCTTCCTTCGGGCGTACGTCGAGGGCAGTGACGACCCGGACGCCGAGCTGGAGTCCACCGAGCGCCGGCTGCCGCGGGTGAGCGTCGGTGACCCGCTCGGCGTCACCAGCCTCGAGCCGCAGGGCCACACCACCTCCCCGCCGGCCCGCTACACCGAGGCCTCGCTGGTCAAGCAGCTCGAGGAGCTCGGGATCGGCCGGCCGTCGACGTACGCCTCGATCATCTCGACGGTCCAGGACCGCGGCTACGTCTGGAAGAAGGGGTCGGCGCTGGTGCCGACTTGGCTGGCGTTCGCCGTGATCGGGCTGCTGGAGCAGCACTTCGGCCGGCTCGTCGACTACGGGTTCACCGCGTCCATGGAGGACGACCTCGACCAGATTGCCGGCGGCACCGGCAACTCCGTCGACTGGCTGACCCGGTTCTACTTCGGCTCCAAGGACGGCAAGGAGGGCGGCCTGGCCCGGCAGGGTGGGCTCAAGCGGTTGACGTCGGAGCGCCTGGACGAGATCGACGCCCGCGAGGTCAACTCGATCGTCATTGGCACCTCGCCCGAGGGCGAGCAGGTCGTCGTGCGGGTCGGCAAGTACGGCCCCTACGTGCAGATCGGCGACAAGCGGGCGTCACTGCCGGATGACCTCGCGCCTGACGAGCTGACGCCCGAGCTGGCCGTGCAGCTGGCGGACGCGCCGAGCGACGACCGTGAGCTCGGCACCCACCCCGAGCTCGGGTTGCCGGTGCTGGCCAAGAAGGGCCGGTACGGGCCGTACGTCACCGTCCAGCTGGCCGAGGGTGACGCCGGCAAGCCCCCGACGGCTTCGATCTTCACGTCCATGGACCCGGCGACGGTCACCCTTCAGGACGCGTTGCGGCTGCTGACGCTGCCGCGGGTGCTCGGGGAGAGCGACGGTGAGCCCATCACCGCCCAGAACGGCCGCTACGGGCCGTACATCAGCAAGGGTGGCAAGGACTCCCGGTCACTTGTGGACGAGGAGCAACTGTTCACCGTCACCCTCGAGCAAGCGCTGGCGCTGCTGGCCCAGCCGAAGCTGCGTGGCCGAGCCGCGGCGGCCCCCCCGCTCAAGGAGCTCGGCAACGACCCGGCCAGCGGTGGCCCGATGGTCGTCAAGGAGGGCCGCTTCGGGCTCTACGTCACCGATGGCGAGACCAACGCCTCGCTGCGCAAGGGTGACGACGTCGAGACGCTCACCGACGAGCGGGCCGCCGAGCTGCTGGCCGACCGGCGGGCTCGCGGTCCGGTCACGAAGAAGAAGGCGGCCAGGAAGGCCCCGGCCAAGAGCAAGAAGGCCGCCGCCAAGAAGCCGCTCGCGAAGAAGGCGGCTGCCAAGAAGCAGGCGTGACGCGCCACCCGTGAAGCCCGCCAGGCGGGGGCGTCGTACGTCCGGCCGCCGTAGCCTCTGCCCGTGAGCATCCCCTGGCCGGGGGCCTTGCGGTACCGCGGCTTCCGCCGGCTGTCGGTCGCCCTCGCGCTGTCCAGCTTCGGCGACTGGCTGGGCTACCTCGCCGTCACGGCGCTGGCCACCCAGCTGGTCACCGGGTTCGGCGCCAAGAGCTTCGCGGTCGGTGGGGTGCTCGCCGTACGCCTGCTGCCGGCGGTGGTGCTGGCGCCGTTCGTCGGGGTGCTGGCCGACCGGTTCGACCGGCGGCTGACCATGGTGGTCACCGACGTGCTGCGGTTCGTGCTGTTCGTGTCCATCCCCCTGGTCGGCTCGCTGAGCTGGCTGATCGTGGCGTCCGCGCTCGTCGAGGTGCTGGGCCTGATCTGGGTGCCGGCCAAGGAGGCATCGGTCCCGCACCTGGCCGGCGACCGGCTGGAGTCGGCCAACCAGATCTCGCTGTTCACGACCTACGGAACGGCGCCGCTGGCCGCCGTCGTCTTCGGCGTGCTCGGCCTGCTGTCCGGTGCGACCGGCCAGTCGGCCGCCAACCTGGGGATGTACGTCGACGCCGGCACGTTCCTGTTCGCGGCTGCTCAGGTCTTCGCCATCCGGGAGATCCCGGCCCGGGTCGACGCGCCGGCCGGGGAGGTCCCGCAGACCGTCGTGTCCAGCGTCCGTGAGGGGCTCGCCTTCGCTCGCAGCAGCCCGATCGTGCGCGGGGTGCTGGTGGCCATGCTGGGGGCGCTGGCGGCGGCCGGTGTCGTCATCGGCAACGGCAAGCTGTTCACCGAGACGGTGCTGGCCGGTGGCGAGGCCGCCTACGCGTTGCTGTTCGGCGCCGTGTTCGTCGGCATCGCGGGAGGTGTCGCGCTGGGGCCGAAGGGACTGGGCCAGATGTCCCGCCGGCGGGCACTCGGACCGGTCATCGTGTGCGCGGGCGCAGGGCTGGGCTTCATGGCGGTGGTGCCAGTGCTCGCACTCGTGGTCCTGGCCACCGTCTGGGTCGGCTTCTTCGCCGGGATCGCCTACGTGCTCGGGCTGACCTTGCTCGGCGCGGAGGTCGCTGACGAGGTGCGGGGCCGCACCTTCGGTCTGGTCAACACCTTGATGCGCCTCGACCTGCTTCTTGTGCTTGCCGTGGCGCCGCCGTTGGCCGGGGTGATCGGGGTCCGGAACCTGCAGCTGCCCGGCAACGGCCCCAGCTCGATCACCGTCAACGGTGTCTCCGTCACGCTGCTGCTGGGTGGGGTCGCCGCGGTCGTTGTGGGGGTCGTCGCGTTCCGCACGATGGACGACCGGCCGGGGGTGCGCCTGCGCACCGACCTGCTCGGCCTCTTGCGGCGCGGGCAGCCGGTCCCGTCGTACGGCGGGACGTTCGTGGTCCTGGAGGGCGGCGAGGGTGCCGGCAAGTCGACGCAGCTGGCCGGGCTCGCGGCCTGGCTGCGGGAACGCGGATACGACGTCGTCCAGACCCGCGAGCCCGGAGCCACTCCGGTCGGGGCACAGGTCCGGGCCCTGCTGCTGGATGCCGAGACGGTCGGACTGGCGCCGCGGGCCGAGGCGCTGCTCTACGCCGCTGACCGCGCGCAGCACGTCGCGACCATCGTCGTGCCTGCTCTGGAGCGGGGCGCGGTGGTGCTCAGCGACCGCTACGTCGACAGCTCGTTGGCCTACCAGGGCGCCGGTCGGGCGTTGCCGGTCGAGGAGGTCGCGACGCTGTCCCGCTGGGCGACGCAGGGGCTGCGGCCGGACCTGACGGTGCTGCTCGACGTCGACCCGGTGGTGGGCCTGGCCCGTGCCGGCGGTCGCCCGGACCGGATCGAGGCTGAGTCGCTGGCCTTCCACCGGGCCGTGCGCGCCGGCTTCCTGGCCCTGGCCGCCGCCGGCCCGGACCGCTACCTCGTCGTCAGCGCGGAGCTGCCGGCCGAGCAGGTGCATGCCGCGGTGATCGCCCGGCTGGCCGAGCTGCTGCCGGTCCGGCCGCTGGAGCGGGTGTGAGCGTCTTCGACGCGCTGGTCGGCCAGGAGGCCGTGGTCACCCAGTTGCAGACTGCAGCAGTGGCCGCCGCCGAGGCCGTCGCCGGCGGAAGTGGGGCCGGCATGACGCACGCGTGGTTGTTCACCGGGCCGCCCGGGTCCGGCCGGTCGGTGGCCGCCAGGGCGTTCGCTGCGGCGCTGCAGTGCCCCGACCTCGGGTGCGGCCGGTGCTCGGCCTGCCTCCAGGCTCTGGGAGGCAGCCACCCTGACGTCGCGATTCTCGTGCCGGAGGGTCTGCACCTGCTGATCGAGCAGGCACGCGACATCATCGCCCGGTCAGCGCGGGCGCCGACCCGCGGTCGCTGGCAGGTCACCCTCGTGGAGGACGCCGACCGGATGGAGGAGCGCACCTCGAACACGCTGCTCAAGGCCGTCGAGGAGCCGCCTCCGCACTCCGTGCTGCTGCTGTGCGCGCCGTCCGCCGAGGACCTGCTGCCCACCATCCGATCACGCTGCCGACTCGTCCCGCTGCGCACCCCGCGAGCAGCTGCCGTCGCGGCGATCCTCGTACAGCGCGACGGTGCCGACCAGGCGATCGCGGCGTTCGCCGCACGGGCAGCCCAGGGCCACATCGGTCGAGCCCGTCGGCTGGCGACCGACGAGGCCGCCCGCTCGGAACGACGCTCCGTGCTGGCGCTGCCGCGCTCGCTGGGTTCGGTCGGCGCGGCGCTGGCCGCGGCCAAGGAGTTGGTGGACGCCGCCAAGGAGGAGTCCGACAAGGTCGCCGGGACACGGGACGCCGCCGAGAAGGAGGCCCTGTCGACCGCGCTGGGCGGCGGGGCGACCGGCAAGGGCTACACCGGCCGAGCGCCCAAGGGCGGGGCCGGAGCGCTCAAGGACCTGGAGAAGCGGCAGAAGGCGCGGGGCACGCGCACCCAGCGCGATGCCCTCGACCGGGCGCTGATCGACCTGGCGGCGTTCTACCGTGACGTGCTGAGCCTGCAGCTGGGTGCGGGAGTGGCGCTGGTCCACGGTGACCTTTCTGAGCAGGCAGCCGCCGCGGCCCGCACCTCCACCGCCGAGGCCACGCTGCGGCGGATCGACGCGGTGCTCGCCTGTCGGGTCGCGATCGACGGCAACGTGGCGGTGCTGCTCGCGGTCGAGGCGATGGCCCTGCGCCTTCGGTCCGGCTGAGGGTGTCCTAGGCTCTCGTCGGCAGTCCGCCGCCTTAGCTCAGTCGGTAGAGCACCTCACTCGTAATGAGGTTGTCCGGAGTTCGATTCTCCGAGGCGGCTCCCCCTCTGTTGACCGCTACCTGACGGCTGTGCCGGCGTACCTCACCGCACGGCCGCCGCGAGCCGTCGCACAGTGCGACTTCCTCCAGGGGGCAGGCCCGGCCGGGCTCCCTGCTCGACCGGCCCCGGACAGGGCAGCGGCCGGTCCGCTCGCTAGCGTGCACGACGGTTGACCAACCTGCGACCCGTTACTTGACCGCCAACCCCAAGGAGATCCCTTGCTCGACCTCGCCGGCACCTCGTCCGTCGTCGCCGGTGGCGCCTCCGGGCTCGGCGAGGCTGCTGCCCGCCTGTTGGCGGCGCGGGGAGCCAGAGTGGTCGTCGTCGACGTGAACGACGACAAGGGCGTCGCCGTGGCCGGGAACATCGACGGTTCCTACGTGCGGGCTGATGTCACCGACACCGAGGCGGTCAGCGCTGCCGTCGAGGAAGCCGAGCGGCTGGGCCCACTGCGGACCCTGGTGACGGCGGCCGGGATCGGCTGGGCCAGCCGGACGGTCGGCCGGGACGGGACGTTCGGCAGCGCGCACGACCTGGGCGCCTTCCAGCGGGTGCTGGCCGTCAACCTGGTCGGCACCTTCAACTGCATCCGGCTCGCCGCCACTGCCATGAGTCGCACTGACGCCGTGGACGCCGACGGTGCCAAGGGGGCGATCGTCACGCTGTCGTCGGTGGCCGCGTTCGACGGTCAGATCGGCCAGGCGGCCTACAGCGCCAGCAAGGGCGGCATCGTGGGGATGACGCTGCCGGTGGCCCGCGACCTGGCCGCGATCGGCGTCCGGCTGAACTGTGTCGCCCCAGGCCTGTTCGACACCCCGATCTACGGTGAAGGCCCCGCCAGCGAGGCGTTCAAGGACAGTCTCAAGCGTGACGTCGTGTTCCCGAAGCGCCTCGGGTACGCCGATGAGTTGGCCACGATGATCCTCGAGCTGCTGACCAACTCCTACGCCAACGGTGAGGTCGTCCGCGTCGACGGTGCAGCCCGACTGCAGCCGAAGTAGGAGGTCGGTCCGGCGCGGCATTGTCGGGGCCCCTCGAGGCACAAACCGCGGTGCATGGCAGAGTGCGGCCATACCCCACGACTCCCGGAGACACCTGTGCCTACGTTCCGTCGCGCGCTCGCGCTCAGCACCGTCATTCTGACCGCAGCCGCGCTGACCGGCTGTGGCTCGAGTGGCTCAGGTGGCGCCCCGAAGTCCGTTGCGGCCGGCACGCCCCCAGCGGGTGCGACCGGCTTCGCCAACGTCCTGGCCAAGGCAAAGGGCCAGACCGTCAACTGGTACATGTACGGCGGCGACGACACGATCAACACCTTCGTCAACGGCTACCTCAAGACCAAGTTGGGCGCGCTCGGTGTCACCCTCAACCAGGTCAAGGTGACCGACACCGTCACCGTCGTCGACAAGGTGCTGGCCGAGAAGCAGGCCGGCAAGAAGGACGGCTCGGTCGACGCGGTCTGGATCAACGGTGAGAACTTCGCGACCGGCAAGCAGGCCGGCGCCTGGTACTGCGGCTACGACAAGGCCCTGTCCAACGCCAAGTACGTCGACTTCTCCAACCCGGCCATCGCCAACGACTTCGGGCTGCCGGTCGACGGCTGCGAGTCGGTGTGGCAGCAAGCCAACAGCGCCCTGGTCTACGACAGCAGCAAGCTGACCGCGGGTGACGTCAAGAGCGTCTCGTCGCTGTTCGCCTGGGCCAAGGCCCATCCCGGAAAGTTCACCTACCCGGCCCCGCCGGACTTCACCGGCTCCATGGCAGTGCGGACCTTCTTCTACGACACCAACGGTGGCCCCGGCGGTTTCGCGGGTGCCTTCGACGCCTCGAAGTACACCCCGGCCGCCCAGCAGCTGTGGAAGCGGCTGAGGGATCTCGCGCCGAGCCTGTACAAGAAGGGGACCACCTACCCGGCCGGCCAGCCCGATGTCGAGAAGCTGTTCGCCAACGGCGAGATCGCTGCCTTTTTGACCTACGGCCCGGGCGGTGTCGGCGACACGGTCAAGAAGGGCACCTTCCCGAAGACCACCCGCGAGGCCGTCTTCGACGTCGGCAACATCAGCAACTACAACTTCCTCACCATCCCGGCCAACAGCCCGCACAAGGAGGGCGCGCAGGTCCTGCAGGACGTGCTGCTGGACCCGGCGACGCAGCTAGAGTTCTACAAGGTCTCGGGCACCTTCCCCGCCATCGACCTGGCCAAGGTGAGCCCGGATGTGAAGGCCGCATTCGCGGCCGTCGGCACCAGCCCCTCGGTCCTGCCGCTGACCGAGCTCAGCAAGCACGCCCAGCCGGAGCTGACCAGCAAGTACGTCACCACCATCGAGAAGGACTGGAAGACCAACGTCCAGCAGAAGTAGCGTCCGTGGCCGGGGGCGCCGGTCGTCCGGCTTGCCCCGCGGCCTGCGCATCGCGCTGTTGTTAGCTCCCGCGCTCACCGTCATAGCCATGCTGTTCCTGGGCGGGCTGGTCGAGGGCGTGGCGCAGTCCTTCGGTTACCTGCCGTTCCTACCGGGCTGGCACTGGAGCACCGACGCCTACACCTCCCTGAGCGCCGACAAGGCGGTGCGCGCGTCCTTTGTGCTCACCTTCCGGACGGCTTTCCTGGCCACCCTGTTGGCCATCGTGCTGGGGGTCAGCGGTGCGCTGCTGGTGCGCTCCACCCGTCGGGGTCGTCGGGTGCTGTCGGCGGTCTTCCAGAGCACCCTGCCGGTCCCGCACCTGGTCGGTGCGCTGGCGATGCTGCTGCTGCTCGCGCAGGGCGGCCTGCTGTCCCGGCTGACCAATGCGATCGGTCTCACCTCCGGGTCGCAGGGCTTTCCGGACATCACCAACGACCCGCACGGCCTCGGCATCCTGTGCGAGTACGCCTGGAAGGAGGCGCCGTTCATCGGCGTGGTCGTGCTGTCCGCCCTCAACAGTGGCGTCGCCGAGCTGGAGGACGCCGCCCGCACCCTCGGCGCCGGCCGGTGGGCCCGCTTTCGGCACGTCGTCCTGCCGCTGATCATGCCGGGCGTGCTGGCGACCAGCATCCTTGTCTTCGCGTTCAGCTTCGGGTCGTACGAAGTGCCGTTCCTGCTGGGCCGGCCCTACCCGGCGACGCTGCCCGTCGTCGCCTACCAGTACTACACCGACGTCGACCTGCAGGCCCGGCCGACGGCCATGGCCATCAGCGTCATCATCGCGGTGCTGATCGGCTCCCTGGTCGCGGTCTACGCCGCGCTGTCGCACCGGTACCTGCGACGCAGCACGTGAGGCGCTCGGTCGGGACGACACTGTTGGTGGTCGGACTGCTGCTGCCCTTCGTACCGCTGCTGGTCTGGGCCGGCGCCGGCCAGTGGCGCTATCCGGCCGTCGTCCCGCAGCACTTCTCCGACCGCGGGGTGCGGCTGCTGGTCGACCCGGCCTCTGACGTCCTCCAGGGCCTGGTCACCAGCCTGGCCCTCGGCCTCAGCGTTGCCGTGATCGCCTGCGCTGTAGGCCTTTCCGCCGGTCGCGCCCTTGGGCTGTACTCCTTCCGCGGCAAGCGGCTAGTGCAGTTCCTGCTGCTGGCGCCGGCCATCGTGCCTGGCCTGGCCGTGACCTTGGGGATCCAGGTGTTCTTCCTGCGGTACGGGCTGTCCGGCACCGTCCCGGGCGTCGTGCTCGTGCAGCTCGTCCCGACGATCCCCTACGTGACGCTCGTTCTGGGCAGCGCCTTCAGCAACTTCGAGGTCGGCTACGAGGAGCAGGCCCGCACCCTCGGCGCGGGCCCGCTGCGGACGTTCTGGCACGTCACCCTGCCGACCATCCGGCCGGCGCTGGTGGTGGCGGCCTTCTTCGCGTTCCTCATCTCGTGGAGCGAGTACATCCTGACCCTGCTGGTCGGCGGCGGGACGGTGAAGACCCTGCCGCTGCTGCTGTTCGCCTACATCGGGAGCTCGGACCTGAACCTGGCCGCGGCGCTCGCGGTCCTGTTCGTCCTGCCCCCCTTCCTGCTCGTGCTCATCACCTCCCGGTACCTCACCGGCAGCGGCACGGCCGCAGTCGGCTTCGGTCGGCTGTGACCGGCCCCGCCACCGTCGAGCTGACCGGCCTCGTCGCGTCGTACGGCGGGCAGCCCGTCGTCGACCGGGTCTGCTTCGTCGTCCCGCCCGGCACCCTGACTGCGCTGCTCGGTCCGTCGGGGTGCGGCAAGACCACCACCCTCAAGGTGGTGGCGGGCCTGCTGCAGGCGGACGCCGGTGACGTGCTGTTCGACGGGGACAGCGTCCTGCGGCTGCCGGCCGAGAAGCGGCCGGTGGCGATGGTCTTCCAGAAGCCGCTGCTGTTCCCGCACCTGTCGGTCGGGGACAACGTCGGTTTCGGTCTGCGCATGCGCGGCGTCCCCCGGCCGGAGCGGCATCGCCGGGTCGCCGACGCCCTGGAACTGGTGCGGCTGGGCGACCTCGCCGACCGCCGGGTCGGGGAGATGAGTGGCGGCCAGGAGCAGCGGGTCGCCCTCGCCCGCGCCCTGGTCACCGAGCCGCGGGTGCTGCTGCTCGACGAGCCGTTCTCCGCACTGGACGCATCCCTGCGGGTCGAGGTGCGCGAGCTGGTCCGTGGCCTGCAGCAGGAACTCGGTCTCACCACGCTGTTCGTCACGCACGACCAGGAGGAGGCCGTGGCGCTCGCCGACCAGATCGTGCTCCTCGCCGACGGCCGGGTCGAGCAGGCCGGGCCACCCCGGGCCTTTTACGACTCACCGGCCAGCCTGCGCGTCGCCCGCTTCTTCGGTGGCCGCAACGAGGTCCCCGCCAGGGTCGTGGGTGGTGCCGTGACCAGTGCACTCGGCAGCTGGCGGGTGGCGGCGTGGGACGGACCGGCGGTGCTGTCGGTCCGCCCGGAAGCGGTCCGGCTCACGGGAGACAGCGGGGTGCCTGCCGAGCTGGTCCAGGCCCGCTACCTGGGCACCCACCTGGCGTTGGAGGTCCGGCTGGCCGACGGCACTGCCCTGCAGGTCACCGCTCCGCCCACCCTCGACGTGGGATCGCAGCTGCACCTCGCGGTCGACCCGACTGCCTGCACGGTGCTGCCCGAGATCCTGGAGGACTGATGGACCCGCTCGCGCTGCCGCCGACCGACCGCGTGCTCGACGTGGTCATCGACACCGACCCGATGAACGAGGTCGACGACCAGTTCGCGATCGCGTGGGCGCTGCTGCGACCCGACCGGCTCCGTGTACGGGCGCTTCTGGCTGCGCCCTGGCGTAGCGATGAGAAGACCTACCTGTCAACCGATCCCGCAGTCGACAGGGCGCGGCACGCGCCCCGGGTGCGCGAGGCGGTCGAGCCGGCAGAAGGGCAGCGGCAGGCGCTCGCCGAGCTGCACCGCATGGTCGAGTTGATGGGAGTCGACATCCCCGTGCACGGTGGCGCCGGCTGCTTCCTGCCCGACGCCGCAACCCCTGTGCGCAGCGACGCGACCGACGCGCTGATCGCCCTGGCGCACGAGGACCGGGACGGTCCGCTCTACGTGCTGGGCATCGCCTGTGCCACCAACCTGGCAAGCGCGCTGTTGCTGGACCCCACCGTCTCCGACCGCGTGCAGGTCGTGTGGACCAGCGCGCACCCGACCTGGTGGCCACGGCCGACCGCGTCGTACAACCTGTCCCTCGACCTGCATGCCAGCCGAGTGCTGTTCGACAGCGGCGTACCGCTGGTCTACCTGCCGGGCTACACCGTCGGTGAGGAGCTGCGGACGACGCGGCCCGAGCTGGAGACCTACGTGCAGGGTCGCGGTCCGGTCGGGGACTACCTGTGGCGGACCTGGGAGTCGCACTGGATGACCGGCACCACCCGACCCGGCTACAGCAAGGTGATCTGGGACCTCGTCAACGTCGCGTACGTCCTGGACCCCTCATGGGTGGCTACCGAGGTCGTGTCGTCACCGGTGCTCGGTGAGGACCTGAGATGGGAGCACCCGGCCGGACGACACGACATCCGCGAGGCATGGGACCTGGATCGTGACGCCTGTTTCGGCGACCTGTTCCGGCTGCTGGCATGAGGGACGCCGTAGCCCTCGAGCGCGGGGTCGAGCCGGCCGATCTGGGCGAGCTCGCCCGTGAGGGGCTGCTGGCGGTCAGCGGTCCGCCCGAGCTCGGTGGGCTGGACGCCGCCGGTCAGCGGGCGGTCCACGAGCGGCTCGCCGGAGCCAGCCCGGACCTGTGGTTCACCTGGTTCCAGCACGGACCGGTGGTCAAGGCGCTGACTGACACCGACAACACCGGGCTGCGGGACAGGCACCTGGCCGACCTGTGCACCGGCCGGACCCAGGGGGGCGTCGGGTGGAGCAACCTGCGCACTGCCCGTCCGTCCGTCATGGCCACCCGTGTCGACGGCGGCTGGCAGCTTGATGGCAGCCAACCGTGGTGCACGGCGTGGCCGATGCTCGACCTCGTCCTGGTCGGCGGGCTGGCTGGGGACCAGGTGGTGTTCGGCGTCGTCGAGCTGCCGGACGCCGGCCTCGTCAGCACCGGCGAGCTGTCCCTCGCGGCCATGTCCGGCACCCGCACGCACGCGGTGCGGTACGACGCTCTCATCCTGGCCGACGACCGGGTGACTTCCGTGCAGCCGTACGCCCAGTGGCAGGCCGACGACCGGGCCGGCAACACCAACACCCAGCCGGCGACGTTCGGCGTCGCGCTGGCCGCGCTGGACCTGCTCGAGCCAGACCCGGCTGCTGCCCTGCTGCGCCAGCAGGTGCTGGAGGTCCGGACCGAGGCGTACCGGCTGCGTGACGAGGTGGCGCGGGAGGAGCGGCTGGCGGAGCGGCTGGCCCTTAGGGCGCAGGCCCTGGAACTGGGCTTGCGCTGCACCACCGCCCTGCTCGCCGCCCGGGGTGGCCGGGGGATGGGCACCGACGACCCGGCGCAGCGGCTGCTCCGTGCGGCGGCGTTCCAGCTGGTGCACTCCCAGGACGGCGCGGTCCGCGCAGCCACGCTCGACGAGCTGACGCGGCTAGCCTGCTGGCCATGCCCGACAGCCCTGCCGTAACCGAGGCTGCCCGGCGCCGGACGTTCGCGGTCATCAGCCACCCGGACGCCGGGAAGTCCACGCTGACCGAGGCGCTGGCCCTGCATGCCCGCGTCATCAATGAGGCCGGGGCCATCCACGGCAAGGCCGGCCGGAAGTCCACCGTGTCCGACTGGATGGACATCGAGAAGGCCCGCGGGATCTCGATCTCCTCGGCGGCTCTGCAGTTCACCTACGGCGACTGCGTGGTCAACCTGGTCGACACCCCGGGTCACGCGGACTTCTCCGAGGACACCTACCGGGTCCTGGCAGCGGTCGACAGCGCGGTCATGCTGGTCGATGCCGCCAAGGGCATGGAACCTCAGACCCGCAAGCTGTTCGAGGTCTGCCGCTACCGCGGGATCCCTGTGCTGACGGTCATCAACAAGTGGGACCGGCCGGGACTGGACGCCCTCGCCCTGATGGACGAGGTGCACCGCGTGACCGGGCTGCAGCCGCAGCCGCTCACCTGGCCGGTCGGGGTCGCTGGTGACTTCCGTGGGGTGCTGGACCGGCGCACCGGTGGCTTCACCCGCTTCACCCGAGTGTCCGGGGGTGCCCGCGCGGTCGAGGAGCAGCTGTCCGCGGCCGAGGCACAGCTCGAGCAGGGGGAGCACTGGGACACCGCGGCCGACGAGAGCGAGCTGCTGTCCGCGGACGGCGCCGACCTCGACGTGGCGTCGTACCTCGCGCACCGGTCGACGCCGGTGCTGTTCGGGTCGGCGGTGCTGAACTTCGGGGTCAGGCAGCTGCTCGACACCCTCGTCGAGCTGGCCCCCTCACCGGGCGCCCGGGACGACGAGGGCGGCACGCCCCGGCCGGTGGACTCGCCGTTCAGCGGGTTCGTCTTCAAGGTGCAGGCCGGGATGGACAGCGCCCACCGGGACCGGCTGGCCTACGTGCGCGTCTGCTCCGGCGTCTTCGAGCGCGGCACGGTGGTGACGCATGCGGCCAGCGGCAAGCCGTTCGCCACCAAGTACGCCCAGCAGGTCTTCGGGCGTGAGCGGTCGACCGTCGACGAGGCCTTCCCCGGTGACGTGGTCGGTCTGGTCAACGCCTCGGCCCTGCGGGTCGGTGATTCGCTCTACGTCGACGAGTCCGTCGCGTTCCCGCCTATCCCGTCGTTCGCCCCGGAGCACTTCGCGGTTGCCCGGTCGAACGACTCCGGGCGCTACAAGCAGTTCCGCCGCGGCATCGAGCAGCTCGAGCAGGAGGGCGTGGTGCAGGTGCTGCGGTCGGACCTGCGCGGCGACCAGGCGCCGGTACTGGCCGCCGTCGGTCCCATGCAGTTCGAGGTCGCGCAGCACCGGATGGCCGGCGAGATGGGCGCGCCCGTGCAGTTGGACCGGTTGTCCTACTCCCTCGCCCGCCGTACGACGCGGGAATGGGTGACTGACCTGGACCGACAGAGCGGGGTGGAGGTGCTGCAGCGCGGCGACGGAGCGTGGCTGGCGCTGTTCGCCGATCCCTGGCGGCTCGGTCGCACCCAGCGGGACTTCCCGGATGCAGTGCTCGAGCCGTTGGTCGCGGCTGCCGACACGATGTAGCCGTTCCCTCTGGAGTCACCGGCGGTAGCTGCGCGCCCTCAGTGTCGTAGGCGCCGCCGGACGACCCGCGCCGACAGCCACGAGGCGTAGCCGACCCCGGTGCCGGCTGCGGCCCCGGCGGCGAGCAGGGCTAGCGACAGCGCCGGACGGGCGCCGCTGACCGCCCCCCGCAGCGGCACCGCTCCGCGCGGCGACGCCGTCGACTCGAGCAAGGACTCCAGCAGCCCTGTCGGCGGTGACTCGGCCGGCGCGGTCAGGGCATGCAGGGCCGCCCGGACCTGCCGCTGCCCGGAGAACTCCGCCTGGCAGGTCGCGCACCGGCGCAGGTGCAACCGCACGAGCGAGCGCCGCAGCCGCGGCAGCGACCCGTCGACGTAGCCGGGCAGCACCGACCGCACTTCGTCACACACCCGCTCAGACACCGGCCAACTCCCTCAGCCTCGCGTGCGCCCGGTGCAGCCGGACCTTGACCGCGCCCTGCGTGATGCCCAGCACCTCAGCCGTCTCCTTGGTGGACAGGCCTTGCACATCGCGCAGGACCACGACCTCCCGAGCGTCCTCCGACAGCTCGGCCAGGGCCAGGGCGGTACGCCGCGCGAGGTCCGCGTCGACCACGCGGTCCTCGGTCGAGCTGTCCTCCGAGGCGACATCGGTGAAGTCGGCGCCGACCGCTCCTGCGCTCTGCCCGCGCGCCCGCACGTCGCCCCGGCGGTGCAGCGCCGTCAGGCAGACGTTGACCGTGGCGCGGTGCAGCCAGGTGCCGAACGCCGACTCACCGCGGAACGCCAGCACGGAGCGGACCACGCGCAGGTAGACCTCCTGGGTCGCGTCGGCGGCGTCCGCCTGGTCCCCGAGCAGCTGCCGGCACAGCGCGTAGACATCGGTGTAGGTACCTCGGACCAGCGCGTCCATCGCTCCGGGCTCACCGCGCTGGCAGGCCTTCACCAGTGCCGGGTCGACGTCCACGCCGGCAAGTCTGTAACCACAGCGTCGCCGGCAGGTCCAACGACACGAGCGGGACGGGCTGCGTCAGTGCCGCTTGGCGTCGGGGTCACCGCTGCCGCCGACAGCGCCCGGGTTGTCAGCCAGGCGCTTACGCGAGTTGCGGATCTCCTGCTCGGCCTCTTTGCGGCCGACCCACGACGCTCCCTCGACCGACTTGCCGGGCTCGAGGTCCTTGTAGACCTCGAAGAAGTGCTGGATCTCGAGCCGGTCGAACTCCGGCACGTGGAAGATGTCCTGCAGGTGTGACTGACGCGGGTCGCCGACCGGCACGCACAGCAGCTTCTCGTCCGGGCCGGCCTCGTCCGTCATGCGGAACATGCCGATCGTGCGGCAGCGGATCAGGCAGCCCGGAAAGGTCGGCTCATCCAGCAGCACCAGCGCGTCCAGCGGGTCACCGTCGCCTCCGAGGGTGTCGTCGACGAAGCCGTAGTCGCTCGGGTAGCGGGTGCTGGTGAACAGCATCCGGTCCAGCCGGATGCGGCCGGTCTTGTGATCGACCTCGTACTTGTTGCGCTGCCCCTTGGGGATCTCGATGGTGACGTCGAACTCCACGGCTGCTGCGCTCTCCCGGTCCGGAGGGTCCCTGCCTGACCGCCCTAGTGTCCCGTACGACGACAGCCGACAGGACGGAGGGCGACGTGCAGGCCCTCGGCGGCAGGTGGTGGCTCGTGCTGGCCACCGTGCTGGCGGTGGTCGCCACCGGGGTCACCGTCGTGCTGCGCCATCCAGGCAGCGCGGTCCGCCCGGGGGCCGCCACCCCGGCGCCGGCTCCCGACCCCTCCCGCACGCCGCTGCTCGTGGCCCCCGGCGCCACGGCCGTGGCGCCGACACCGGCCGGTCTCCAGCGCGCGCT
>JAABUT010000378.1_pt1 | contig 76479 bp, 81 predicted proteins | sample 5559281 | NCBI WGS metagenome assembly JAABUT01 (sample SAMN10711880, study PRJNA513359) | rock metagenome | isolation source: Antarctica rocks | place: Antarctica: Victoria Land, Ricker Hills nord | collected 2016-01-04 | reverse complement strand
TCTAACCTAGAAAGGTTAGCAACAGATAGTATCGGGTTTAGCGTGCTAAAAATGGCACTAATATAAATAGTTTTAGTTAGCGTGCGCAGAAACCCCGTTTGCGCGGGAACCCCGTTTATACGAGTACCTATCACTTGATACGCCGCTTCAGCCCTACCGAAAGATCTTCAAACCACTCGTAGCTTAGACCTCAACCATACCAATTCTTCCGAAGCTCGTGGAGAATCTCGGCGTTTACTCTTGCTACTACATTAGCGAATCAAGTTTTGGTCTTCTACGCCGGTGTGGATGCTACTGATGAAATGACGTTCTCATACAACGAGCGTGCAGCCTAAGGGGCACTAAAGCATAGGTCGATTTGTCCTCTGTTATCCAAAAATCAAACCTAGGTAGGGAAGACCCCAAAATGAACGCTTTTCGGCTGCGCTCACGCACACGGTGAGGAGAAAGCCAACAGAATACGGTAAGAGACATATGCCAAGACACAGAGGGGGCAAGTGGATAAGGAGGCTGCTTGGCGCCAAGAACGGGACATGAACGTATGGAAGAGAGGCATCAAGGATGATGTTGGAATCGCCACGTCATACATTCACATTCCCTTCCCAACCTCACCGTTGCTGCAGTCAGCACAACCTCTGGAATCAGCACTAATTGTTTTTAATCCAACCTCTTATACGACAGATGCTAAGTCTGGACAGATATATGCATGTACGAGCTACATGATTAATTAGATCGTTCGCGTTGGCAATTTAGCAGACGAGATACACTCCAATGGGCTGAATCGCACCTACAGCCAGCTCTCGAACCTTGGCAAGAGCACTTATAGAACTCAATCCACGCACCGCACTGGATAATTGACCGGCGAAATAAGCGGTTCTAGAGATATTCCTGCAGGGTCTCTCATAAAGCACAAGCTTTAAGTACTTGATCGAAATTGGAGGCAGTTCGCAGTATCGCTTCGGAGGCTCATTGGAGTGCTTCAGGAAAATATTGTCAGTGACTGGAAGGCTTCTTCACGCGTATATAAAAGCTGCGCCACAGTTTCTCCTCGCCAACAAACGAGGCAATTATGTCTTCCTAGGTGAGCACGATTGACTGGATATGAAGTAGATTCTAATCGACGGTTTTGTTCCAACTTTTCGACCTCATCGAGTAGTACAGCACGATAGTAGTAGGCCCGCATATTTTGATACCACTAGTAGCTCCCAGCGCAAATCGGTTATTCCTGCAACTTCTGCACCTAATCTGACGAGAAAAGATCCTACCGCATCTTCGATTGTATAGAGACTCATTGGGTGATTAGGTGAGCGCCCAGCAGCATGGCTTGTGCCATGTACTACTGTACCAAGTCGTTATACTGCAGTCATAGACCGCTTGAACACTCGACCCTCATTTTATCGGGGTGACTGCACAATGGGAAGATATCAAGCATCGATTTTGGCCAAATTACATGTAATTTAGCATACACACAGCGCCTAGATAGTGCCATAGCCATAGGCTGCATGCACTTAATGAAGAAAGAAAAAGAAAAAAAAACACTCGACCCTCCTTTGTCAGCTTCTGAGGTGTCTTGGCTATGCTGCCAGTCCAGCATGAGTGCAGATTGCATGCCTCGCGGTCGAATGAGTATATTTGCTTATTGTGCATGAACTTAATGTTTCGAGCTCGAAGACCTCGTCAGCACTACCAATTATGCAATTCGTGTAAGAGAGGGAGGGGTGCACGAGTCGAGATATCGCAGGAGACTTGATGTGCTTACAATACGAGCTTCATGGCGATTCCATGCATATGAAGGCATATATATATATATGGGCGCATCGTTATAATCCCTTTTTTCTTTTCCCTCATCCTCAATCTCAACTACATTGTAAGACATCAGACTTGTGAAGCCAGGAATTTACATTGCTGTTATTCCCAAGCCCATTTACTTTCAAGTAACTCGTTGTGCCAAAGTGCTTAGAAGCTATCATTCTGCCTTACGACACCATGCCGTCTCTGACTTCCACGCCTGTTCAAACAGCTGTCGTCAACCACACCAAGGTTGCTACGAAACCACCCACGTCCCATGTTGTAAATGGAGCTACTTCTACGAGCTCGACTCCCCAAACCAAAAATGTCAAGGCCGGTGTTTGGGACCTTCGTAGTACCGAGTTCGCAGAGCTCGAGGCCCCAGAGAACACCGAATCTCTATTCTCTGGCGATCCCGGTGAAAGCGTTCTTGGGGAAGACAGTCGGACAAAGGTCAACAAGAAAGATTTCATGCCTGGTGGCAAATACCGCTGTAAGCCTTTGTGACATAGAATTTTGGCAAAAAAGTACCCTAATTAGGCATTAGCTATTGTGAAACTGTTTCTCCGCTTCGCTGGTCAGGACCAGAACGACCCTTGGGCAATGGCTACAGATTGGCTCATCAGTAACGACACGATTGTGACCGCTGGCCATTGCTCCTACGACTGGTCGCATAATCTTGGAAGGCTGACGCATGTCAAAGCGTACATTGGCTACAGTGGTAAGGAGTCGATCAAAGATAGTCGGAATTATGCGGTGCAATTTCGCACCGGGAAGCGAATCACTACTACCGAGGGTTGGCTCACTGGTGGAGGCAATGAGCCACGAGACGTATCTTTTATACAGGTCAATCCACCATTTACCGGGATTAAACCCATCAAGTACCAGCCAACTCCAATGACTGGTGCAAAGGTGGTCCTCGGTGTGGTAGGCTACCCTGGAGACCTCATGAATCCCAAAACGAAGGAGAAGGGTGCAGTCAGTTTTCTCCTTACTTTACCTTGACTCAAACTCCGGTCTGACACGTGACAGTTTATGTACGAAATGTACCTTGGTACGACCTTTGATCTCGCAAAAACAAAGGCCAAGATGCTTCAATATAGTATCGATACTTATGGAGGTACTTGGTAGCTGATATGTCTAAAATGGGTCCTGCTAACGTCCCTAGGGAATTCTGGCTCCCCCGTTATTTGTCAGTCAGATATGGCGTCTATAGGGGTACATGTCCTTGGGGGAAATCCGAACTCGGCCTCAGTTATCTCAGGAACCTATGGTAATCCGTTTGATGCTTATATTACTGTTCTTAAAGCAAAACCGACAGGATCGCACGAGAGCGGTATGGCTACAGTTGATGGCACGGAAGCGGATTGGTTGTCGTGGGTTACAGTCCCAAGCAAGGAGCTTGCCTCGGGGGGCGAAACCGACGTTCCCACAGAAACAGGCGCCGGGGATCTTGACAATTCCACAGGTGACTCTGAAGCCGTTATCCCTTCAGAGCAGCCGGACTCGGAAAGCGCACTTGACGAAGGCTTCTTCAATATTCTGAAAAAAGCCTTAGCAGTCTCTGGACCTATGGGAATGGTTGCAAGTGTGGGTTTGAGTGTGGCTGGCAGTTTACTTACGAAAAAGAAAAAGACAGAAGCCGCGCTCGTCGAGGCTTATTCCTTTGAAGGAGTATCTGAACGAGCTCTTCTTGGAGAGGCTGCACTTACGGCTATCGTTCGGCTTGGCCCTTCCAAGTGTAAAGATCTGGGCATATTCAAACGAATGCAGCCCAGGGTCCTCAAACTTCAGCCGATTTGCAGCCGTGCTGGGCCAACGATCATGCCATTCGTTATGGAGCGTGCATGGCGTATGACAACGGTGCCAACCCAAAAGCCTCCAAAGAAGAACGACGAGGCAGCAATTGAGCCATCACGCACTACCACACCCGCCGACACTAACACCCTTGGCTTTGGTCCACGTCTCGATGCGAACGCAGAAGCATTCGTGAAGATGCTAACTGAGAGCATCACTACTGAGGATGCTGAAGGTTTCGTGGACACAGAATTCAAGATTGGCGAGGTCGTTGGCAAAGGTCTTCGTATATCCGGCCCAATATTGGGGAGCGTTGCAGAGTCGGGACTTTCGCTTCTTGCAGGCCAGGATGGGGCCGAAGCGGATGTCAACTCAGGCACCGAAACCGACATAAACAACCCAGAGTCTTCAGCATATACTTACGACGCCATGACGCAACGAGCTATCGCCGGTGAAGCCGCTTTAGGAGCTCTCTTACAGACACCCCCGGAGGCACTACAGCAGGAGGGTTTCCTATTCGATATCATGAAGTACCCAATAAAGCGTTACGGTCCCACATTCCTGAAGCACGCGGGCGACATCGTGTCGGGGGCATTGAACCTAGCTTCGTCAGCCACCTCTCTTGCAGCTGCGCAAAAGCAGAAGAAGCACGAGGATGCCGGTTTGGACCAGGAGCCAGCGGAGAAGCCAGCTAACAGCGATGAAGCTGACATTGACACTACGAAGTCCGCCGAAACCGCAGAGGCAGATTTTCTCGCCACACTTGAAAACGGCTCCTAGGCGCATATGTCAGGTGGTAGAGGGATAACCGATCTTTTCGTTTTTTTGATGATGGTATGAACCAAAGCAACAGAGAAAAAGTATCCATTTTTATAAAAAGTCTTCAAGAAGACTTTAAATGATCTGAAATGAATTAAGCTTTAACCTGAACTTACAAAATGTGTTAAAAACTTCCTTTTCTCTTCTCATAACTGATCCTGAGATAGCCGCCAGAAGCGCCAGCCGCGCTCTGCGAACAAACCAAGTATAGCTTCAAATTTTGAAGAAGCATAGATACTTCGAATAGACATGCTCTGAATCATACCCAAATCAATCGGTAGCGCTCGTCCCTAGCCCCCAGTCCCTAAGCCTGGTACCTCGTTCCGTAGGAGTCAAATATGTCCGTCACCCTCGATTTCACAAAGCGGCTCCCAAAGATAGAGGTTAGTCGACAAGGCCGTCTCCCATGAACATCTCTAGACAAGCTCTCCAAACATCGCGTCAAGGAATTGAACCGCACCGACTGCGAAGCTAACAACCAAGACTTCAAGCTGCATGCCCACCTTAGCGGAAGCGTCAGCCGAGGATGCCTTCACGAGATTTGGCTGCAAAGAAAGGCGACGGAACCAGGGTTGAGCTTGGAGGATCCGCTGGTTGCGATCCCGGAGGGGAAGGTTGATTTTGATATCAAGACGTGCGTTTGCGATGTTGCGAGTCTTTGCGTTTATTCCGTCATTGTCTAGCTTTCTTTGCCGAAGTGCAACTCCCGTACCCCTTTTCCTTCTTGTCTACTGCAAGCCCCCCCCCATGAAGAACCCTGCTGTATACTTTCAAAGCCGTCAAGCTCGAGAATTGTGCCGAAGCTCGGTTTACTTGACATTCTTTGACTTCCCCACAGTCGGTTTTCCTTGTTAAGAAATATGCCACCTAAGCCAGGATCCAATATCCTACGCATCCTACCTCACCCCTTCCACACTCTCCCCTCCTCACCCCCTTTCTCCCCACCCTTTCTCCCCACACCCCCCTAACCATCACCTTCCCCCCACAGCTTCTTCCCCCTCTTCTCAACCACCATCCACCACCTCCTCACTACCCGCCCCTCCCTCCACACCTCCACCCTCTCCGTCCTCCACTCCTTCCACGCCGACAACACCGCCTACCTCGAACTGCGCACAACACCGCGCGCCATCCCCTCCAGCCACATCACCAAAGCCGACCACATCTCCCTCATCCTCGACAGCATCGCCTCATTCTCCGCCTCCACCAACAACGAAATGCCCACCTACCTAATCCTCTCCGTGGACAGAGCCAACAACACCGCCGCCGAAGCCATGGAAGTCGTCGACCTAGCCATCAGATACCGATCGCGCGGTGTCGTGGGCATCGACCTCTGCGGCAATCCCGCAAAAGGCGACGTCGCCATCTACGGCCCCGCGTTCGCACGGGCGAAACAGCACGCTCTGAAGCTGACGCTGCATTTCGGCGAAGTGGCCTCCCCGTCACTAGAGTCTGAGCTGCGTACCCTGCTCTCCTACAACCCGGACAGGATCGGCCACGTCATCCACGTCCCCGATGCCATCAAGCAGGAAATTGCAGCCAGGAAGCTACCGCTAGAGCTGTGCCTGTCGTGCAACGTGCATGCGAAACTAATCTCTGGCGGGTTTGCGGGGCACCATTTTGGGGAGTGGAAGGATAAGGGGTGTCCGATTGTTCTTTGCGTGAGCAGCCACACACAACAACCCCTTCTCTCCCCAAAAGGAATTTTAATACGCTAGAACCTCGTTCACTGAGTCTTTGATTGGCAGACGGACGATGTGGGAATTTTCTGCAGCCCGCTGTCGAACGAGTATTTGCTGGCTGCGGAGCACTTTGGGCTTAGCCGGCGGGAGGTGGTGAATCTGTGCGGGGAGGCGATTGAGGCGGTTTTTGGGGGGGAGGGGGAGAAGGAGAGGTTGAGGGGGTTGGTGGGGGGAGGGGGGTTGGTGGATGGGGAGGGGATGTGATGTTTTTTTGGGCCCTGTGAGGGGGGGCTGGGGTTCGACGAGGTAGAGTGTTGACGATGTTCAGTCATATCGGTATCTCTCCCACGTGAATTCTTGCTCATAGCTAGAGACCCAAGTCCAGCCGGCAGCAGGGTTGATCTTCCGGTAGCGCTAAACCCCCTACCACGCTCCTGCTCCACCACCCAAACATGACTCATCATGTACATACATACACCTTCCACCACATCCCCCTCACAACTTACTCCCCACCCACCTCGGCCCCCTCTTCTCCACAAACGCCCGAACCCCCTCCCTCATATTCTCCCCCCCCTCCATCCCCCCCCACAACCTCCCCTCCACCACCCTCCCATCCGCCTCCTCAGCCCCACACTCCCACCCCAACCTCACGCCCTCCCTCGACACAATCACACTATCCGGACTCCCCTGCGCGATCGTCTCCGCCCACCGAACCGCTTCTTGCACCACGTTTCCGCACACCGCGTTTACGAGCCCCCACTTTTCGGCCTCGGCAGCCGGGACGTTGCGGCCTGTGAGCGCCATTTCCATGGCGCGCTGTTTCCCGACTGTGCGTGCCAGACGGGGAAGCGCGCCGGCGATGGCGACGACGCCGCGTTTTACTTCGGGGAGGCCGAAGATGGCGGTGGGGGAGGCGAGGATCAGGTCAATGTTGACCACCATCTCGCAGCCGCCGCCTAGGCAGAGGCCGTTGACAGCGGCGATGATGGGTTTCTTCCCTCGCCTTCGCGAAAGCCCGCCGAAGCCTGAGGCGGGGAGGGGAGGGCGGGGGACGGCGTCGGGTTTCTGGGCGGAATCCCATTCTGTTGGATGTTAGATCCCAGGGCCGTTTTTGAATCGAGATATCAGAACCGCTCAGGAGTTATGAGAAGGGGGTTTGCCTCACCTTTCAAATCCGCCCCAGCGCAAAACGCCCTCCCTTGCCCCGTCACAACCCCAACGCGCAAAACCGGTTCGTTATCAAGCCAGGACCACACAGCGTCGAGCTCGGCGTGGCCAGCAGAATTGATGCAGTTGAGGGCGCGCGGACGAGAGAGAGTGACGAGCAGGATGTGTGGACCTGGGAAGGAGAGTTTGGTGAAGGAAGTCGGAGGAGGGGGATGCGTGAATGGGGGGGAGCTCATCGTTGGGGATGGCGAGATTGGGGGTTTATGGCATTGGATGAATGGGAGGGAAGAGTCGGGAGGACAGAGGAGGTTTCTTGGGAAGCGGATGAGCTGAGAATGATTGAGCACAGCTTGAGAGCTGTACAATTCGAGGGGCACACTTTGCGGGGGATATGTACCTCGGCATTAATTGCACCTCGTCGTCGGTAAAAGATTATGCCGCTGTGTGGCTGCGTGCTGTGGCTGCTGTGCTGTTGCTGACCCTAACCTTCGGAGAGGAGTTTGAATTTTTACCACTTCACGCTCATGATTCTGAGTCTTAAGATTCAGCTATACTGTAAATTCAATGCTCCCCCGTAACTGAGGCTATTGAGAACGATTTTTGGATTTTACTAATCCTCAAATTAACACATGTTTTTGGTGAGGGTTAGATTTTGGTGTGCAACGACTTACATAGAGTATCCCGACCGACCCCTCGACCAACCACCCTTCAACGTCCTGCCGAGGATGGCTGGGTAACTTCTGTTTGAAAACAAACACCACGTCTTGAACACAATGAGACTCGAGAACATCTTGGAAAAGGAACAATCATGAATTGACTAGATATACAGCAACTCAGCGCCGCTCAGCGCGCCTAATCACTGTTTACCACAAAAACCACTCCCTTCGCTTCCATTCCCCCAACTCAAAGAACATCGCTTTTGGACCTCCTGTCTCGATGTCAATGCTTCTTCAGCCTCATGCAACTTCAACCCTTGCGCCTCAGATCTTTCACTCAACACTTCCCAAGTGCTGTTGAACAAGTCCACGGCTTTCGAACGTTAAGCAGATCGCCATCCTTTTGGCATAGAAAAATCCAATCACTGCCCCTGATCACGCCTTCTTGGCGAGTCAGATTGTATGTCCTCCATTGCTTGACGCTGAACAATTGATGGCTTCGTTCCCCTATTGCTATCTGTATCCCACCGCGTAGGCTGAACCTAGAGAAGCACCACCTCCTTGAACGCTGATTGTTTCCCGCCACAAGGAGCGACTTGCTTGATAGTGCTGCTACTACCAGAAGAATCAGATGTCTGACCATAGGTGTCCCTGATCATTGGTAGTGTCGTCACCTCCTCGAGCAACTCCCTTGGTGGACTGTCATATTCTCTACCGCAATTGGTGGTCAGGGTAGAAATTCCATTTGATAAATACGGGCCGAGAGCAAAGGTATAAATGGACGCGTCTGTCGGTGGCAGCCGTAAATTCATAGGCAAGCCTTCCGAGTCGCGTTCTATCGGTTGGCCACGACCTCGGGCTGTTCGTACAGACTCTTCCAACGCTATAAACCCATACGTTAGTATCATTGCTAAATAGCGCCTGAATGTAATGAATGCATTCCCTACCAGCTCGTGGATACCCCAGCTCAATGAAAGACCTAACAAATCTATCCATCTGGGGTCCGCCGCCGGCTCCACCGCCAGGCCCATATAACAGCCTTTTGATGTGATCGAACTCCTTTTTCGGAAGGCCATTGACATATGTCGTTTCTTTTGTCTTGATCGTGTATGTAAGGGCTCGATTTCGAAGTACATTCCCAATGAGATTAACCAAAAGCAACATTTGGAATCTGCCCTTTACTTGAGGACTGCTGATCATCAACTTACTTCACGGCTCTTAATTAGGAAGTAGCTTACATCTCGTATCTCAGCTCCGGTATGAGCGGCACAGCCGGCCTCATAAATTCCACATCTCGCTCCGAGCTCAGCAGCTCTACGAAATGGTGCACCTCCTTGATGCAGCTCTCCTCGCCCCGGATCCGATGCACCATCACAGCAACGAACTTCCCATACTGAAATTTTCCCATTGGCTCAGAAATTCTAGACTCCCATGTACTGACCCAGAAATACTTTTCCGCTATCTTCCCCAGTCCAAGCCCAGGCCCGCCTGGATCCACCGTTGCGAGCAGCTCGTTTCTGTTCTGCTTTAGCGTTTCGTCATCCATCTTTTCTATTTGTAGTCGTGCGCTTTCTCGAGGGCGTAAAGGATGTCTTGAATTCGGTACTTCTTTGCTCCCAACTGGCTTGGGATTTGTGAGGTTCGACGGGAAGCCAACGACGCGATATGGAGCGCCAATTGCGACAAGATGAGGTTGGCTGCTGTGTGGGAGTCGGAGGTGCGAACGAGAGTGGGGGAATAAGAGCGCGAAATGGAGAGGAAGACGTGATGGAGCATTGATTCGTTTTTGCCGTTGAGAAAGATTAGGCTCTAGTGTCTTGTGGGTAGGAGGCGGATTAGTCTCGAGACTGAGTTGAGAGGAGGTTGGGTTCTTGAGGTGAAAGTAGCTGTAGCCAGCTGTTGACAGCCGAACTCCGTACACGCTCAAATGTTGTTTCTTCTTGTTACACAAATGATGATGTTTGTGGGTGGGTTGCGCTTCAGTAGGGGTATTCTGGTATACGGAAAAAATAATGGAAATGCTTGTAGAAACCACAATTGGACGGTTGTGTTGAGCTAGCATAGTTCTTATTCAATGTGAATGCCAACAAGTATCTATTCACTTTACCTATTTTGGCAAGGGCGATGCAGGCCTTCATTCACGAAATCCATGGAAAGCCAAGACACAGAGACTTAGATTGAGCAAAGAAGAAATGGGAAGTAACAAATCGTACCCGTTGTGTTCATACTCTAATTTAGCTATAATGCTTCTGGAACAAATCGTAGCAAAGCTAAGGTAAGAGACAACTCCGTCGTGAAAATGATCGTTTATGGAGAGCTTCAAGCTGCAACCATCCTTTTTCTAAGTACCTTACCGTGTGTTTCCGATGATCTGCTGACCTTTTCAGCAAGTACCCCATCGACCTACTTCATGTCTTTCTGCACCTTTTCCACCACGTTGACAACCTCATTGAACAAGGTATCGTTAGAACTTAGACCGCACACCTTCTCCACCACGCCCTTAGCATCATTAGATTTCAAGATCTTCGTCAACTCGAAGCTCTCGTCATCTCCCTCAACATCTTGGAATCGGAAAGCCATCTCCATAGCTCCTAGGAGAGCGCTAACCTTGTCACCCTGGTGCGCAAGGTGATGCGCAGGTCCGACGAAACGCTCCTTCCGAGACAGCTTTCGTAGAGGTGCACGGCCAACACGCTCAACAACGTCTTCAAGGTAAGGGTTCGAGATACGCTTTATGATTTTCTCCACGTAGTTCTTCTGCTCCTGAACAGTGATGCCGTGCTTTGTGACAATCAGATGAGAAGTCTCAGCAAGTGCTTCATGCACGATAGCATTGATATCTTTGTCCTCCAACGCGTCAGCAATGGTGTGCTTCTTGCGGTTGTGGCCGTAGTAAGCGGCAGTCGCATGTCCGGTATTGACGGTGAAGAGCTTTCGCTCGATGTAAGGCTCTAGTTCGTCGACCCATTGGATGGCTGGGATGTCGGGGGGGGAGTGGGGTGCGAACGGGCCTTTCTCGACAACCCATTCGAAGAAAGATTCAATCTTGACATTGAGGCCTGCGTTGGGGTCTTGACCGGGGACGATGCGGTCGATAGCAGAGTTAGCAAATCGAGCGCGGTCGTCGATGGACGAGAGTCGGTTTTCGGGAGTGTTCTTGGGGTCTTTTATGAAGCCGGCAAGAGTGCTGGTGGCGCCAATGGCGTTTTCGCAGGCGATGACGGCAAGGGGTGCGGAGGCAGTACGGCCGTCAATCCCCTTGGCAATGACGGGAGCGATAAATTTCAGGATGTTAGGTCCAACAGCGCAGGTAACCTGGAGGTACTCTTTTAGAAATGGTACGGTTGTATGAATAGAGTGCGGGGCTTACGATTTCCGCATTCGATATTTCTTTAACCACATCTGCCTCATGGGTCTTGGAATTGATGGCTCGGTAATTGGAAATCTTGTTAACCTTCTCACCCTCCCCGCCGATCTCGGTCACAGTGTACGCTTTCGTCTTTTGCAGCTGCTCGATTATGCTGTCCATAACATCTACGAAGACAACCTGCATCCACGGTCAGCGAGCTTCAAGCGACTATTCTGGAGGACGTGGCACCTCATAGCCAGCTATATGCAGCTTCTCGCCAACAAATCCACGTCCAATGTTTCCACCACCGAAATGGATGGCGGTTTTACCCATGTTGGCGGTGAAGGATGCGGTGGAGAAGTAAGGTGGGATGAGTGCAACTGAGCGGGCTTTGGTATGACCTATCAGTAAACGGTCTTACGTGCAATGACTCGTATAAGTTGGAGTTGATTTAAATAGAAAACAAAGCGTGGAAAATGTCGGAAATGCTGAGGAATTGACGTTGTGGGTGGAGGGGTTTTTGATACCCCACTAAGGGTAGGTATCATGCCAAGAAGACAAAATCCCGCCCGGACCTCACCCCTTGATGCCTCACTGTCGCGCGAGCCTGAGCTTGTGCCTGAATTCCCTATTAAAATGATAATCTTAAAGATCACGTTCGATCTTTTACGAATGATTTATTCTCAGCGAATTCTTTGACACGATGAGTGGGCCGCATAACTCAAAGCTCAAAGGCATAACAACCCGCTTGTTGGAAGAGATCCTGACATTGTTAAGTCCTTTCCAGTATTCGACAACAAGGCTTGAATTCGATCTTTGAGTCGCTAGCTTTCTTGAAGACCAGTGGCTCTTAGATGAGAGTAATCAATCCAGACATGCTCTACCCAAGACGCAAGGAGCCAAAGTGACACGCAATGAAGCTACAGAGCTACTGACCATTCAGGTGCCCTGGGTAATTCAAAAGCAGGTGGTGCTGAGGAGAATGTTAATGTTGACTGGAGTTCCGCGCGTATAATATATCAGCCAGAAGGTATGTATGATGTACTTAGGGCAGTAGATAAATTGTGACATTTTCTTGAAACCATAGTCGCTACCTATGCAAACGCCTGAGCGGTGTGCGAACAATACAATATCCCGACAAAACTAGCACTACACACTCACCCTTCCATTTCTCCGAAAGATCCCTTCCTGTCTGGTTTTTCGCTGTGGTTGGGCTTTGCCAGGTAAAAACCCGATATCTAAGAGATACTGGACATTCATTTCGATAGCCCTTAACAATCTAGCTTTGGCGCCTGCGTCAACCAAAGTCGCAGGTTTCCTGGCACCAAGCACCTCCGGACCTTGCTCTAACATGTGCATGATTGGGCAACAAGGATGCTTATCACCTTCCTCGTCCACGTCCGCTCTAAGCCGCATCAACCATTCGTCATGCTTTAATGGCTGCAACTCCAAGCCACACTTCGTTTTTATCGCGTCCCAGAAGTCACGAACAGTGAGGCCGCCCAGCAGCTTGTGTACCGCCCGAGTGCTGCCTTGATGTTGGTCGAGACAACCAAGGACGTGACTTGAGAAGTCATCGGTACTTGTGACGAATATCCATGAAGCTTCGGTTTCTTCGCTGTAACCTTGGATGGACATGGATCCAGCTACAATCCGCCAGATAAAGTCGTCAACATTAGCGACACCTTCGGTACACGTGCCGATGACAAACCCAGGTTTGAGCTTAATGCCAATCTCTCTGCTACCAACTTAGACTGGCCATATCCATTAGAGTTAGTTAGCTGAGAATTGAAGCTCTCCTCGCTATCTTCTTCCGAATCTGGGTCCCATTGCGGCCCCCCAGAAACGTACACGAACTTTGTAGCGAAGCTTGAGATCTTCACAGCTTGCAACAGGTAAGCCACTGAAAGCACGTTTGCATTCTTGAGGGTTGGATAGTCGCTATACCAATTGACCACTGCGCCATTATGAACAATGATATTGACGCAGTCATCTGGTAATGCGGCGCCGCTTAGTCTCTGCCACTGGCGTTTCGTCAACCCCAGAAGAGGCTTCCCTAGGTCTCCGATCCAAACCTCTAGTTGAGCGGCATACTTTTCTAACCACCATTTTGCAGCTACGGCTGAACGAACTAGTCTTTGTATGCCCTCCTCCGGGGTCTTAGCTCGTACATGAGCAATGACCTTCCTGATTCTAGGTCGATTGAGAGAATCTCGTAAGATTTGGGTTCCAAGATATCCAGTGGCACCGGTAAGGAAGATTGTCTGCTGACCTTGTCGCGTTGAGGATGTCACATACCCTTGGCACATCACGGCATCCAAGAACTGAAACCTGAGATCGTCGACTTCTTGGACAAAATTCAATCTGGTGGAACCGACTTCTCGAGTGAAATTTGATACAACTCCGTTTCTCGTACCTTCGATATGTCGAGCAAGCTCTCGAATGGTTATACCTTGTAGTAGAATGTTTAAATCCAAGCTTACTGAGTATACCTTATTGATATCTTTCAACAGAGCAATAATTGATATCGAATCCAAGCCAGCGTTTTGCAATGCCATGTCTTGTCCTCTTATATTCGCTCCCAACTGTGCATCATAGTTAGCAACCAACATAGCTATCATTGTGCTGAGTTCTAGTGCCAATTGCTCAGTTGATGGTATAGGTAACAGAGTCTGGGCATCGGAAGAAACCGTCCTAATAGCATATCGCTCTTCTTGGTAGATGTTTGAAAGCCACTGACCAATTGCCTTGCGGTCTAGCTTCCCCGAGTGCAGTAACGGAAACTGCGTGACAACAGCCCAGGCCGAAGGAATCATATACTTTGGTAAGACCTTCTCCAGATAGAGCTGTAAGAGTGTGATCTCCGTGTCGGCGATTGATAGCATTTCCGTAGGAATCAACCGAATTCCATATTTGTTCAAGTCCTCTGTGCTTCCAGCAGGAATCCGCAGCTGAAGGGCTGCTACTATGCGATCGCAGTATGCACCAGAGCGTGGTACAACAGCCACGGATGCTGCCACGGCTGCTTGCGTTACCAAAAGGCATTCGATCTCACTCAACTCAATTCTTTGCCCTCTCAATTTAACTTGTGTATCCTTTCTTCCAATGAAAAGTATGTTCCCCCCACTATCGTATCGTGCAAGATCCCCCGTTCGATACAGTCGGGATGGAAATCTACCACTGACATCTAACCAAGATGCATGTTCCATAAATGCCGCAGCAGTTGCTTGTGCATCATTAATGTAACCTCTTCCGATAATGGGCCCTTGAAGGACAAGCTCGCCAACCGTGCCGATGGGTGCAAGCTTGATTGGTTCGTTAGGTTCAACTATCCACGTCAAGCAACCAATAGAGCGGCCGATGTTAGTGCGATCTGTATCCAGCAAAACCTGACAATTTGCTACGCTTGTAACACAACACTCACTAGGTCCATAGCTGTTCTCTAAGCGTACACGCCCTGCCCACTTCTGAATCAGAGTGCTTGGGACACTCTCGCCACTGAGCCTCAGAACACGGAGTTTTGGAACCTCCACAGGCTCTAGTAGACTTGCGACTGAAGGAGTTAAATCTGCGAGGTTGACTGCGAGTCTGTTCATGACACCAGCAAGGTCACCCATCCGCTCACTCTCAGATGGAATGCAGATGGTACCTCCTCCCAACAAAGTCGCAAGGATTTGCTCGATGCTGCTATCAAAGCTGTACGATGCAAACTGAAAGACTCTTGAGTTTTCCTTGAAGAAACCTGCGTCTACCTGTGCTTGGAATCCAGAAACGCAGCTACGGTGTTCAACGACAGCTCCCTTGGGTTTCCCTGTCGACCCCGAGGTAAATGTTGCGTAAAGTGCATTGTGAGACTTGACAGTTGAAGCAAGCTCTAGGCTGTTGACAGTCAACTGCTCGACATAAGCTCGGTCAAGGGAGATAATATTCTTGGCTAAGCCTAAGCATAGTTGCAATTGTTGAGGGGAAGCAACAATCAATGAGGCTCCCACAGAATGAACCATACTGCCCAGTCTTTCCACAGGATGCGAGGGATCCAATAGAACAAAGGCCCCTCCTGCCTTCATAACTGCCAAAATGGCTACGACGGTCCATAACGATTTCTCAAAGCAGATGGGCACAAAAACCTCTGGACCAACGCCTCGGATAGCAAGTTCATTGCCAAACCTGGTAGACAACGCATCTAACTCCCTGTAAGCCATTTTACCATCCCAGGAACATAGTGCTGGTGCGGCAGAATGACCCTTTGCACGCTCTTGAATGAGAACATGCAAACAAGAGTCCACTACTGTAGGGAAGTGAGAATTCCACTTCGAAACTTCCTCCTTGTCTGCAGAAGATAGTATTGTAATGTCTTGTAACTTCCGACCGTCTCCAACGCCAGCTTGAATTTGATGCAACACCTGCTCGAATTGCAACAGGAGCCTCTTCATCTGCCTGCAATCAAGGACTGTATCATCAAACGTGGCTTCGATGCTAATTCCATCTTTGACCAAACTGCACTCTAGGGTCAGCGCGAAAGTGAGATAATCGGTTGAGTGAATGGCAATCTGCTCAAGCTCACTTTCACCACTCTGCTCCACCATTGGTTGAACAATCAGTAGATTTTGGAATTGACAGGCACTAGCAGCGCCAGACCCTATCCGGTTAATATTTTGAAGCCCGAATTGTTCATGAGCTATCATCTCCGTGGAGTGGTTTTGAATATCTTGAAGGAATGCTTCTACTTTTTGCTCATAGTCAAGATGTATGCGTACAGGTACTGTGGAAATTGTTGGGCCAATGATATCTTTAATACCCTGTACAGGAACCGACCGACCAGCAACAGTGGCGCCAAACACGACGTCTCTCTCTGCGGTATATCGTGCAAGAACGAGGGACCATGCAGCTCTAACGATCGTAGATGTCGTGAGGCCTGTCCTGTTCTTTGGCATGTGGACCTCCAACCGCTCTATGGTGTTAGGATGTGGTTGGTACGCAGTAGACGGAAGACGAGGGAAGACTGGCCCCCCCCAATCGGCAAGCTGAGAGTGCCAGTACGCTTCTGATAGCCCTCGGTCGATTTCCAATAGATACCGGATGAATCGGTTGAAGTCGCCGGCCTTTAGCGTGTGATTGTGTTGATACACTTCTTGCACGCTCTTTAGAATGAGTGGAACGGACCAACCGTCGTAGATGGAATGATGCATTGTCCATATGAATCGAGCTGCATCTGTGCCTGTAGCAGATATCACACCACAGCGCATAAGAGGATCGCCAAAATCCATGGTCTTGTTTAGAGTTGAGTTTCGATAGGCCTCAACGCTTCCTGCGACAGACCATTCGACCTTCTCGTGGACTACTATTTGAAGCCAACCATGGTTCTCTGTTCGGATCAACCGTGTACGCAGAATGGAATTTTCGGAGACGACTTTGTTCCAGGCTTCCTTGAAGACCACCAAATCCCAATTCTTTGGCAAAGCAAATACATGGTGGGCCACGTATGCTCCGCGTCGCCGCATTGAAAGAGCCATCAGTCCTTCTTGAAGTGGAGTACATGGGTAGATGTCCTCGATCATCTCTCGAGAAACATTGCATTGATTAGCTGCCTCGATGCATAGGCTTTCAATTGCCGAATGTGGAATCAACCCGAAGGGTGCAGGTGCCTCATCGCTTTGGTTTTGATTAACCCTTAGCATTCGGGACATGGCGCTTAGTGTGGGATGACGAAAGATATCCTCAACTGTCAGACAAAACCCGTCACTGCGCAGACTTTCCACAAGCTCGATGGCATCAATTGAATTCCCTCCCATGTGGAAAAAGTTACCATCGGCGATAGCTGTAGCCAAATCGACTGGCAAAATCTGCCGCCAATGTTGCAATAGAATTTCTGCTTCGCTAGAGGTAGTCTCTAATGTACTTGCGCTCTCGGTGTAGGTAACTCTCTGCTCAGCAGAAAAACTTAATGCCATTTGGGCCAGCAACCTCCGATTGAGTTTTCCAGATGCTGTGCGGGGGAGTTTCGTGATGGGAAAGTAGACCGATGGGATCATGTACGCTGGGAGAGAGCTAGACAATTTTGCTTCAAGACCTTTGATCAGTAAAGTAATTTGACTCTTCCATATCGAAATGGAGCCATTCTTAGGACTAACAGCCTGCGCTTCGCTGCCTGGACAAAGAAAAGCAGCGAGGGCTTTACGCTCTTTCGCCTCCGGTATTGTAACGATCCCAGCTGCGACTTCCCCGACATCAGGCAGGTATCGCTGGAGATGGTACTCTACCTCAGCAAGCTCTATACGCTGACCGCGTAATTTGACCTGGGAATCCTTACGACCTATCAAAACCATCTTGCCGTCGAGGCCATAGCGGACAAGATCACCTGTTTTGTAGTATCGCAGCAGCTGACGAAATCCGGTAGGGAAATCGTGCTGCCATGCAGGCTTGGTAATAAATGCCGTATCCGTGTTCTTTTGATCGTGAAGATAGCTTCTAGCGATGATCCGTCCTTCTACAACAAGTTCTCCAATTCCACCAATGGAGACAAGTCGATCATGATCATTTATATCTACGATCCAACATCTGTTCGCTGTGGTTGCATAGCCCAGTGTTGTACCATTGTCGCCTCTCTCGAGCCTGCACGTTACTGAACACAACGTCTCTGAAGAACCGTAATTGTTAAACAGTCGGACATGGTCAGACCAGTCGTCAATAATGGATTTAGAGATCTCCTCGCCACCTAATACAAGGGTCTGGAGCATAGGGGCGTCTGCCGGACGAATCAATTTGACTATGGACGGAGATAGAGTGGCGTGGTTCACCTGCAGCTCCCGGATCGTCGATGCCAAAGTGTTCATTCGCGCTGTCTCTGATGGGACAACAATACATCCCCCCTGTATGAGCGTAGAAACAATATCATAGATGCTAACAGCCCACACATATGCAGCAAATTGTAAGACACGAGACCTCGAGTCGACAAGGAATGCTTCGGCATGTGCATGTGCGCTTGTACTGATCGATATGTGGTCTTTGATTACTCCCTTTGGTTGGCCAGTGCTTCCCGAGGTAAATACAACAAACGCAGCATTCTCTGGCCGAACAATCTTGCAGGACTGTCCGGGTTTTGGAAGCCCTTCATCGAGCAGAGTTTGGGATATGCAAACCACATGGTCCACTTTGCTCTCAAACTTTGTTTCGAATTCCGAGGAGACAATCAGAACCTTGGCCTCCACTATCTGCAGGATATCCGTAACACGATCAATAGGATATGAAGGACTAAGATGGACACAAGCACCTCCAGCCTTAAGGACCCCTAGTGTAGCCACTACAGCCCACTTCGATTTTTGAACACACAAAGGTACGAAAGTTTCTGGGCCAACGCCAAGTGTCTTGAGATACAAACCTAACGAAGAGGATAGGTCATCCAATGCTGCGTACGTCAGCGTCCCATCCCACGCACAGACGGCATGGGCATCCGGACACGTTCGGGTCCGCTCTTCGATCAGATGATGCACGCAAGACAGTGTAGTGTTGAGGGGGTTTCTATTCCATCTCCATATCTGTTCCTTGTCCCGAGCACTAAGAAGCCTTATGGAGCCAATCAGTTGATCAGGGTCGGAACTAACTCGGAAGGCAATGTCTTGAAATGTTTGCGATATTCTTTTTGCTTGATCGTCTGATATTCTAAGTGCATTGTAGTTGATTTGAAGGGTAGATCTAGCCTCTATGATTGAGACAACCAGAGCGACATCAACCTGTGCGTTCTTAGCAAGCTATTCGATATGGTGTGCTCCAATGAACCATGGGAGACAGGCTTACCTTTGAAGACCATGTGTTTTGGACAAGAAGATTCCTATTAGAAGCACTATCTTGTCCATCGGACGGTATTAGGTTTATGACCATGGTGTTAAAGAGCCTGGGACATGGGCCAGACTCAGGGGAAGGAAGTGTTGGTGTACAGCGTTGCCCATGGTGCTCTTGCATCGAGAGAAGCAGCTGCCTCACTGGATCAGTCTTGCACAGATTAAAACCAAAACAGGATTCAGGAGGGTCCGAGTTCCCGTCCATACATCCAAAGCAAAGCGTGTCTGTCTCCACATAGCTGCGAAGCACCAACAACCATACGGTTTTGAAGAATGATAATAGTTCTATCCCAAGACCTCTACAGAAGCTTTCTAATGGAATCTTCGTTTCCAGCGCAATCGTCATAAATTTGAGTTGAATCAGGCCACTGGCATCCTCACCCATAGGAGGGAGGATGCATGGTTCAACATCCTGAAGATATATTTCGCCGTCCTGGGTTTTGATGGGCTCGATTTCTAGGAATTGTTCTGATGCCATTGTTACATCCAGCATGGCGGTTGTTCCAATACTCGGAGGTGTATAGCCTTTCCGTGAGATATGCCTTTGGGGGAGGTGGAGTATGTGATTGCCTCCCAGCACGGTGTCGGTGCGATTTAAGGGGCATCTTCGCACCGTCTGGAGCGTGAGTAGTGATAACTCTAGTCGACTCTCTCCGTCCAATAGGCGGACTGTATCTAAACAGACGATCTCTTTGGCATCACTTCCGATCGCTCCCCGACCTCGGACAGAGAAAGCCGTAAGGGTACATGAGATCGGCAGAAGGAGGATACTAGTGCTGTCAGCTTAGCATATGTGCTATCGCCGGGTGCCTAGGATGGCCTTCCGGGGTAGCCGCTCACAAAAACGGTAGCCACCGGGCGGCTGTCACGTCGCCCGATGCCAGGCCAGCTAGTTTAGCCCCTAGGTATGCAAAGCTTAAGGTATTCTGAGGATTGCAAATTGCAATCAGCGCTGCAAAAGCACTAGTCCCTTGAGGGACATAAGCAGAGTAATTGCAGCTCACCGCTTTTCCGGACCACAGCGGACCAGATCTGCTCGAGTAAAAGGCCTAAATGGGTCCACATGACGTATCAAGCCAGATGTTTGCGTGTCACAGTCTGCGCGGGATTGAGACGCAGCAGAGGAACTTCTCTCCATATCTGTTAGGGTGATAATCTCCTTTCGTTGGATCTCAACCGTCACTCCTCAATTGCCCCCTCCGGTGTCTTGTGAACTTGCAGAAATGGATTCCCTTACCTTACCGCCAGAATTATCCCTCATTGGCAAAGTTGCTATAGTTACTGGAGCGTCTCGTGGTATTGGCACACGCATTGCCTTAGAGTTGGCCAAACGCGGTGCGGACGTTGCCCTTGTCTACCAAGCAGACTCTAGCACTTCTCTTGCACAGCACTTGGCCGACGAAATAACAAGCTTGGGCCGAAAAGCCACAGTCATCAAGACCGACTTGGGTGAGCTCCATTGCGGGCACATGGTCATCTCGGCAGCACTAAGAGGCCTCAATGTTGACAAGATAGACATTCTGGTCAATAATGCTGGTGCTGACACACCTCCTGCAACATCACTGGAATTTGACCCGTCATTGTATGAAAAGTATGCACTTCCATCTTGCTGTGACTCTGGGATGGAGATTAACATTATTGCCAGGATCATGAACGTCAATGTACGCGCTCCTCTGCTGCTGCTCCAATCTCTCCTTCCGCACGTATCCGCTAATGGAGGCCGTGTGATTAATATGTTTGGCCTTCCCTTCACCCTGTTTGAATATGAAGGCCCTGATCATGCGGTAGTTCATCAACTCTCGCACGCTTGCCGGCCGATAATCTTGCAGTTTATGCCTGTTCGAAGGCTGCCTTGGAATGCCTGACGCGTCACTGGGCACTAGAATTAGGGAAAAGCCATGGAATGACCGCTAATGCTATTGCCATTGGTATCGTAGAGACGCATTCCGCTGCAGATCTAACCGCTGAAAAGCGAGAATCTCTGCTACAGTTGCCGAGTGCTGCAAAAAGGCTTGGTTCTGTAGATGACGTTGCTCAAATTGTTGCATTCTTGGCAAGCGACGCAGCTAGGTGGATCAATGGCGATACTATTGCTGGAAATGGAGGATCTATGTTCTTGTAGTCAACAGAGCATTGCCAAAATCTTAATATTTTTTTGGAACTGCACCCTTCATAGATATTGAGCAGCATAGAACTACTCGATGGTACATTTGCAGACGCAATGAATGCCTCTCTTTATTGAGGATTTTCGCAATGGAAGGCTTACGACGAACACAACTTCGTATTCAGTTGCCAACATATATCATCGTGGGGACAGCAGTGACAATCGAAAGCAGGCCCAAGGTCCAAGACATCGTGCCCCAGCCCAAGTTTGAGAGCATAAAGCCGCCCCATATAGGACCTATCAAAGTCCCGGCTGCGAATGCACAATTGTAAAGCCCGTAGGCTTGAGCATAGGCTCCTCTCCCACCAAAGGCAGAAGGATTTCCTGCCTCTTTCTCAGCGACCACATGGGCAATCTCAGCCATCAAGGGTGCGATCAAAAGGGTAAGGGAGCAGCCAATCAGAGCTAGGAGAGCACAGAGCAATACAATCTGTTTCAGTGAATTATGCGTTACAAAACGTAAAAGCACCAAGAATGGATGAACGGTTATGAAGCCCAAGGCAGCGAGCCAGCGCGTCCCGAGCCGGTCGGACAAGTAGCCTAGTGCAAGAACTTTAGTATATTGAGCATAATATGTAGTAGATATATCCTACCAATTGCAGGTGCGAAGAGGCTTGGACCGAGAATAGCGATCATAATCGCACCTGCACCCGTGGAATTGAATCCAAAAACTGTCACTGTGAATAATGGCAGAACCTATGATATAATTTCAGAGACCCCTCATATTGATCGATGGGTAGATTGTGCATACAGTATCGAACGCTGTCAACAGGATAGCTTGGACGAGAATACCCCACAAAGCCGCGACAAATCGGGGAGATCTCAAGAGTAACACAATAGACAAATGTGCTCCCTGGGGAGAGGTTTCTGCTGTTTCCCTCGTAGGATATATCGAATCCAGACCCATCTCGTTGTGATCAGTGCCGTCAGTCCTGGGAACAATAGAACGATTTCGGAAGGTGTCGGACGCTTGGTTTCCAGATACTGGTATCTCTCCTGGTTGGAGTGTGCTCGTCCACTGTTTTGCAACACTCTTCTCGATCATCACTAGCCGAAGGAAAATATCCATCGCAATCAAGCCAAAGGCCATTGCAAAGACTGAGTAGTACCCTGAGCGAGCATATACTATGCCACCCAACAATGGCGCGAGGATGAGCGCGAGACTAGTGGATATGGAAATGTACCCCATGGCTCGTCCAATATCGTCCTTTTCAACTGTATCAACAACAAGCGCTAGTCCGACTGTTCTAAAAGTTATTCAGCATTAGCAAAGTACGTATGCAGACGAACGCTTGGAGAAGATATCTGTGGCCATTACCCTACAACTGCTGCAGAGGCTCCCTGTAGTACTCGGCCTGCAATGAGCATTGCTATAGAGTTCCCGACACAGAGGAGGGTCGTGGATAGACCAAGTGCCACTAGACCCAATATCATGGAGAAACGCCGCGTTGTGGTGTGGTCGGCAACATATCCAAACACCGCTAAATGAGAAAGGTTACTTCTGCATATCTATGACGGTTGGATGCCATGGGACTCACGAGACAGCATCAACAGAGAAGCCCCAAAGACCGCAAGGAGTATTGCGACCCAGTACTGCTCTTACGTGGCATATCAGAGATGCCAGCCATATAATCTAACCCCCCAAAACTACCGAGGGCAAAGAGGGAAGTCGCTTGCGAAACCCACTATCATGTTCTTGAATGCCAACCCTCTCAGTCAAAGCGAATGGAATAACCGGAACAATCTTCGCGGACGAACATTGACGCATCAGTCGCTGAATTTACCCACACTTGGATACAAAGTTCGCTTACAATGCCGTAGAGAAAGATATCCTAGGGCCCATCCAAATCAGCGAAATTCCGTATGCCAGCTTGAGGACATTGGGTGTTCACCGTAAACCAAGCCATAGCCACAACTGCTAGTATAAAGCTCTGCCTGGACCTGAATTGCAACAAGATAGGCGGCTTTGGTCCATGACCAACCTCTGAGGTCCGCATACCGGGAGGCAACACACCAGCTCGTGAAGTCTTAGGCACGGCCCTTGACAGTTCATAACCCTCGAAAATAGTACAGAGTGCCCGAGATAGACCTTGGTGGGCATTGTAATGGGATCGGGGGGAGTTGTGGACTCGCTGTGGTTGCTGTGTTGTATAGGTCGGATTTACGGATGTAAACTCCGTAGCGTCACCTAGAACTCGCCGTCTAGCGCCGCCATCTCGGCCCGTTCTTGTAAGCGCCCACAGCGCCCTGCCCAACTACCTACCTACCTTACGGTTGCACGGTGGTAGTTGCATAACAAGGTACTTTTATTGCAATATTAATAAGCTAACTGAATACTTGAAAGAGAACGACTTGCATCACCGTTTTGTAGCTCAAATTGATCTCTTTCTCCTCCGAGTTTGGTGAGGACCGCTTATGATACGATCGAAAACTAAAACCCGACACGAGAGTACACCGCGCCTCTTGGCTCTCTCGCTCTCTACACGCCGATCCTCCCGACCGTTGGACTAAGGCAACTAACGAACTTGTGACTCACCACGAAGGTTCATCCCTATGCGGTAAAGGGGCCGACTCTCTGAGCCTGATCCCTGAGCCATTATGCATCCCAAGGTAGACTTGGGGCGCCTTATATGCTCAGCGCTGACCTTGTTTCCTGTGCGAAGACCAGCGAGGTATCTCGCTCCTTCCACCTGGCCTATGATTGGCCTTACCGTCGTCAACGGCACAGAGTTCAAGGGATCCTCTGTCATTTATGGCCTCCGGTCTAGGTGCTGCAGCAACTGTTCCACCCGAACCATGTAGCTGAAAACACGCCAGGATTGTGTAGACCAACAAGAGTGACTGTTTCGTTCACGATGGGGTCAACAACTCGAGTGTACCGGCTGACGAATTGGCTTCCGCTCTTTATAGTGCCTGACGCGTGTTCACTGTCGATCTATTCTGGCCACAATCTGCCATTCGCATCATTTAACTGAAGAAGTTAGGTACTGCGTATGCCACCTGCATGAATGGTCAGCTCTACATTTCGTAGTCGACTATTCAGTCAGCGTATGTTATGCTAGCATATTACTGGCTGAGCTAGATTGCATTATCGATCATAGGTGGAACGTTGGGAAAGCTCCATATGTATTTTTGCTGATTACATTGTAACGAGCGTCGTTAATTACGCAAACTAAAACACGCTAGAAGAGAAACCGGACAGACGCCTCAGCCTCAGGCTCAGCCTCTTCAGCAACTTGAGGATGTAAGAAGCCTCTTTAATAGGAGGCAGCAGCCCAAACTGAGCCTCGATTGGTGCAGAGCTCAATTCGGCACTCCATTCTTTCGGCCAGTAAGAACCCAGCTATCATCATTCTTGTGAGTTTCGAGTCGTAGCATACCAAATTTTCGCTGTAACCACTCGCCGCTTGTGAACACCTCAGCCTCCGGGTCTCTAGTGGGGAACAAGTTGCTCTTAAGACCCGTCATTGGTGTCTCTTCCTCAGCACGCTGTAAATATGCAAACGAGTATCGAAGTTGCATCGACCGTCCAGGAAGAGGTCCCACCCGATGAAGACAAGAATGAAAATATCCATTGGTCAACAGGGACATACCATCGCCAAGATTGACGATCGCGCAACCGGTAATTGGCTGAACCCATTCCCACTGCCCGGATACTGGAGAAAGGACTTGCAAACCAGGCTGCCGGGTGAATAGAAAAGTGAGGCTACCCATGTCAGTATGTGGTGTGTGGCAGATGCCAAGCTCCTCCGCGGGCTGAGCATGGTATTTCAGGAGCCGGATAATGTCGGGCGAAGGTGTATCAGGCTTGTGATATTTCTCAAGGCCCTCATCCGCGGGCAGACCAAGCGAGCAGGAGAGAGTTGAAAGCAAAACGGTAGAGACATCACTTATGGAGTCTGTGAAGGCTTTCAACGTACTCATGTGCTTGTCGATAACAGCCGGCCGAGCAAAGTTGATAGGATCGTCTAGCCCCTTTATGTTGTTCTTTGAAATCTAACGGAAAGTGTTAGATGAACTCACAGCACCTTCGAGCGACGATGCAGAGAGACATTAGTGGACATACCGAATAGGTCTCAAAGCCATCAAGCTTTCCCTTGATGCCTCCGAAATTACGCCCTAAGGGCTTGTATCTTGTCAAGCATGAGTCAGAACCACTTTGATAGATGTCGGTTAAAATGCCCTGCGGGGATACAAACCCATTGAGCTTCATCTTGGAGAGCTTATCCACGTCATACCGGAGCTTTTCTTGCTCCCGAAGGTTGAAGAGTTCCTCTTCTAATATATAGATCTGCTCTACCACTTCAGAAACAACACTCTTAGCATGTTGAAAGTCCAAGTAGAAGAACCCTTCCTTTCGGCAAGCCCCAAAGAGTTTCTCTGCTTCAGCCGCATTTCCTGCTTGAAGAAGGTCTAGGCGAACCCTTTGTAGCGTAGCAACTGGGACGTTCGAAAGAGGTTCAGAGCTCAGGTCTCCATCCGGAGACATTCTGGAGCAATGCATAGATGGCTCTTCTTCGCTGGCTGTGGGACTCATAGTGACAACTTAATTGTATTCCTTCGAAAGTTGGATGTACTAACGACCGAGGTCGCAGGCTGTTCGTAGCTACTAAGTATTGTAGATGGATGAAAGGGATAGGGAACGTGATTGGGTGTCCGAACCAACGAATAGAATAGAATAGATCATTTTGCCGGACCGATAATCCAATCAATCTACAGTAATGGCATTGTACTTTTCGGGCCCTAAGTCCTCAAAGATTACAAGTGAAAAGCCAAGGTACTCATTGATACCTGAGCACAGGGCAACTGTAGCTCAGCTCAGATAGACAAGCTTGCAAAGAGATACAATGGTTACCTTACCTTTAACGGCTAGGACCTAGAAACCTTCTAGCCATGCAGTGGCCCCATGATCTCCGACAATAGAGTCTTGCGAGAATTCGACAGTTTCCTGATTGCCATTGCACCATACTGCATGTAGACAATACAGGTAGAATCTTAGCTCAATTCAGGTTTCCCTACTCTTCACCGACTTTTGTATCAGAGAGTCTCCATAGGTCACTGATGTCATTATATGAGGCCTTTGAGTCGGATCTTGACGAGTAGAGGACAGATATCGCGCTGACAAATTGCAGAGAATTCAGGGAGGACTGGACTTTCCAAGAATTTTCTAATGCCCAAATTGAGAGAGCTATTGATGTAATGACCAGACCCGGCGTAATGCAAGGAGCAGGATGAGAGAACTTTGAGAGCAGGCATGTGCTGAGACTGCCGAGCCGTATGATGCCGTACGTGATCGGGCAGTATGGATGGGCGATCTGTGGTAGTCCGCTCAGTGATATCTGCAGAGAATGTCTTCTCGGATGAGTCCACAGCCATATACCGACTGCTCCGCGAACGGAATGCGCGACTGTCAATTACTGTCAATCTGCAGAATCCTGGGTTTCGCATCCTATGAGTCTCATAACATTCTCCCAACATGTCAATACCCTTGTTCTATGTTTTGACCCATCCGCTGACCACACTTTCGATAAGTTTCATCGCCACTTACAAAGCTTCCATGCGGCTGCCTTTCCAAACCAGACTGCACATTTCTCGAGTAATTCGTATGCCGATTACCTCGACTCGACAATTTTCTCGGCCTTCGGGGGACATACTACACTCCACAAGGTCTATCGTCCTTCAGCTGCTTGGCGACATCAGATCAGAGCGAGAAGCTCGGCAGTACTTTTCTGGCCTCAACCTCGATTCTGCAAAAGAATGTATTCTGATCAAGGTCGGAAGTTCAATCGTTACCAAGCATCTAGACAGTCTAGTGTCTTCTCTGGCTCTTCTCAGTCGTGTTGGTATCTATCCCATAGTCGTACATGACGTTGTATGTCAGATAGACAAGATGTTGGAGACCGCGGATGACGCATCTCGTTCTGATAGAATAATTCAGGTCACGGATGCTCCGATGTTGGCTTTGATGCGATCAGCTGCGCTAAAGGAAAATTTGAAGCTGGTGGAAGCCCTCGAAGACTCCGAGACCCGAGCTAGACCGATTACTAGCGGCGTTTTCGAGGCTGAATACCTTGATAAGAGGCGATACGGGTTGGTGGGTAAAGTTAAAGCGGTGGACCAGCGCTCGATCAAGAGATCAATAGAAGCAGACTGTATACCCGTCTTGATCATGATGGGCGAAACTCCTGACGGTCAAATATTATCTGTGAATGGGATCGTCGAACTAGCCAGATCGCTACAGCCACGGAAGATCATTTTGCTGTCTGAGAAAGGTGGAGTGTTCAACACCGATACCAATGAAAAGATTTCGGTAGTCAAAGTTGACGAGGACCACGAACTTTTCATGGCTCAACCGCAGATACACGACTCAGATAGGGAGAAGATCAGAGGGTGCAAGGAACTCTTGAAAAATCAGCAGATAGCACCGGGGATAAGTATCCTTCACCCTGTTGACCTTGTGAAAGGATTATTCACCCACGAAGTTGTCGGTACGACGATCATAAAGAGCAAGACAGATACATGTGGCTAGAACTTCAGGTGGGGTTTGAAGACGTTGCTTCAGAGTTTGCGTCAGTTGGCACAGCGCCTTGGAAGCCGCTAGCGAAAGGCCAAGGGCACGTCACCCTCAGAATCGCCTCCTTTTGGCAGTCAGTTGCAATGTAACAGTTGCAAGGTTGACATCGCTGAGTAGCAATCCAAAGTCTCTGACTTTACTGTGCCTTGAAGCCTCTTCATTTCTTTCCCAATACTAGTTGCCGGAACACCACGCAGTTTCTAAATATTTCAATGAAACCAAACGTTGCGTTGTGATTGAACGATCAAAACATTTGAATCCTGCCCTGTGGCCTCTGTGAGTGAAACATAACCGCCTAACGGGGATCAAAGAGCTTCCTGCCCTGCTCTTGACAGCTTTCCAATAATGTTTCTCAGAATAGGTCATCGTGGTGTCCTTTTCGGTGCCCTTAGCTAATCCATTGACACATTACCGTTTGAAGGAGCGAGCAGCTGTTTGTAAACATTGGCTATGGCGCTCTCCAGCAACTCTTCCGCCGCTACTTCCTTCCAGCCCATGATCGTAGAGAATGGAGAGAACAGTCGAGCATGAATGTAGTGGAGAGACTGATGGGAGAGAGTGGCGGAGAGGTTAGTGGAGAGGGTAGAGAGCCAGAATTGGCGGCACACCGCTTCCCTCTCTGGCCCATCTTGGAGCCTTTTTTGGAGGTCAATTGAGCTAGGCTATGGAGAGAAGGCGAGGGCGCGCGCGTTCTCTTCTGGGTGTAGGTGTGTAGAAAGCATGAGCGCAAGCCTTTCATCACCCCCGGTCACCCAGCTCACTCGCTAAAGCGGCGGCCTCTGGGCGAGCTCCGACTGATCCTCTTTTGTCGTCAAGACTCGCAAAATCTCATGAGGTATCATATCTACACTCATGATCGAGCGCAGGGTGAGCGTTGCTTCACTTCGTACTTACTAAGTTACTAAGGTACGAGTGATTGTTGCGCCCCCTCGAACGACTTCTTCCATAGAAGAAATATGAAACAACCTGTTTCATCTTCTTTCCATCATCTTTAGGCGTTATGATTTACCTGGAAGCACCTCTCCTAAGTCCTAATGGAAGCTGAAGTCGTCATGGTGAAGCTCTCAGGCAGCGAATTACTCAGTACATGCTCTCCAGCTCCCCAAAGCTCTTCCATGACTACTATAATAATTAATAGCATCAATAGATGTGCCCGTCTCAATCTGGGAACCCAAACCAAACCCACCCCAACGAGGAACAATAGGGTGCACCCCAACTCATTTCCTTGGCCCATCCCCACCCTGTTCATTGGGTAGGGACACGGAACTCCCCTCAGCCCGTTGCGCTGCGTAAGGTAGATACTGCGACAAACAGCAGCCAATTTCGGTGGAACAATCAATGTTCATGACCCAGCAACTTCCCAGTTCCGAGCCATGATCCGTCTCCGAAGCCATGATCCGGCTTCGAGCTATACTACTCCGAGAGCGGCGCTAGTGTGAGTACTGCTCAAATATAACAGTTACTCTCTCTATAGCAATCTTTGTTATTTCAAGATTGAATCAACGATATCGCCGAGTACTGATCAAGTTGATTGTTTCCCACCATATTTCGTCATGTTCGGACTTTTACCACTACTCTATCTGTCTGCAACGTTGGTCAAAGGATGGAACTTCACTCCTGTACTGAGTACAATGGATATATACTCAGTGAGAAAGTCGATTCGAGCTGTATTCTTAGCTGACTATATATAGCGTACCGTCCCAGTACTATATGAGGCTTCACACACTCAATTAATCAATGAAACAGCCTCAGGCTCGTACTAGACGAGTTCATTCATTCAAGGGTCTAATCGTCATGAATATCTTGTTCTTTCACACGTCTCTGTTCAACCTGGTTTCAATTATTATCGCGGCTCGATTCTGGATATCATCCGTCTGAAGCACTGGGCTTGGTTTGTGCCGACTGGTAACTCTTCCAGTCCCAGTCTGCAGCTCGACCTCGACTACGACCACTGTACATTTGCAGCCCTTACATCGGACAACATCTCCAAGTTGCGAACGACATCTAATCCAAGCGTCAATTCCTTCAATTTGACCTTTACAGTCGATCACTCTCTTCTCTACAATGCCGGCTCCGGTCAATTTGACTTTGGAGTCGCAGACACAAATGAATGGGCCATGCCAAGCGGCCGTACAGCAGGAACCTTGACGGTAGACGGCGAAAGTATGACCGTCATCCCAGAACGTTCTTTCACATGGTACGATCGACAATGGGGCCCAGGCGCTCCCGTTTCCGGCAATTGGACATGGTTTGAGCTCCATTTGCCATCCGACGTGAAGGCTTCGATTTGGGCATGGGCTAATGCAGGTCCCGAACAGCATATTCGTTTCGCTACGCTCCAGTACCCTGACGGCACAGCCAAAGTTGTCCCTGTGACGTGGAGTCTCAGCCAGACCCGCAGCTGGCTGTCACCGGTGACTGGAGTTCTGTATCCGCAAGCGTGGGATATTACTTTTCCGGGGAACAGCACCATCACTGTCTCCAGCGCGCTGAGCGACCAGGAGATTCCGAGTGACAGCCTGCAGACTTGTGCTTATGAAGGATTTGTTACTGTGGGCGGGAAGTTCGAGGGCGAACCAGCCCGAGCCTTTGGGCTCGTGGAGATGGTTCGATTAGTCAAGTAAAATCAAAACAAACCCGCTAGCCTTAACTGTCCTATCATCCAGTAATGTCAACTCGGGACAAAAAATGCCCCACCCACTTGCTTTAAACCTTCATTTCTGTTGTGTCACAACCGACCTATCAGCTACGCCTCGCACGCAGAAAAAATGCCAGCGTCTCCGTGAAAATGAAAAGGAAATGAGCGTAGCAAATCCATCACTCGAAAAAGAGGAGGTGCCGCATCACCCTGGCAGGTTCTGAAAGAGCCGCAACTGAGCTGAAAGGGCAGATTTCCTTCTTTTGGATGCCACGACTCGCTAAATATCTCAACCGTGATCCGTGGAAAGGGTACCTTACCTAACATTAGCATTCACGGAACATATTCACCAGATTATGCTTCATTTTAATTGCGGTGTATTGTCAAAAAAAAAGTTGTAATTCGTTCTGTCTATGTAGTAGGCAATCCAGAGGCGTGCAAATTAGATATCTAAAAAGCCAGAAAAACGCAACGCCGTCCTTGACCGGTCCCAGCATCAATGCTAAGAGAACTCAGGGAAAAGACGCGGCCGCTCTCCGCTTGTGCAGGAGCGATTCGAAGATCCAAGCAACAGCCGACAGTATGATCAAGATCGTGGCAGCCCAAGTCATGCCTATGAAAGTCATGCCCTTGTACGCGTAGATCCCGATGTCGTTGCCGTGTTTGTTGAATGTGCTGACGACGTTGTTGATGATTGCCGTGGAAATGGCGGACGCGACCATCGAAGCCATGAATCCGATGAGACAGAGCAAAGTGTTGGCCAAAGCGATCAGTTTTGCGCCAGTGAGGAAACCAGCGATGGCACCGAGAAAGGCGACACCTGCGGTGGCGGCTGCCATGCAGTACAGGACAAACATGACTTTGCTGGCAACCTCGATTGCGTGTATGCCATCTTCGATTGCTGATGGCCACTTGAGGCTTGTCAAATTGACACCAGGCTTCAGCTCAGACTGGATGACTGCAGCTGGATCGAAATGGAACATTCTCGTTTGGTTGGAGCATTTGGTGATGTTCTGTGACGGCTGAACGGTCGTGTTCGCAAATGCGGTGGGTGTATAGTAGCCCTCGCAGTAATTCATGACGTGGGCGCTGTAGAAGTCATGAATGCCAAGGTCTTTGGTGACAGTCGTTATGACGTCGTTGATGTCGCCCTTGATAGTACTCGCGATAGAGTTGATGAGCGAAGAGGACGTTTTGGAAGTATTCAGCGTCGTATGGCCCAGCATGGACGTATTGAGCGTCAGCATGTCCCCGTTTGCCACATAGCCTGGCTTCGAGCCTGCAAAGATGCAGAGCAAGGTGAGGATGAAGGCGACGAGCGTGAACAGGAGGGGAACGATGGCGGTGTAATTGAGACGCATTGCGAAGAATGTCTCTGCACAGCAGAGTAATTACGAAGTAATTGGTGATAGATCGAAGCGATGGCTGTAGGATGAAGAGAGTGATCGAATATTGCAAGACCTGCTTGAGGGAGTGAGAAGTAGATAAGGTCAACGAAAGCACAATGAGTTGTCAGACAAGCAAAAGGAAGAGAGACAAAGGAATTCTTATTAGTATTTGTTCTCAGGCAGTTGAGTCAGTTTTATTATTGACTTTAATATGTTACGTTGCCGCTGGTGAATGACAATGGGGTAGGAATGTGCGACAAAGCATTCGAAGTGTTGGACGACCTTGGCGCATCAAGTCACTGTCCTTGGTATTTTGATATCTTCAAGGTCGTTTCAGACTTACTGTTCATACGTGTTTCAAAGAGCCCTGTGACAGACCATACAAGGTGCTTATTGTCTTTGGTCAACATTGACTTGGTTTCTTAGCGACGTCCCATGGGAGGGCGGTAAATGTCTTGGCAAACTCGAATTCCACCCTTTCCAACGAATGATTGGCGGAGAATCACCATCGCCAACTAAATTGATGTCTTCACGCGTGTAGAGTCTCACATCGTCTATGCTGCATGCTCACTGCTCTGTTGTAGAGACCATTTCCCGTTCCATCCACCATCATTGCTGTACCCCAACAATCGCTTGCTTTTTAGTCCATTTACTTTCCCATTCTTATTGCGCACGCCTTTACGCACGTGTCGAGTATTGCCCTCCAGGAAGGAACAAATCTTGGCAGCAACTTCCACGAGGAGCCTTGCCTTACATTGCATACACACGTGAAGGACCTCTCATGGAGACTCAATTCCGCTTTGAAGGACTTGTCTACCATGTACCCCTTAGGAGACTTCCAGCATTGCGCTGCGGGACGAAAATGCCCACAGAATGTCGATCCTGCTGATTTAAATGTCGAGTAGTGGATAATGGCCTTCCGATGCTTTCCCACGCTCCGACGCCATTAGCACATCCGAATAAGATATATCATCGCCTACGGAGGGTAGCTCGTCGGTCACCAACAGGATAGGACGGTCCATACTCCCTGCGGAATGGAGCCAAGACCAAAAGCTTTTTCGTTGTTAGTACAGTTGTCGAGCTAGCATATCAAGCTTGGTAGAATTAAGATGAAGGAAAAGAGACTTGAAGAGAACCACTTGTGCCACAGTAGAGTTGACACAGAAAGTTCCGTTAAGACGTAAGGGTGGACTGACCATACGATTGCCTGCGGTCAAGGATACGGTGAATTAATTTATAGCCATGGGAAGCTGGGAAACAGAACAACTGGTTCGTCGCACGATCGTCCTGGAGCGGACTACCGCCACTTCACACCAAACATGGTGAGTCCTGTCTTGTTGGTGGGGGCTTTCGCGTCGGCATTTTCGAGATACATCCTTGGATGGCCTGTGCGAGACTAAGTATACACTTGCGAAAGCATGAATGCTACGTACCTTTTACGTCTAATGCAAGATATTTATATTCAAACTCTGATTGCCCCGGCTTCTTGACTAGATGAAGGTTGACGACACCCGACCGCAGCGGACCTTCGACCTATGCATTACCTAAGCGGCGGTCCAAGAGGCGTACTTTAAGATGTTCGTAGGACACTCACGTTGAAATGCATCAGGAAATGCTCTGTACCATTCTCGTCCTTATGCGTTCTCGACCTAAAATGCCCTGAGCAGCTGTGCAGATATTGCGAAATGAGGTTTTCCCGGCTTAACATACGCTATCGGCCTTGCTCTTGCCCATTTGTTCGATGTCGGTTCTCCAAAAGCTCGGATCTTTGTGCCAGGCCCAAGCACTTCAACCGCTCGATTATCGGTCCGGACTCGGTCTACAGCGCGGTTGAAGTGGCTTGTCTTGCTTTCCCCAGAAAAGACCTCCTTGTAAAGGAGATATACGACACCACCCTAATTTGTATGAGCTTGATTTTTCCATCCCGGATTTATGTCTTACTGTCATGACAGCTCCCAGCAAAACCAATCCAAAATTGAATGTCAGTTGCGTTGTCCGAGCGGCCTTTTCCGTTCTGCTAAGGTCCTTCCATTGGACCCTCCCGTCGTCATTGACAACAGTTATCTGTTTACGGGACGGGGTAGTCGACCCTCGCGAAGTACTTTGCGTAGCATATCCTCTCCGAAGTGGGGCATATAATAAACCATGGTTGAGTCCGAGTCCTTGAATACGAAATTCAAGACATGAAAGCCTGATGAAAGCGGTGGGCCAAATGTGTAGTCTCATGATGATTTCCTAGAAGCTTCGGCGGGATGAACGTGGGCAAGTCGTGCCTCTGTTTATGGGGAACCTTGTTCAAGCAAAGCTGGTCGGGAATCCAAGTTTACTAGCGGTAATTTTGTCCGAAGGCCACAATCCGTGGCTTACCTGAATCCCCATCGTCTTGGCCTTCGTGGGACCATTTGTGAACCTCGTGCAACCGGTGGATTACTGTGACTTGTCGCGTACTTAATTCAGGACGACTTCTCAGCTCTGCGCTTCTTTTCCGCAAAATGAGCTCCGCAACCAAAGCCCAGTCTCAGAAGATATTCGAAAAGCTGAAGACAAAGCCCGCGAACAAGGTGAGACTCGTTCTACTGGTGCATGGGGTTTTTGCTGAACCAAGTCAGGTATGCTTCGACTGCGGTACGAAAAATCCGACATGGTCATCCGTTCCGTTCGGCATCTACCTCTGCATTGACTGCTCCTCGAACCACCGCAATCTTGGGGTACACATCTCGTTCGTTAGATCTACAAACCTCGACCGTATGGAATCACCTAGCAAACTTACGGATATTTAACTAAGAACCCCGAATTATAGAATGGCAATGGGAACAACTTCGGACAATGAAGGTTGGGGGGAATGAATCCGCAACCAAGTATTTCCAGTCGCACGGTGGAACAGCGGCCTTGGCGAGCAAAGACCTTAAGATCAAGTACACCTCAAACGCTGCGGCCAAGTATAAAGACGAACTCAAGAGAAGAGCTGGTGCTGATGCCCGAGAGTGCGTGCCTCAAACGACTTCAAGACTATTAGCTAAGCGGTTCCAGATACCCCGAAGAAGTTGTCATAACCGATATTGCTGCTCCTTCCTCTACCGCTGGTACATCAACCCCTTCAGGAGAACCAAGCGACGACTTCTTCTCATCATGGGATAAACCCTCCATTAAGCGTCCAAGTAATCCCCCGTCGAGAACTCAGACTCCCCCAGTAGTGAGCCGGACGGCGTCGCCTTTTCTCAATCCAGGCACTAATGGAAATGGTGCGACGAGACCGAAATCACCTCTTGCCGGCTCTGAGAGCGACTCATCACAGGCAAACCCTGCCGCCTCGCGCGCGATCCCTTCTTCCGCAATTCGCAAAACCACAGCTTCGGGTGCTCCTCGAAAAGCGAACGTGCTTGGTGCAAAGAAGACGCAGAAGCTTGGTGCGAAGAAAATTGGCGGGGGTGATGTTGTAGATTTCGAGGCAGCTGAGAAAAAGGCTAAGGAAGAGGCGGAACGTATAGCAAAGCTTGGTTACGATCCTGACGCCGAAGAAGCAGCTGCAGAGTCGAAGACCAAAATAGCAGCCGTGACCGAGAAAACAAAGATTGTCGCTCCCACCCCTTTGAGTCCGACGAGAGCTAGCTTTGGCTCTACAAAAGGGCCTGACCATAGCGCTAGTGATATGGAAAGACTGGGCATGGGGGTGGGAAGGCTTGGATTTGGACAGGTTGGAGCGGCCAAGACCGCCACCCCTGCGCCGAAAAGAATGGGCTTTGGTTCTACGGGAACAAGCAGAGCTGCTCAAGATGGTTCGTCACTCCCATCAGTTCGAATGGTTCGTACTAATTGACCGGATCAGATGACGAAGAGAAATATGCCAGGTCTAAGTTTGGCACTCAAAAAGGCATATCGTCCGACGAATTCTTCGGTCGTAACAACTTTGATCCGAACGCCCAAACAGAGGCGAAATCCCGATTACAAGGCTTTGAAGGCGCAACCTCGATATCCAGTAATGCCTACTTTGGTCGACCAGAAGATGATATCCCTCAAGCAGACGAGTATGGTAACTATGGGGACCTCGAAGGTGCTGCGAGAGATTTCGTCAGAAAGTTTGGGGTTACCGCTGGTGACGACTTGGAGAATCTAAGCGCGGTACTTGGTGAAGGTGCTAGCAAATTACAAGGTTAGTACCACCGACCCATAAGGTATTGATCCAAGTGAAAGATTGCTAATAATCATACATTGCAGGAGCCATAAGAAGCTACCTCAACAGCTAAGTATCGCAGGACAGATTACGAAAACGAACGATAGGAAGCAGGTAACGTCCATTAACAACAAGGGGTACGCAATGGATATACTCCTTGGGGTTTTCTTGCGCAATGTGCAATTCTTAACATCTTTAGCGTTCAGGGGCATTTTGCATTAGGCGCGCTATTGTTTGGTAATAGAGGTTTAAAGAGTTAGAAATTCATAGCTTGAAGCCAGGGTCCTCTTTGAGGCATGACTTCATTCTCAAAAGGCAATATGTCTGTCTCTGGTAAGGTTGTGTGTACAGTACGCATGGCAGGGGTACGGGAAATTGGTAGAAGATGGACCAGTCTGGTAAAACTTTCTTAATCTTTCCATGTTACTGTACTCGCGTCTTTCTCCTTAACATTGCGTCTTACCGTGTATCATCTTTTGGTCTTTGTTCCATACCAAATGCCGCAAACAGGCCTGCTTCCGTCTGCATTGAAGAAGGTGTAGCATCATTGAGACGACGTTTACCTCGCCCCCCCCAATCGCGAGCTGAGATGATAAGCTGAGAACCAATCTGTTACACTCATATTTACCCAGTTTTGGAGGATGTAGTCTTCTTCTTCCAGCCGTTGGCGTTCTTGGGATTCCCGTGCAATTGCTCAGCCTTGAAGTATTTTTCGATGATTTGGTTCGTTCCAAATGGGTACTTTAGGACTTGGCAGAGGAGCGGAGTGACAAAACTGTAGGTCTAAGAATGTGTCTGGGTACTCCATCGAGTTTTTCCGTTCTTTTGTTTTTTCATAGAAGCCCCCTGATGGGGAACTTGTTCCATCATTCCTACATTACAGTATTTGCGCCGTCACTGATCACATTTCACGTTCTTGTTATCTATGACTCTTACTTCGAATCAGTGAACTTCCTCCCATAAATCACAAAGGCCATCGCAAGCTGCGTCACCTCTTGAAATCGCAAATCTCCTTTGTGGATAACCACTTTTCAACCCTGATGCGATCTAAACAAACAGCCAAAAAAAATCTCTTATTTTCCTATCCGTTCCACGACGCAAACTCACCTCCACCCTCCACGGCAAAACAAACAACCAAAACCAAACAAACCTACGCCACCACGACCTTTTCTACCTCAGCCCCAGCTCTTTACCCACCAACCCAAATTCCCGCATCCAAACCGTCATTCACCGCTCATTCTCCTGGAAACTCATCACCACCTTCCCTCAACACCACCTACATCACCTCAGAAAACCATGCCGCCAACCACCCTCCTCAACTCCAGACACGAAACCTGCACCTCCAGCCCCCTCACCCACGGCGCCATCGCCGGCGTCGTCGTCGCGTCGATTGTCATTGCGTTTTTGTCGTTTGTGGGCGTGGTTACGGTTTTTGAGTGGGTGAGGAAGAGGGCGGTGGGGAGGAGGAGGGAAGGGGGCGGGGGTGGGAGTGGGAGTTAGGTGTGGGTGCGAGGGGCATTTCCCGGGGGGGGGGGGGGGGGAGAGGAGTGGGGGAAGGAGGGTTTTGGGTCATTTGGGAGAGTTGGTTGTTAAAGAAGTCGTTGGTAGTGGTTGGTAGTGGAAGAATCAAGGGCAAATTTTCTAAAGAAGAAGAGCTTGGACGACTCTACCGTACATATCCCTTTTCACTCACTTCAAAAACTCCTTGCTATTCCCTATCCCATCTACTCATCATTCACAAACTCCCCCCCCCCTCCCTTCCCCCTTTCATTCCCACAAAACAACCTCTCACCAACAACGGCTTCCTCCTCATCACCCCAGCCCCACCCAACTCCCACTCCTGATTATGAAAGTCTCTCGACTCAGCCTTCCCACATCCGCTTAGTTGAATGATTTCACAAAGTACAATTTCATCCCCCTGCCTCATCTGTAGCCCTGCTTTGCCTAACTACTCTTTTCCTCCTCTCTTCTTTTCTCTTCCCACATCACTTGCACAAACCCCATTACTCGAAACAACAACTATTTCAGAGAACTTTGCCAATCAAACCAAAGCAACCCCCCGCACTAATTTTCATCCTCCATGTTAATCATCGTCCGCGTCTCAAATCATCATCCCACACCGTCAATCTCTCCCCCCTTCACCAAATCACACTTCTCCAGAATGTCCACCCCGCCCTCATTGCCAGATACGAAATTGTAACTCACAGCTCCTTATCCCCCGGCCAAATTGTTGGTGTCGTTGTCTGATTCCTCGGCCTGGTGGGCGCGCTGGTTCTGGGGATTTTTGTTAATGTGTCGGAATGGTGCTGGGGGCTTTGGGGTGATAGAGGGGTGGAAAGAATGGGCCCGAGGTGGGGGGGGGGGTTGTGTGCTAGGTGATCTTTTGTGGAGCTGAAGACTGGAACTGCATATTTTGCGACGGAAGTGTTGGGTAAATGCTGTGAGAGAGGGGGTTTAGGGGGGTGTTGTGTGTTATTTTGAGCTAGAGTCTTCAATTAGCAGATGAAAGTAGAGCCGGCAACTGTACCGAAAAACCGAGGTTTTGGGAGTACCTATATATTCCATACATGCTATTTCCGGGCCCACTGTCGTTGGTCTGGTCTAATGTCATATGATTCATTGTTCAGCCAACTTGTCGAACTACACCCTCCATATTGCATCTGCCATCTTCGCCACCTGCGCCATCTCCTCCACATCATGCACCCTAACGATATCAGCTCCTCCTTTCACAGCTGCTGTCACTGTAGCCGCAGTCCCCCAAACCCTCTCACGGGCTTCTTTCACACCAGTGATCCGTCCTATAAACCCTTTCCGGCTCGTGCCGACCACCCACGGGAACCCTTGCAAGCCTTCCCAGTTCCGTAGCTTATCGAACTGCCGCAGTATTTCCAAGTTTTGTGACTCATTCTTTGCGAAGCCAATGCCCGGATCAAGTATGATTCGCCAGCGCCGGATACCAGCCTTTTCTGCGGCAGATACGCGTTCGAGGAGCTCGGTAGCTACTCCGCTAATCACACCATCAGGGTAGGAGGTTAGAGAAACCATTGTGTCGGGCGTGCCACGCATGTGCATTAGTACGACTGTACATCCGAGCTTTGCCATCGTAGTGAGCATGTATGGATCCATCTGTCCAGCAGAGACATCATTGACAACATTTGCTCCTGCGGCTATGGCTGCGGCTGCAACGGAGGCACGGTAGGTATCTACCGATACCGCCAATCTGTTGAAAGCGGACTGTGAGCGGATAGACTTTATGGTGGGAAGAATGCGGGATAGCTCTTCCTCTGCAGATACTTGAGGGGCGTGAGGTCGGGTGGACTGTCCGCCTATATCTAAAATAGAGACACCAGCAGAAACATTCTTTTCTAATATTGACTGGATAGAGGAAGTGCCAGCCGTATGGAGACCGCCATCGGAAAAGGAATCGGGGGTTAAGTTAAGAATACCCATGACCTTAGTGGGCCGAGTGAGTAATGAAGAGGATATGGGAGGGATGCTGGGTGAAAGGAAGGTCAAAGGCGAAAGCGGGATTGTAGGTTTGGGAAGTTGTACGAGTCTAGCCAAGAAGCTGGGTGATACCAAAGGGGGAGGAAGGACGACATGAGGGATGAGACTGAGTGGTCAGGTATGCTTCATTAACATCGGGAGAGGTAGGAGACTTACTCGCAAAGTGGTCTTAGAACAAATTCGCGCTCGAATATTCGCTTGTGCGGTATAGAGAGACGTTCTGTCTCAACAAAATCATCACCGTATAACAGGATGTCGAGGTCAATACTGCGAGGGCCATTCTGCACGGTCTTTTGTCTGCCAAGTGTATTCTCAATATCTTTGAGCTCATCTAACAACTCAAAAGGTCCGAGGTTTGTCTCAATCTGAGATATAGATTAGCTTAAGGAACCACGCTTGGGAGAAAGTCACTCCACGCCAGCACTATACCGACCTCACACGCTCCGTTGATGAATGGATGTTGATCCTGCAGGTACATAGGTTCAGTCTCATAGAGCGCACTCGTTCGAGCAACATTGATACCGCGACGCTTCATCTCAAGGCACGCGGACTCGACCATGCCCAGCCGATCCCCAACATTACTTCCAAGAGCAACGTAAGCTCGACGCATCTCAGCAGCGAGGTGGTCATTCTTTGTAGAATGCCGTATCTTTTCATAAACCGAGCGCTGTAAACTGACAAAGGTATTAACCCTTTGGGACGTAGAGTCATTCCGCGTGTGATCTACGGTTCCGATAAGGCGTTTTGTATGTTGAGATCGTGTCCAGACTGAAATTTCGGATAACCTGCAAGCCATCGATTCATCCGCTGTCTGGAAAGCTAGGTTCGCAAGCCGTAACTCTAGCGCCTGAGAATCTGTAAAAGACTCATTTTCTATATGTTTAGCGACTCTTGCAAGGACCTCAAACATCGGAGGAAGAGATCCAGAACTTAAGGAGTTGAGCTCGGATTCTTTGCACACTTTCTGGCTTTGGTTTTCCTTACGCAATACCACAGGGTCTGTCAACTCTGTTTTTTCTGTTGAACGTAGATATATCATGATCTCTTGTGTCCTACTACCAATTGCAGTGGTTACTGTTGCAACTCTGAGGCATGTATACTCGTATTGCTCCCAACCATTATGAGACCGATTAGTACCTTCTTCAGATGTGTTTCTTTTAAGAACATGGAAATTAGTTCCCTGAAATCTACCATCAACTTTGACGGCAAATTGAACCTGAACCGCCTTTGCGCTCTTGTAAGATGCCAAGATGCTGTCGGCTACCCTACGCCCAATATCTAGAATAGATATGTTGGGACAGATCTCTGCCCTCAAAGTCTTGATGGCCTCCAGACCATCTGGTGGTGGACCTCCGTGGTCTTGTAGTGTCTCTATCCTGATAATAACATTTATGTTTTGGATGTCGTGTTCGGGTCGCGCATTCTTACTCCTTCGAAAGCTGGTTAGGAAGATAACATCCTCAAGTTTGAAGTGCAGCCCACTACATACGGACGAAATCCCTCTAAAGCTATCGCCCAAGAATTGCCAATTGGTCGCCGTCGTGGTGCTCTGGCTTTTTCTGCAAATCTCCAACTATGGCTATGACTATGGGTATTACATTGCTTTTGCACGCCACCGTAGCTGATGGGAGACCATACTGCAGCTCTGTGTAGTAATAATGAAGAGCATGTATGTGAATGAAGAGTCTTCTCCGTCAAGCATCGCGCAAGTGAAGATAGCCTGTACCCAGAAGTCGAGGTAGAACTATGGTGAAGAAGCATGAGTCTCTCATTGTTCTGCAGACGGGAGGTTCTGCAGACGGGAGGTTCTGCAGACGGGAGGTTGCCGATTGCCTTTTGTGGATACGGATATTTCGAGATGGAGCTTAACCGCATTCAGCATTCGGCCGTAGATTTGTTTTGTAAGGTATCTCTGGTGGAAAGATGCCTCGGCTCCCCACCACATGTATATCCTCGCCCTCTGCCGTACTCCCTTCCCCTCCATAAAGCTTGCCAGCATTGTCTTCCATACTTCCCCAAATCTACTCGAATCTCGATAACATTTCCCACTTCATATCCTATCAATTCAAACATGGCTTCGCCTCGTAAGTGCCGGCAACTATTTCCCTCGATCTCCATGTCAAGCCTCTAACATTGCCTCTAGAACAACTCCGCACCACGGTCACTGACCTCCTCAAGATTAATCACCCGATTATGCTCGCAGGTATGAACGTGGCTGCAGGACCCAAGCTTGCTGCCGCCGTTACAAATGCCGGCGGGTTGGGTGTCATTGGCGGCGTTGGCTACACCCCAGACATGCTCCGAGAACAGATTGCCGAGCTCAAGGGCTTCCTCAAGGAAAAAAACGCTCCGTTTGGTGTAGATCTCCTGATTCCACAAGTGGGCGGCAACGCCCGGAAGACGAAGTAAGCCGAGGATTTTTATGACAATGGATTAGTCCAAATGCTGACCGATTGTCTCTGGCAGTTACGATTACACCAAGGGCAAGCTAGACGACCTCATAACTATCATAATCGACAGCGGAGCCAAATTATTCGTTTCAGCGGTCGGCGTTCCCCCGAAGCATGTCGTTGACCGTCTCCACAAGAATGGCATCTTCTACATGAACATGATCGGCCACCCCAAGCATGTCCAAAAATGCCTAGATGTTGGCGTTGACATGATCTGCGCCCAGGGCGGAGAAGGCGGTGGACACACGGGAGATGTGCCAACAACTATCCTAATCCCCACTGTTGCGGAGATGGTCAAGGGCAAGAAGAGTCCTATGACCGGCGACCAAGTACAGATCGTTGCTGCTGGAGGCTTGTTCAACGGACAATCAGTCGCTGCTGCGCTCATGCTTGGCGCCAGCGCTGTATGGATTGGCACACGATTCGTACTCTCAGAGGAAGCCGGTGCTCCCAAGGCGCATCAGGAGGCTGTCAGGACATCAGGCTTTGACGATAACGTTCGCACGATCATCTTCACAGTAAGCAATCCAAGCAGCCCTATACTCGGCAATCAAAACACCGCCCAAAACTAACCCCTCCCCACAGGGCCGCCCCCTCCGCGTCCGCAACAACGCCTACATCCGCAACTGGGAAGAAAACCGCGCGCAAGAAATCAAAGACCTCACCACCAAAGGCACGATCCCCGTCGAGCACGACTTCGAAACCCTAGGCGACGACATCGACGATGACACCATGGACAACGCCCGCCCGTTCCTGATGGGCAAGGCGGCGGCGGTGGTGAACGAGAAGAAGAGCGCAAAGGAGATTGTGGATGAGATGGTTGGCGACGCGGTGCAGTGGCTGGCAAAGGGCCAGAGCATGGTGAAGAAGACGAGTAAATTGTAGACGACTTCTGTAAACATTATGGTTTTGCTCTCTTGGGCGGGGTTTGGCATATATATCTTCGCTGCTTCATCCAACAACTCCAAAACTCATTTCCAACTTTCAAACCACCTCCCCACCAACCGCATCCCCGTTTGACCCAAGCCCCCAAACAACCTCCGCCCTCTTCCTCTTATCACCCCATCCCACCACCACATCCTCTGCATCCTTCACAACTTCCGCATCCCCCAAACCAACAATCCCAACCGGAACCGCCTTTTCGCCTTCTCGATATATCGGTAGTGGGGGGAGGGGTTTGTTCGTATCCACAACTCCGGTTGCCGATTTGGAAGACCGCAAGGACAAGGCGCGGGAGGTATTCGTTGAGGTAAGCGGGGTGGAGAGGGGGAAGCGGGATTTGGAAGGGCGGAGGTGGGCGGTGCTGGAGTTGCCGGCGGTGAGGCGGGCGAGGCGGGTGCGGAGGGAGGTGTGGGCGAGGGTTGTGGCGACTGTGAGATGGGGGTGGGGGGTTAGTTGGGTTGGCTAGAAGGAGTGAGGTGGTGACGTTGGGGGGATGGAGGGATGGAGGGAGGGGCAAGGGGGTGGTGTGGAAGGTTGGATGTGTGGGTGACGGGGGGGAAGTGAGGGAGATGCCAAATGGATAATAAGGGTTATGGAAATATAATGCTAACCTTTCATCTCCTCCTTTTCCAAGTCTTTCTTCTTCATCCATCCTTTTACCTTCTTCATTTCCATCTTCGCGCTTTTCCAAAGTCGACATCCACTTTCCGCTTCCGCATTTGTCCTGATCGCGTTTTCTTTTTCGATCATTCGATGGTACAGGTTTGGTCCCTGGTGATGGCGCTTGAGATTGTTGGGTTGGATGGAGATGTGTTTCCCATTTGTGCATCCGGCATGTGGCATGCCTTTGTACTGCATGATGCTGTCCATGTCGTTGGTTGTGCGTTTGGAAATTGTAATATGGTTGAGGTGTAGAGGGATGTAGCTTGTTAGAGATTTAAATATATGGAAATTGGGTTATGATGGCACGGTTATGCAGCAACAATGGATGTGAGGATTGATTGATGGACGAGGTAGAGAGTAAGATCAAAGGAAAATAAATATACATAACGAGGAAGAGGGAGAGGTGGACTTGACTAAATTGGGAATGAGAAGATTTGAGAAGAGAAAAATACCTAATTTGCGGTGGTTAGAGAGGAGAGCTGGGTGCCAGGGATATTCTTGGTTTCGGTTTTTGGCAACTTTCCCAGTTTGGGCCAGATAAATTCAGAAGCCTAAGCTTTCGCCCTGGCCGATTCTTACAATTGACTCATACAAACCCGAGAAGTGTGGAGCCGAAGATTCGGCGAGAGTTGTTAAGAGATATTTGAAGCGTTGAAAGCAGTTCTGGATAAGTACGAGAGCCTAAGTCTTGGAGTTGAATTTTGCGCAAGCCGATGTTACTAGAACAATCTGTTTCATCTACTGCACCACGATGCCACAGTATGGAGCGGTCAGAGCCAAGTCTTAAGTAGGCGGTGGAGACTGAGTTTCTGTAATGCCAGGCATTTGTTCTGTTGCAAAGCTTTAGGAAGATATTGAGCTGCTTCGATTTGGGGATTGTGGCATCATGGCAGTACTAGAACGGGGCTTTGGAATAAGATGCACAGTTCAGCACCTGTGCAAGGTGCATGGTGCATGACTGCTGGTTTCGTCAAGAGTGGAATTCGAGGCCTTCCAATCCTCCTTCAGCTGGCCGATGCTTGCTTAAGTAAATTCATGAGCCTGGCTCCTGCCACGGTGGCTGCGGTCACTTTCGCTGGGGTACGCTCGCAATGACGGCTTTTCTTAAGTTCGCTGCGAGAAGCCACATTGTCTGCAATCTATAGATCCTTGCGGAATGGACAACCGCGAAATATTGAACATATTTGGAATATCAAGACCTGAACTTTGCCGTCGCCAGTAACATCTTTCGACAGATGAAGGAACGTTCATAAACAACCTATTTGAGTTAGATATTGCAAAGTACAGAGGTAAGCTCACGCAAAGCTCTATTATTTTGGAGCAACGATACACTGAACCTCAAGAGACATGATGCACACTTATGAGCCAAGTTGCAAGATGACGCCTCAAGGATATGCAAGAGCAAGTTTGTGCCCGAAAGCAAGCGGGCCAGGCAGAGAAAATGGGTACAACAGCGATGGTACAAACTTGTACTTTTTTTTTCTTGGAATGCGTATCAGGCGCTGAGTATGGTTCGAAGCGCGGTGCTGGCCTGGACGTTGAACTAGATCAGAAGTGTTCATAAAGAGCTTTCCCCAAAACTTCCAAGATCGTTTGCATGAAGTTGAATATGATGTTAAGGTATCTAAACCTCGAGTCTTCCGAAGGTCGGGAAAAAGAAAGAGCGATCCCTCGGATGTCATTGAGGCGACTTTTACCCCACCCAGTTTTGCCCCACTATGCTCTTATTCAAACGATACATTTATCAAGTATGCTCATCATGTACAATTCTTCAACAGGTAATACATCGCTATCGTCCAGGCACCGACAACTTGGCAGACTCAATCGTTCTTCCGTTTATTGCTGGAGGACCCCATAATTCTTAAGAACCTCAGCTTGAGAGCGATGGTTACAATTACCAATTGCATGTCGAGGGATGTCAGATTTCCAGTATGCATACACTATCTTCGTGAGACGTTCCTTAAGCTTATAAGATCAGACGTCTCTCGACAAAACCGGTTCGGATGCCATGAATGCTGCTGGTGATTACTCTGCTGCATACTGCATCTTGGAGACTGACTCGAAATACTCGGGGCACGGTATGGTGTGTCCACGACTCCAGATGCTCAAGAGCTATTAAGGCTGACGGTTCCATCGTAGACTTTCACGATTGGGCGGGGCAACAACATTGTCTGCGCAGCAATCGATGAGTTGGCTGCTCGAGTCAAGGGCCGAACCCTCGAGTCCTTGGTTTCAAATTGGGGGGAAACATGGAGATATATGGTTTCTGATAGCCAGCTGAGATGGATTGGACCCGAGAAAGGTGTGATACATCTGGCACTTGGCGCTGTCGTCAATGCAATCTGGGATCTTTGGGCGAAGACGCTGCGAAAGCCTGTCTGGCGGATCGTTGCAGAGATGACCCCAGAAGACTTCGTCCGGTGTATAGATTTTCGATACATTACCGACGCTATTACACCAGCTGAAGCAATTTCGATGTTGAGGAAAGAGGAAGAAGGGAAAGCAAAGAGAATGGCAGAGGCTGAGGCCAGTCGTGCGGTCCCTGCGTACACAACCAGTGCAGGTTGGCTGGGGTATGGGGAGGACAAAATGAAAGCATTGCTGGAAGAAACGGTGAAGCAGGGATACAAACATTTCAAACTTAAAGTGGGAACGAACGTAGAAGATGACAAGAGAAGATTAGGCATTGCTCGGGATGTCATTGGGTACGACAAAGGCAATATCTTGATGGTGGATGCTAATCAGGTATGTTCAGATTCTCGACGACCGTTGATGCGAGTCTTTCTCATCGTCTCAAAAGGTGTGGTCAGTGCCGGAAGCCGTTGAGTATATGAAACATCTGGCACCTTTCAAACCATGGTTCATCGAGGAACCCACCTCTCCTGACGACATGCTTGGACACAAAGCTATCCGAGAAGCCCTGATACCTTTGGGAATCGGAGTCGCTACAGGCGAGATGTGCCAGAACCGAGTAATCTTCAAGCAGCTTCTCGCTTCACACGCTATCGACGTATGCCAAATCGATGCTTGCCGATTGGGAGGAGTCAACGAAGCACTTGCGGTGATGGTGATGGCGAAGAAGTAAGTCTGGATGCTTGCTCCTAAAACTTATAGCACTAAAATATCCGCCGTCCAGATTTGGCATCCCAATAGTCCCCCACTCTGGCGGAGTAGGCTTACCCGAATACACGCAGCACCTGAGTACAATCGACTACGTCTGCGTTTCCGGCAAGCTCTCAGTGCTCGAGTACGTTGATCATCTTCACGAGCACTTTCACCACCCAGCTGTCATCAAAGATGGCTACTATCAAACTCCAATGGAGCCGGGCTACAGCGTGGAAATGAAAGAGGCTAGTATGCGCAGATTCAGCTTCCCGGGAGATGAGGGAAGCTGGTGGCAGAGTGACGAGGCAAAGGGCATACTCGACGGTGAGAGGATATAGACTTTACCTAACATTTGAAGAGACAATGCGAGCATCGTCTTATCCCATTCTTTCGTCGACTACTCATGAAATTTCAAATCTCAATTGGTTCCTAGTTACTTCGTAATTCATTGATATTTGCATAAAGTCTCTGAATTCCTCTTAAACATATACAAAGGTGCGTACTAGCCAGGGTCATGTATAGGATGATCTCGTCGCCAGCCTATATCTCAATGTCCGAGTTGGAGGGATATTGGTGGTTGACAGCTCGCGTAATGCGGCACCCGGGTCCGGGTTTTGCAAATCATGCCGATGCAGAGTGCATGTTTGCAAGATGACGCAGGCTATTTACTATGTCCGAGTATGTATCATTTGATGACGTATGGAGGAATGGGCACAATCTATCTTATATCGCGCTCTCAATGTCGCCGTTGTATTCCAACCCGGCTATAGCTTCTTAGATTTTTTGGAATTTCGAATTTGGGGGTTGAGGATTGAAGGGTTCCGAGATTTTTGGCGTTAAAGGATCCGACAGCGACGCATTTGTTCTTCTTTGATATTAAAGCGAAACCGTTGGATTTACCTACCTGTTTAGTTCCTGTTCAGTCGCTCAACCAGCCCGCCATACTCCGCACTCCACGGCATCCGTCTCCCTCCCCAACGCCCCCACGAGAAAGAGAATGCCCACCTACGCCCTCCTCGGCGCCACCGGCTCCACTGGCTCTGCTGTCCTTAATCACCTCCTTACGCACCCTTCCCCCGCCTTGACTCTAAACCTCTACGTCCGCTCCGCCTCCAAACTCTACAGACTGCACCCCTCTCTTTCCCCCACCCCTCCCAAACAGCCCACTATCAACATCTTCGAAGGCACGCTCGAGACCCCTGAGATCTTGGCGCAAGCGCTCAAAGGCGCTGACGTCATATTCTTGTGCATTGCTGAAAATGCGAATATCCCCAGGATGAGTGTCGCGACGGATGCGGCAAAGGCGATTATCCGGGCGTGCGAGGGTTTGAAAAGCAAGGAGGAGAAAGGGGGCGGCTATAAGGCGCCGACGGTGGTGGTGCTGAGTTCGTCGTCTGTGAACCCGAAGCTTGCGTCTGCGAGTCCGAGAGCGGTCAAGCGGATGTTGGAGATGGCGCTGAATTGGGCGTATGCGGATTTGCGTCGGGCGGAGGGGCTGTACCGCTCCCTCCACGACAGCAGCGGGGATAAGAAGGAAGCGGAGCTGTTGAACGTCATCTTTGCACAGCCGGGCGCGCTCGTTCCTGCTATTGAGAAGGATAAACCCACGGGACACGTGCTGAGCACCGAAAAGTCGAGTCGGATGGTTAGCTATGCGGACCTGGGGGTGGGCATGGTGGAGATGGCGGAGAAGTGGGAGGAATTGGGGTTGGAGTGGAAGGGGGTAAGTGTTAATGCGACGGGGGCGGTGAGGTTTGATATTTGGAACAAGATCAAGGTGCTTTCGAATGGGTTGGTGGCGAATTGGGCGCCGGGAGTTTGGAGGCGGGGAAGGGGTAGAGGATGGTGGTGAGGGGGCTCGGTAGGGGGCTGAGGTGTGCTGAGATTGATAATAGAGATTGGTGAGGGTCTGAGAGGGGATTTGCAATATGGAGCAGTGTGCGAGGGTTGTCTTGAGGTTGTGAAGTGAGTTTCCGCTTTCTTAAACCGGTCATGCTACGGTTAGTTTCCTATCTTTGTCTAGAGGAGAGCTGAGATACATATCGACCTACCTTAATTCTAGCTCTAATCAGTATATACAATATAAGATAACTGATTGTGACTTTGATGCTTGCCTTCTAACATGAGTTAGTAATCACACTGGGATTTCCGCCCCGCTGTCTTGGTGGCGGCCTTGGTGGCAGCCTTACCTTTTGGAGTCACTGTCCGCTGGTTCCGCGGTTTGGTTCCATAGGAACTGAATTTCCAAAGTTTGACCGGTTCATCAAGACCTAATCATAAGCCATGTGCAATCGTACAGCCATTCCCCCCAATATGCTTTCTTTATCTTCGAACTCCTTGCTTCGCCATCTCTTCACCAATAATTTCTCTACTGAATCTGTCCAATCTCGATAACACTTTCCCCCCATTTCTCAATTGCTTATCCTGTTTCACCCTTAAGCCGTTCTAGGTGGAGAGATCTTAGCAGCATCCCACCAGCATGGTCTTTCCGGGTTCTTCTCGGCAGCCTATTCCCACGTCTCCTGCAGGCATTTCACAGCAGTATGCAAAGATATCTTCGGGAAGTACTCTGCAAGACTTTCTCGAACATGGGAGAACACCTTGCTACCGGACCATGTCAGAGACAGCAACTGTCGGCTCTCCGGTCCCTTCGCACATCTCCGAGGTAGGCAACACTACTTGTTATCCAAAATTGTGACACTCACCTTTTCTATCGGTTTCTTCCTACCACGACCTTGATCCTGCGGATGACCTCTACAAGCTCTTGCCACTTGAGTCAGTTTCGTCTCATTACCAGGGCCGAAGTTCCTACGCCGCTCGGAATTGTGGGGACGAGAGATTTTTCGGCCTTTCTGGACAACGTAGGGAAGATGCTTCTCTCACAGGGGCGCGCTTGAAAACTCAACACCAGGATTTTACTTACCTTGGGAAGGTCAAACCAACCGTCCTTCGTACTACTAAGAATAAGCTCAACAACGTCCTCGATGCTTCCCCAAAATCAAGGATTTCAGCTCTCGCTCATCCTTCGTCTCGAAACAAAGCAACGACTTCATCAACCAGAAGTCCAAAACGATCGTACCGGTTTTACCTTCCTACAAGTAGCTCCGCTAGGCGCAGACCGGCCCACATGGGAAATACAGCCAAGGTGGGCTCCAAGGAAGCATCGGAACGTCGCACGTTCAGTGGACCTGTAGCAAAACGCTTGAATGAGCATGCATTCGAAGAGGACGAAAAGACGTGTAATCTTATGGCTGAGGAGATGAAGGACTGGAAAGAAAGGGAAAAGACCGGAAATTCCTCAACGATAGAAGGTCGGAAGGGTGCGCCGCTCCTGAAGCAGATGATGCAGAAAATTATGCAATCCATAGGCTTTCGGAAAGAGGAAGGCAGCTAGTGAGACGACATCACGATGGATGATTAGGAGTTGTATCGTTGTTCCACAGGGCGGCTCTCAAGGGGCTGTGGGCCTTCCAGTTAGTGCTCAGGATTAGTACACGTTTCAAGCACTATGATTATCCTTCTATATTGGATATACATAATAAGTAATGGAAGCCGAGGCTTCTGCACCATCTTGAACTCACCTACACCATTTGTGCTATGTTCGTGAGGTTTAGATGCGGAATGTGCTCGGCAGAAGGAAAAGTTGTTGGCGTTTCTCGAGGCGAAGCGAGGTTGCGGACAAGCAGGGGTGGGCGACTAAGGCATTTCGAGAGCGATATCATCATCTGGAGCCCTAGCCAAATCCTAAATATTTTGGCCCTTGAATCACAAATCGCCACTTTGCGCATACAATCAACGCCTTCACGACAACCCTTATACATTGTTGGGCATTGGAAGAATAGCTAGAAGTTCTAAGCTTCCAAATTCCCAATCTCTTCTCAACTGCCAGTCATTCTGGAGCATGCTTTGCAGCCAAATCTTGCCATGGAGAACAGCACTCCGCAATGCCCGCAGCAGCACTTTTCGATCACATCTGATTCCCAGAACATATACATCATCCGCCTCCCAGCATACCCCAGTCCTCCATCCTCCGCTAAGATCGAGTCGATTAGCTAACCCTGCACGACATGTTATACCACTTTCCCATACCTTCTGCTCGTCGCCGGCAAGGCGAAAAGACCGTGAGCCGGACGATGTCCCAGAACCGATTCCCGTCGCAGATAAGGAGAAGGGAAACCCAGAGAAAAAGGAACAACCTTCACAAGAGGTCGGCAACTTTGACGAGTCTATTGAGGGGAAAAGGGCACCCGATCCCCCAGCTAGTCCTAGTTCTACGAGCGTGAGCAATGCAAGAGGAAGTAGTACGGTAGGAGGTGGAAGCGAAGCTGGGTCCGGAGCTGGAGATGGAGGAAGAAAAGGTGGGCGCAAAAGCTCTGCGGAGCGAGCAATACAGAAACCATCTGTCCCAGAAGTTTATCCGCAAGTCATGGCTATACCAATAGCGAAGCGCCCACTGTTTCCCGGGTTCTACAAGGCCATAACAATCCGCGACCCAAATGTGGCTGCTGCTATACAAGAAATGATGAAACGCGGGCAACCGTATGTGGGGGCTTTCCTCTTCAAGGACGAGAATTCGGACAAAGATATTATAGAAAGCGTTGACGACGTGCATGATGTTGGGGTTTTTGCGCAGATCACAAGTTCATTCCCTGTCAATAGCGAAGAGGGCGGCCTCACTGCGGTACTCTATCCTCATCGACGAATCAAGATGTCAAAACTACTACCACCCAATCCTGCCAAAGCGGATCGTGCGGCCGAAGCACCATCTGCACCCGCAGTCGCTGAAGTCAAGGCTCTAGACGAGCAACCATCGAAAGAGCCGCGGTCGCCCGATAAGCCTGGAGACGTCGTAGCGAGTTTTGAAGAATCTAATACACCTCAGCCATCAAAGTATGAGCCAACATCCTTTCTTCGCAATTACGCTGTCAGTCTCGTGAATGTCAATAATCTAGTTGAAGAGCAGCATGACAAAAAAAGTCCTGTCCTCAAGGCTGTTACAAGTGAACTCATCAACGTGTTCAAGGAAATAGCGAACATTAACCACCTCTTCCGTGATCAGATCTCAACTTTTTCTGTGAGTCAGTCGGCCGGAAATGTTTTGGAAGAGCCTGGGAAATTGGCCGATTTTGCCGCTGCGGTATCACAAGGCGAGATCAAAGAGCTTCAAGACGTGCTGGAGACCATGAACGTGGAGGAGCGGCTGACCAAAGCGTTGATGGTATTGAAGAAGGAGTTCATGAACGCGCAATTGCAGGCTAAGATATCCAAAGATGTGGAGAGTAAGATTCAGAAGCGCCAACGGGAGTACTGGCTTCTGGAGCAAATGAAGGGCATTCGTCGAGAACTGGGCATCGAGTCTGACGGTAAAGAGAAGATGGTGGAGAAATTCAAGGAGAAAGCCAATAAACTTGCAATGCCAGAAGCTGTAAAAAAGGTCTTCGAAGAGGAGTTGAATAAATTAGCTCACCTTGAGCCTGCAGCATCGGAGTTTAATGTCACAAGGAACTATCTTGATTGGCTTACACAAATTCCTTGGGGTCAGCAGAGTGCAGAGAATTTTGGCATCAAGAATGCGATGACGGTACTGAATGAGGATCATCACGGGCTGAAAGATGTCAAAGACCGCATTCTGGAATTCATTGCCGTTGGGAAGCTACGAGGAACTGTTGAAGGGAAGATTCTTTGCTTTGTCGGACCTCCGGGCGTTGGCAAGACTAGCATAGGGAAGTCTATTGCTCGCGCGCTTAATCGGCAATATTACAGGTTCAGTGTCGGAGGCTTGACAGACGTTGCTGAGATCAAGGGACATAGGCGAACATATGTTGGAGCACTACCAGGCCGAATCATTCAAGCACTGAAGAAATGTCAAACGGAGAATCCCTTGATCTTGATTGATGAGGTAGATAAGATTGGAAGAGGTCATCAAGGCGACCCTTCATCTGCTCTGCTCGAGTTGTTGGACCCCGAGCAAAATAACTCCTTCCTCGATCATTATATGGACGTCCCTGTGGATCTCTCCAGAGTACTCTTTGTCTGCACCGCCAATATGACCGACACCATCCCAAGGCCGCTATTAGACAGGATGGAGTTGATAGAGCTTTCAGGTTATGTTGCAGACGAGAAGATGGCGATTGCAGAAAAGTTCCTAGCTCGGACCGCGAAGGAGTTAAGCGGTTTAAAGGACGTGGATGTTACGCTCAAGAAGGAGGCAATTGAGGAGCTCATCAAATCTTATTGCCGTGAAAGCGGTGTGCGGAACTTGAAGAAGCAAATTGAAAAGGTCTACCGCAAGTCAGCCTTGAACATAATTCAAGATCTTGGTGAAGAGGTGTTTGCGGAAGATGAGGCCTTGACCGAAGAGGGTAAAGCAGCTCAAGAAGAATCCAAAAAGGATGAGACCGATGTCAAAGAGACTCCAGGATCAATAGAGAAGGAGACGACTGAGACGCCAAGAAAGAGCTTAAAAGTTCCAGATGGTGTTCATGTGAGCATTGACCGCAGCAATCTCAAAGACTACGTTGGCCCTCCTGTGTTCACTTCGGATAGACTCTACGAAACGACGCCACCAGGTGTGGCGATGGGTCTTGCGTGGACTAGCATGGGAGGCGCAGCGCTCTACGTCGAGTCAATATTAGAAAACGCCCTCAATGCTTCATCACAACCAGGTTTGGAGCGGACAGGGAATCTGAAGAACGTGATGAAGGAGTCCACCGTCATTGCGTATTCATTCGCCAAATCCGTGATGGCGAGAATGTTCCCTGGAAACAAGTTCTTCGAAAAAGCCAAGGTGCATCTTCACTGCCCAGAGGGAGCTGTTCAGAAGGATGGTAAGTGACTCGCTAAGTCTATATACTTGTGGCACTGTGTCTGAAGATTTATAGGTCCATCTGCTGGTATCACCATGGCTAGCGCTCTGTTATCACTAGCTTTGGATAGACCGTTGGACCCCACAATCGCCATGACTGGAGAATTGACAGTTACTGGCAAGGTTCTTCGCATTGGAGGGTTACGGGAGAAGACCGTGGCCGCCCGGAGGGCGGGCGCAAAAACCATCATCTTTCCGGTGGACAACATGTCGGACTGGTTGGAATTGCCTGAGGTAAGACCCTCTCTACACACCAGTACGGCTTCCAGATGCTGATTCTGTTCTTCCAGAATATCAAGGAAGGCATCGAAGGTCATGCTGCAAGCTGGTACGCTGATGTCTTTGATTTGGTGTTCCCAAACGTCGATGCCGAACAAGCAAACAACATATGGAAAGCCCAATTAGCGAAGCCTGATAAGGAAATCGCGAAAGGAGAGAGCAAGAGCGATGATTGATCAACGAGATCCATCAGCCAAAAGGCAGCCAGCGTTTTCATTGGGAGGATCTTGCTTTTTTTTAAACTGATAGGTTCGTTCAGCATTGCATGGCGTTGGGTGCATAGATGGTCATTTGCATTGGGCACGGACTGGTGGAAAGAGTCCAGGGCCCTAGGGTTGGGTTACATACGAGCTAATTCCACTCCAGCCATATGTACAGGAATGCTGGCATTGAGAATAGAGACACTTTGTACGATGACCATTTTGTACATCCGTATAGAATAGCGCATAAGAGATGCTATGGTTCAGTTCTTTGCTACCATGCCGTGACCGCCCTGCCTTACCGGGAGCTGGCGGAGGATGAGTACGTGTTTGTTTTGGCAGGTACAACAGAACCGCGCTTACCGTTGGGGCATTGTCAGCCATCCTTAGAACGCCGATAGAAGAAAGAAAGAAAGCATCTCCACAGTAGCAGAGGGAATTCACCGGTGACAGCATCTCCATCGTCTCCAGTCATTGTGTTCTTCGACAATGCAAACACCCGACATTGTACCACACCATAGGTATATAACTTCGACCCCGAGTTCGCATCATTACTATAGATCTCGCTATATGTCGTGCCTCCAACCACAACTCGGACTGGCACTTTGACCCTTCCCAGACGTAATTCGAACATTCGTGCCCAGTGCGATATGTATTCAGTACCTAAGGCGGAAACACTTAAAAGATCCCAAGAATCTGAGAGAAAATCATGCACACTAACCGGGCGGGCCGCCAGTCAGGAAGCACATGGGGGAGCAAGGTTGACTGCTGTCGACATGAGCCGTCAACAACGAGAAGTCCAAGATCCAAACAGGGACAAGTACCGGAGAACAACAGACTGCGGAGCGAATGAGACGAAGCGTCTAGTATATAGTTATCGGGTCCAACGGTGCCACGTAAATGGTCGGAACGGTAGAAAAGTAATCAAGACCAACTAATGCATGCAGGCTGCGGAAACACTGACGTGGGAAAGCCTCGCAAATGCCCAAACCTCTGGTAGAACAGTTTCCCAATGAAGATATTGATGCGGGAGCAATGCAATGAAATGCAGGCAGACGTTCGTGGAAGCTTTATGAGATCATTGACAGTCTCTAATACCTTCGTGATTATTGTCCTGCCTGGGGAAGGAGTAGAATAAGTGGAAGGAATTACACGAGCTGTAACTGGTGATGTGACTTCCCGCATGAGATTGGTGAGAGTAGATATCTAGGTCTTATTCAGTCGGCGACAAAGCTGGAATCGAAATGAGTCTCGTTAATCTGGTCGCCTTGTTTTGGTACAGTAGCTACAAGGCCTTCCTGTAGGCTGTAGCTGTGGACTGTGATTGCTCACTGGAGCGCCTTGCTCGGGTAGCCGTGCATACCGCAATCCTCCAAGCTCTACTGTCCCTCGTCTCTGGATTTTCTCCCAACCCCTTCATGTTCTTGTAGGACACTGGCTATTCCTCCCTGCATCATTGCGACACTTTACAATAAGGCATCAAATGGGCCTCACCTCAATTGAGTCAAACCCCTTCGTTCAGCCCTCATGCCTCACCACAATATATCTGCTCCCAACTACATATCTCAATGACCCTTCCGAAGTTGACACAGCATTCTCTGGATACCTGCATGACGATCCGACGTTTGCCACGCCCACCGATGACTAGCTACTGGCTGGTAACCTCTCCCATTAACCCTTTACTTCACCGGCGGTACCAATGGCTACCGTCCCTTCGCAACCGCTACCTGTCGAACCAGAAAAGAGTCAGCAAAAGCCTAGGATGTGGCATAGATTCAGCATCAGCAGATGGATAGGACGTGATGAGCAATCACCATGTCCAGACCAAAAGTCTGACCCAACATCACCTTGCGCACCTAGTGCGCCTGGATTCGGGCGACGATTGTCAAGAAAGGTCGTGCCTGGCTTGCCCCGTCCAGCTACGTTTAGAAGACAAAATTCCGAGCGTCGGGAGAAACTATCGCCTGTGCAACCCTCGGCTGGCGAACGCAGAGCAGTATCAGTTGATCGGAAGAGGGCTCTGAGTGCTCGACCCGCATCACCACCACCTATAGCTATACCTAAGCTTTCAGCTCCAGAGCTACTGGAACATGCAATTGGACACTCTTCAATCGAAAGACGTGACCCGTGCCCTAATGCTTCACTGCCCATTACAGAGGAGCAATCACATACGGACCCGCCACTACCACCGCCTCCACCGCCTCCAAACCCTCAAATTTCTACAGATGAGCCCACGCCATCAGAAGCATCACTTGAGGACAACGAGATGGATGAGGAGATCAAGGAAGAGTTGGAGAAGAAGTGGATCCTTAATCTGAGCATGCACTTTCGAGATCACAGTCCACGTGAAAAATTCTTCCTCACCTACGCAGAAACACCTCATCGATGGCGGCGAGTCACAATATCTTGCGACTACCGAGACGCTCCGCCAGACTCGCTCGAACGCGATCTACAAAGCTTACAGTTCCAGCGAGATAAGAGTGCTCGAATCTATGAGGCCATCCGCATGTCGTTGCAAGATATCCAATTCTATGATACAGTCACTAATCTAAAGCTCGAGACCAGAGATGACAGATTGCACGTCCATGTCACAGAGGACACTAACGAAATTATACCATACCCCTCTACCAGTGCCGTCAGACACCTTGATTGTAGGCATTACAAAGAAAGCGAATTGACCTTTGACGCCCATATGTCAGGATTTGTCTACAAGGTCAATGTCGACGGCCATGTATGGATCAAGAAAGAGATTCCGGGGCCTGATAGCGTAGACGAATTCCTCTACGAAATTAACGCGTTGACAGACTTAGTTGGCTCCAAGAGTGTCATACAATTCCAAGGCCTCGTTGTTAGCGAGGATGGTCAGCTGGTCAAAGGGCTTCTAATCGCTTTCGCTGAAGAAGGCGCACTTGTTGATATACTCTATGATAACAAAGGTCAATTATCATGGTTGCGAAGGGAACAATGGGCAAAGCAGATTGTGCAGGGTCTTTCCGAGATACACGAAGCCGGCTTCGTCCAGGGGGACTTTACACTATCGAACATCGTTATAGATGAACATGATGAAGCCAAGATCATCGACATCAACCGACGAGGTTGTCCAGTGGGTTGGGAACCGCCGGAAATATCGAAACTTGTCGAGAGCAGTCAAAGGATCTCAATGTACATTGGAGTCAAGTCCGATCTCTTCCAGCTGGGAATGGTACTCTGGGCCCTTGCCGAGGAAGAAGACGAACCGGAGCGTCAGCCGCGGCCGCTGTCTCTGAAACGTACGCGGAATAACATACCGCAGTACTTTCGCGACCTGGTGGAATTGTGCCTGAGTGATAGGCCGAGGCAGAGATTAGCTGCCAAAGACATGCTGCCTCTATTTCCTCAGTATAGCCATGAGAAATTAAGGCCGCTTTCGATAGCGCCGGACGTCTTCCCGGAGCGGTCACGAAACCGAGATCATGTTCCGAACATGGAAGATTATGAATATGACCGAGATGGCGTCCAAGACCTTCGGTATCGCAGTAGAGACCGTTCACTTTCCGGTCGACCAGGCTCAATTGACATCCCTTTCGATGGCCCAGGCTCTTACATTGTCAGCCGAAGAGGCAGACAACCAGCAATGAATACCTCTCATCTCTCTCTTTCTGACCGATCCAGGGGCGTGTCGGCTGACCATAGCGATTATGGTGAGCCAAATATTGTACCTGTATCGCCAACAGGCGAGCACAGATGGGAAGAAATCGAGATGGACGGTAACCCGTATCTGATACAGCGGGATTCAATAGACCTTGCAGAATTCAAGAGAACTTGTAGTAGGGGAGTATCAGGGGGCCCGGGGCGCGAATTTCATCACATAGACTCGGGGCTTGCCGATATGGATTTAGTAGGCGTTGGAGGGCAAGAGGCGCTAACGATGGATCCTGAGAGTGAGGATAGAGGTAACAGTACTCCTCGTGGGATAGCAGACGAGATGAGGCTTGAAGATCACGACAGACACGGAGACACGGCTTATGAGAACATGAATCTTGCACTCTAGGCGTTGCTAGGCGTTTGATTCTTGGATCAGAAGGCGGTTTTGCACAAAACAGGGTGCTGGTCTCGCGATCGAATTGCATTTACCTCATGGGCGAAGGAGGTGTATTCTATCAGCAAAGTATTGTTTTCGACATATATCTCCAACATATTGAACGCATCCGATGATTTCCCTGTTTGATATTGGCAATATCTACATTACTTATTTCTTTCCCTTTATTTTCCACCGCAACGGCTCCTTTGTCGAGTTTATTGTATAACATATATTGAGGTAATATTCAAGGCAATTAGAGTTAATCCAGATATGATCATAAGCATCCAAGGCGAGTAGAACGATATCAGCGCTGAAATGGGGAAGTTTGAGGCTCACCAAAGTATTCCACACCATGTCGTCATTATGATGCCGAAAATGATAATGAGAAAAACCGCAAGACAATGTCCTTCGTACATTGAGATCGGGAGTTGATAAGTCTCTGGTTCAAAAGCAAGTAACTACCATGAAGAACCTAACCATCGACCCGAGCAACCCTCAGGCACCAACCAGAGATTTGCCTCCTGGGAAAGAAGTCGCCGCATCCCTGCCTGACGCGAAAGAAACCAAAGTACATCCACGTAGTGCTGGGGGAGAGAATGCTACTCTGCTATTCGTTGGCACTGCTACCACCATCTTGTATGTGCCCTAATCCAGCTTCAACAATAGTCGTTCTGACAGCGTGCATAGAGAATGGGAGGGCATCCGACTTATGACGGATCCGGTAAGTCTAGCCCCAATGACAAATAGGACACTCGAGGGCTGATATATATTCATAGAACTTTTTACACGCGGGTGATCATGTTCATCTTGGCCCTGGGGTATAGCAAGCCACGTTTGTTCTTTTTAGCCAAGTCAATTCCTTGACATAAGCAAATTTCCAGGTCACCGGCACCAGACAAACCAACCCATCAGTGGACCTGCACGACCTCCCTCGCATCGACCTAATCTGTCTCTCCCACTACCACGCGTATCTCTCTCTTCACCTCTCCATCCTATCTCATTCTGAAACCCTCTACCCACAATTAACCCCCCCACTCTAACAGCGACCACTTCGATCAATCCGTCGAAGCCTCCCTCCGCCGCGACATCCCCATCATCACCACCCCGCACGCGAAACAGCATCTCACCGGCAAAGGCGACCATGACTCTTTCACTGCGGTGCATGATTTGGATTTCTTTGACGATATGATGGTTGACATCAAACGCGGTGGTGAGAAGAAGCCTGCGATTAAGGTCACGGGGATGCCGGGGAAGCATGTGCCGCCGGGGGTGTTGAGTTCGTTGAATGATCTTGTGAATGCGGTGAGTTGGTCTTCTTTAGGAGATTGGGCGATAAGGTTTTATGAGGGCTGAAGGGGGTGGTAGGTGCCCCCAACGAATGGGTGGATGATTGAGTTGGGGTATAAGGATTCCAACGACAAATTTGAATCTGGCTACCGGTACCTACCCCTTCCATAGTCCCTTCTCCTCCTCTCCCCTCTCCTCCCCTCCCCTCCCCTCCCCTCCACCCAAAACCCCCTAACCACCCACCCCCCACCACCAGCATCTACATCTCCGGCGACACCCTCCTGGTCCCCGAACTCAACGAAATCCCCAAACGCTACGCCGGCCAAAACATCGACCTCATGCTCATCCACCTCGGCGGCACCACGATCCCATCTCCGAGTGTGCCGCTACTGATGGTCACCATGGACGCGGAGCAAGGGGTTAAGCTCGTGCGGCTGATTGGCGCTGATGTGGTGATTCCGGTGCATTATGAGTACGTAGCCTCCTACCCGTTTTTACTTCAATCTCTTCTCAGGAGGGGAACGGAAACTTGAGAGGGATGGGCAGGTGGAAAAATGCTGATTTGGCCTGCTGCAGTGACTACGACGTCTTCCTCTCCCCGCTCTCGGATTTCAAAAAGGCGGTTGAGGAGGCTGGGTTGAGCGACAAGGTGGTTTATTTGGATCGGAAGGATACCTATCGGTTCAAGGTCAGGGATGGGAAGTAGAGAAGTCTTTTTTCGTTACGGATTACTTAAAGTCTAGTGGGTTTGATGAAGCAAAAGAACTAGTGATTACTGGGTCTGGATTTGATTTGCTAAGAAATTCCCCATGGCTAACAATATGCTGCTACTCGTTTCAAGGTACACATCCCCAGCTTTCCCACGCAACCCACCTTTTGCGCGTGGTTCATATACACCAGAAACTTCCTTTGACCAGAGCCGTGGTCCTAAAGTCGATCAACTGCGTACAGTTGTTGTTGTTGTTTCGGGTTTCCTTCTCTTTCCCACTCTAACCCCTCACCCCATAAACCCCCATTCCAACTTCCCCTCATCCCTCCTTCTCTCCTTACCACCCCTGCACCCATTTTTTTCCAATTCCCAGATACGTGTCTCTGCAAAGCCAAAGGCGCTACGCACCACGACACGCGCATTCGCCTCAACGGCACCATGGTACCACAGACAGCACCCATACCATCACGTATTCTTTGAAGCGTGCGGGATTGGGATGGCTGGGATTGCGGGTGCTTTGAGAAAAGACGATAGGAATTTCTCTTTCTGGGGGTTTTTGGTAGGGGGTGGTGGTGTAGGGGTTGCAAAGCAGCTCGAGCCGCCGTGTGTATAGATGTTGGGGTTTGTTGGATTTTTGTGTGGATATGTATATCGCGTGACTCTGGCATTTCTGTGCTCTATAATCGTGGTATGCCTTTCCTCGTCTAAACAAGATCTTCAATTTCAACACACAGAACAACAATGACAGCCTTTACAAGAAGCAGAGGAGTTTCGATTTCAATAGCACCCCCCTCGGGGCGACTAATTACGGCCACAAGCACAAAAGGGGTTCCCATATCGATATGAACAAGAGTGCCAGCGTTCTATCTGCCGCTTACAAGATATATGGGGCCAGGAAACAAAAGGAATTGATTCTTGTTTGGGTAGTAAAGGAAAAGCAGTAGATGTGGTTCCAGCAGCAAAGAGAAAAGAGCATAGAAGCGAGGGCGACAGCATTGGGGCCAAAAGTAGAGTCCTTTTGGAAACAGCGTGGTTGGTTTTTTCTCTCATCACCTCATAACACCCTTCATCTTCTTTCATAGAGCGCGTTCCCCGAGTGCTCCGCATATTGTTGAAGGGCTCTGAAGGAGGCAATAAAGGTGGTAGTTCCGAGTACTTCGTGGCCAGTGGTTTCAGCTCCTTTGTACGGGCTGTTCTTTTGTACGGGTTTGGGGAGCGTGTGATAGGTGATTGCGTGGGAAGATCGTTCCATTCTCGGGAGTCTGGTTATGATCGGAAGTGTTTCTGGATCTTTCGTTACTGGGATAAGGAGGGTTGTTACTGGAATTGTTGGCCTTGTGTAAAAGAGGGGTATAGGGATCCGCTTTTGCTTCGATGATGGGTTGTATTTAGGGGAGTTTTATCCAGTGTACCAGATCTCTCTTCGCTGCTTCGTTGCTGTTGCTTTCTCTTACTTTCTTCATCTGTGCTTGTCGCTAACAGTAGTGCAAACGTATCAGATACACTCGTTCAAAGCTACAGAGACCTTCTGGAACGCACATCCCACGATGACAAGTACGACCTCATGGTCCGTACGACACTGTGCAGCCAATCAAAGTTCTTGTTGTTAGTGAATATTAGAGGCTGGGGAAAGTTGTTATAGGATTGAAGAAGTGGAGATGGGAGGTGTGGGAAACCACGAACAAACCAAACTCGTCAGTCACCCAGGGTATTTCTTCTTTACCCTGCCAATCCAGGCCCGATAAATTGTTGGATTCCTGGCTGAGCTGGTTGAATTGTGGTTCCTGGGAAGCAGTGGCGTTGATTCACTCTTTGGTCTTCGTTTTGACGTCGAAGAGGCTTGTGATGGTGCGAATGAGAACTACGAAATCAGTCTTGACTTCCTCCAGCATCTTTCGCACTGCTTTCTTCTCATATATTTTATTCTCCCCTAAAATTCCCAGTCTTTATATTGAATGACGACAACCAGCACCAGCCCAGAAAAGTAGCTCATGAAGTGGAGAATGTACTTCATGTTGATGATTGTCCCAAGGACATAGATTGTGAATTCGATTGATGATCTTTAAGAAATGCTTTTCTTTAAAAATTCTCAGATTTGAAGTTTTCGAGACATTAAAGAAAGAAATTTGCTGATCTCAAATCACTGCAAGTCGGAAGATGACCATGTTCTGACGTTGTTGTTGTGCTTCATCTGTTCTAAGATTCACTGCTTTTATACTTTCATACATATAAAAGAAGACTGACTAGAACTTGAGCAAGTTCAACTTGCTTGAGCATAGTCTGTGATGAAAAATGTTGCATCTTCTTTTGAATAATTGTCAACGACTTTAAAGATGAACAGCTATGAGAATATTGATCGCTTATCAATGTCGTCTTCCCTCTGTTGTGATGAACTTAGAAAAGCTTTGCTTGATCACTTTCTTCAAGAGTATGTTCTGTGGTTCATCAACTGATGATTTCTTTGTCTCGTAGTATTTCAATTCAGTGACGAAAGAAGAATGCCTCGTAATCTTGATCTTAACATCGCAACGGTCTGATTGTTCTCGATGCTTGCCCTTCTTGCGCTCCTGCTTGCGTTGCTTCTTATTCTTTGTCCGTACTCGACTAAGACGGTTAGCATTGTATCCTCCTCTGCATTGCCAGTACTGCGTAAGACCTCGACCACCATGACGAACATACGTTGTGATGATGTCGATTTCGGAGGGTTCGACGAAGGGCTGAGATGACTAGAACATTCTCGCCTCAACCCTTACAACTATAGAACTTAGCTTTGCATATATTACCGTTCTCGTTACTGATGCAATGGCACTATAATTAGTCTGGCGTCGAAATGGAATCCATAAGACCGTGAAAGCTGCCACGGTGAGATCAGATCACTTTCTCTTGATCGTTATTCTCTTGTTTTGTCACTGATAGTGCTTTGACTGCTTCCTTGCTTTCCTTGCTTTCCTACATGTTTTGACTGTCAGAATGCCCGGTATATTCTCTTCGTTCAGCTCGCTTGCATTAATCTTTTCATCATCTAGAAACTCACTATCTCCTTCTTGCTTGCAATAGTCTTCTAGCAAACCCGCGTACTACTGCTTAGAAAGCCGTTCATCTGAACAGTCGATCATTCTTGACAACGACCTCTCTGGTCCCCATGTACCATCACTTCTCAGCCTCATGCTGTCTCTCTTGATTAGAATCTCCTGTATTCTTTGCATCACTCTTCATCTCGTGGATTCTGATCACTGTCAAGAATCCAACGTGGTAGAAGGTTGACCTGCCAATGTATTATAGCTAAAGCATCTATCATCATCAACGTAAAAGGTTCTATAGCAAGAAGCGAAGGACGGTAGAACTGTCTTAAACGTTCAAAGTCACTAATAAATTTGTAAAAGCTTCTAACGTAAAGACTGCTAGCGAGTGAAAGGTAGAAATAAGCCGTGATTGCGAGTGATTAGAGACTGATAATATGTAGGGAATCTGAGGCTTCTTAATGCCTTTTATTCTTTGAAAGCACTCCTTGCAAACTTTCACGCCGGACGCAATCTTCCAAAACCAACATGTACCTTGAACCCACGACGGCCATTTCGAGGACAACTTCATCCATTAGCGTATATTTCCTTTGATGCCATGAAGAAGTTGTGCTTGTTCTGGCACGACTCGTTGAACACTTGTTCATCATTGTTCTAAGTGGCGCTGATTACTATCCATGCCCTCCAAGTTCCCGGGCAACCTCTTCACCTCTTAGCTCTTGTCCATGTGTCTTCACCTTTTTCTGTTGGTTAGACCTCCAGTAAATAGCTCCTGCACTCTATATCTCGCATTAAGCTCATGTCTCCTGCACTCCGCAGGAAGTTCATACATCCTCTCTTCCGCCGCCATCTCATGTCTGCTGTCATCGCCTTGCAATTCCGGTCTCGGCTGGAGAAAAGGCGGCGACTCTCCTTTTCGCTGTTTGTCTTGGTCAGATGCTTTGACTACAGAGCGCTTTCGAGCCCGACTCTAGAGATAGAGTGTGAACGCCGAGAGCGCTAAAAAGCTGACTGGAATTATAGTGCCTATAGCCGTCTCGGCGGCCAACGTTAAATGCGTTGACCTTATATTTATTGTGGGAGTGGCTGTTGCGGAAGTGGTTCCAGAGGCCAGGCTCCAGGACGAATTTGCCGATGACGTTGAAGAGAGTAGGGAGGGGGTTGGCAGATCTGTAACGTTTATTGGAGTAAGCGTACCTGCAAAGGGAGCCTGTGCAGCAGCGCAACCTGCAAAGCCTAGAGAATTCTCGAAGGAGGATAGTCCCGTGATTGCCGCCTGAGATGCGTTCTTTTTGGGAGGAATGGTGTACGAGTAGGGAGTTGGCAATGCAACCGGCTGCCCCTCGTCAATTATACATGTGCCAATTTCCAGGATGTTAGAGGTAATGGAATATGCATCGTAGACCAAAAAGCTCGTAGTTTCGTAAAATCTTTGTAGGATTAGTATTCAAATGATGACCACGGCCGAGTACAGTGCGAACAAGTAGGGCCCAGTTCGGTTGCAGCCACTCCAACTTGAACCGACACTTGCTCAGCGACTTCAGAACTTGTAGTGACTGTTGTAGTAGCGGAGTGGACATTGAATTCGCAGTCACCGCATGTCCTCCGAGTGATAGTAGACAAGGACCCTACAAGAGAAGGATTAGTGGTTATAACAAGGCCATAGTCTAACTTAGCGTTACCTATAACACGAGTGCCGAGTAATTGTAGAGGAAGATAAGAGCAGGAGGAAGCCCTGCCGTCGCATTGCGAACATCTTTGAGTAGAAACAAATGAGTCATCTAAATTGCAGAGGAAAAAAACAGAACACAAATCATCGAGGTGTTTTTAAAGGTCGACTCTGCTTCGGGAGCACAACAGGCAGTGCTATCTACCTGCATAAACCTATTGCAGTCCATTACCCTACGCCAATCCTTTGGCCACCAACCGGCAAAAAGGGCCTCCAAAAATTAAAAATAGTACAGCCACACTGCGCATCTTCAGACCAATGATATAAGTGTTGAAGCATAGGAGCAATAGGAGCAACAGTGGGAGCAGGTCCCCAAACTCTCGCTCTGGTTGACTGCTCAATCGACTAGATCACGAACCAGAAGGGGATCGGAGAAGCCGGTAATTAGGTATTAGCCACAGGCATTGCGCGAGTCATGCCAGAATATGATTTAGCCTGTGATGTCCATTGAATTTATGTATTATAGGAAGTCCGTTTGGGACAATAGCCAGTCGTACATCAAGCGTGCACCATTTCTGTGATGTATTGTGTTTTGATCGGCAAGCCACACCTCGGTGAGAAAGGCATATGAAAGAATTGTAGACATCCACAAGTGCTACAATAGCATTACCATTGAAGCATGACACACCTAAAATAGATTGCGTGGCCAAGCAACGCTTGCCATAGTTCCGCCATAAGCGCCGTAGCTCCTTGCTAAGACTCACTTGTGGTTTTAGAGAAGATGGAAACATCGTTCACATTGTGCTGGCAAGCCTGCACTAGGACATGCCTTGCGCATTAGTGCGCACAATAGGAATATGGCTATCCAGGCTATCGTAATGTAAGACAAAATCCGACTGCTCTTGGTGTCAGGACTCGTGAAGAATGTTTAATAGTGCCGAGCTCACCCTTGCCCTCTGCCACGTTTGATGGTTAAAGAAGACATAGCTGCCCTTTTCTGCTTCGGGGCTTATCGGTATGGGTTCTGCAAAGTTGTTGTCCTTCGTCAGCCACATCATGAGTTCCTTATGGTATCTCCAATTGCGATTCGTTCTATTTGCGTCAGTACAAGTTCTCTTAGATGCCATGATAGAAACTTACAGCTCTGTAGCAGCAAGTTCTTGCATAATATCCCTTGGTTGGGTGTAGAATATCCAAAACAGTGTCTCATCAGAGAAACCGGGGATCTTTTCCCTCACTCTGTGGACGTTATCTACGGTGTAGCAATCAGGTAGATGAAAATCGGGCTGCATCGGTCTCGAACCCGATTCTGCGAAGGGCCCGGAAAAAGTAGGCCATATAGGTCTTTTTTGAATTGTCAGTGATGATACACTTGAAAGCAGTCTCACTCACTCGGGTGAATTGAGGTTTAGTCCCAGTTGAGTTAGATCTTGGCCAATAGCAAGACTTGCAACATCTGGGTTCTCACTCCTGACTGTTGCGAGTAGACCGGGAAGACCAAATCGTTCAAGTGCGCTCATTTGATTTAAAGGTGTTTGTTCTGCTGCGTGTGTCGCGCCAGGCGAGTCCGCAAGTCTGGCATTGTAATCCTGTTGTAAGCGCATAGGTTGTTGTTGGGGCTGAGAGATCAGCTGTTGGGGTGTGGGCTGTGTTTCGTGGAAATTAGCGAGCAAGGATCCGATGTTATTGTTAGAATTTTGGTTTAGTCTGCTTGCAGGTTGAGCCTGGCATGAATTTCAGTACATCATCCAGAACAGCTGCCGGCAAACGCATTTACCGCTTTATCGAACTCTAAATTCGCTGTCGGGCCCTGCCTGGCAGAATCAGCTGGTGACCGAGTAGACGATGCAGCTGAAAGAAGCTTGTTAGCTTGTTTAGGTTATTGAGTGAATGTTGCAGGACTTGCCTCCGAAACCCAAAGTACTAGGGGAGAGAATTCTATCAACTAAGACAGACGGTCGATGGTTGTCCCCTTGGTTATTTGGAGCGTTCGGCAGTCCCTGACGTGTCTGCGTAGATGTTTGTGGCAGCGTGAAAGCGTCTGCATTCGAAAATCCTCCAAAAGCGGCATTTTGCATCAGACTACCTCGTCGATCTTGCTCACTCTCCTCGTTACCATTTCTTCCAAGCGGTGGGAATTCTTCAATGTTGCCTGTCTGAGGCTGGCTGGAACCAGAAAGTTGACCCACTCCACCTTGTCCGCCGTGGCGATAATCGTCTATACTGCTAGGAAAATGAGAGGCGGTTGAGAACAGATCATCGGAATTCTGCTGCAAGGAGTCTTGCGTTGGCTGACTTTGCTGTTGTATTTGAGCAGAGGCTGGCTGGTTAACATTATGCTGTTGCTGAGGCCTCTGTACAGGCGTATGCTGTAAGGCGCGTTGGTTTGCGTTTGCCCAGACGGCTTGCCCAGGATTTTGATACTGCGGTTGAGATGCACCAGACAAAGAAGGGAACTCACTACGTGATTGATTAGCAACTTCGGATTTAGCATATCGTTATGTGGTCTGCTATATGAATCTTCCTGGAAATTCCTAGCATAGACTTACGATAGGTCAAGAGGTGTAGAAGGTTGAGAACCACCAATAGTTTGCGCAAAACTGCTAGTGGGCGCACCACTTTGTCTTGACTGAGCATTCGGAAGCCCTGGCGCACCGTTCGTTGTTAGGCCAAAACCCCAACTCGTTCCATTGCCTTGATTTTCTGTCAGTCTCATACAGCCTCACTCTAGCAAGCATTGCGAAACTCGCACCAAGTTTGGTAGTTTGTAGTCTTCCTGTACCCAGCGGTGCATTCTGGTTTTGAGGCGCTCGCTGACCTGGGAAGCCAGGAAAAGCCCGTAATGGCTGCGGAGCAGGGCCTAATTGACGTAATGACGGATCAGCCTCTGTACCGGTTCTTGGTCCCGCAACCACTCCAGCATAGGTAGCAGAAGGCCCTATAGGTATGAGCCTGAGTGTTGAAGCCCCTTGATTAATTGAGACATCAGGACGTGCTAGTGGTCTGGTAAATTTCCCTGCCACCTGCTTCAAAAGAGGCGCTACGGTCACAAGGGATTCCTCTGGTCTGAGCTCCTCGGGCGAAGTCGAGAGTCTTATAGGGCCACCAAAAACGGAGACGAAGGGCTGGACTATTCTGGAGATCTGTGTCCTATGGGCTGATTGTTTTTTCAAGCTATCCACAGAGTTCTGTAGCAACTCTCGTGCAGAGCCCATGTGGAGCGCTGAATGGCCAAGTTGCGGATTCCGGGACACTGAAGGATGGCCTTCGAGGGAATTTAGACTTACCTGTGCGATTCATGGTCGCCTTTCAATTTCTAACCTTTAATGGATCGTTCTTTCCGTGTAATGAGAAGGTGAGCTGGAAACAAATACGTACCAAGTCACGCTTGCTCGAGTTGTTGGATGCATGTGAGGTTAGCGACTAAGAACGGGAGCGGCTAAGGATGGTGGTCCGTGCATTGAGCCCTCTGCATCTTCGACGTTCCCCTAGGTAATTTCTTGCCTCTATTGTCATAAACCCGCGTTGTGGGCAACATGTCGCAATGCTTGAAAATAGGCTCAAACCGGGCTTTACTCTCAACAGCTAGTAGAGGGACTTGTTTGCCTCCGATATTCCTTGCTCCACTACTAGAAGCTAGTCCTAAGCAAAGGTCACACTTTTCCTCGTCCCCCCCGGTATGGCAACGGCGGAGACGAGATGGAAATCCCAATCGAGGTGTATCGGCGCTACGCAGAACTGGTCTCAGATATCCTGTTAGTATGTCAAAGGAGCCATTGCCGGAGCCAGTACTGGATCCGAAGAAGCGGTCAAAGATTGCTGTTGATGAAAACCATGGGCTCTGGGATTTCTTTAATAAAGACAGGAAGCCTTATGGTACTTCGAGAGAGTATAGCAAATATGGTACGGAAGCACCAATCCAAAAGTTGTATGCGCACAGCTGACGGTGTTGTTTCCAAGGGCGGCAATGGTCTGTTGAGGAGCTAAGGAACAAATCATGGGAAGATCTACATTCCTTGTGGTGGGTCTGCTGTAAAGAACGCAACCGGCTGGCAACAGAAAAACACGAGTTGAATAGGGTAGAAGCAGGCAGCGACTCAGAGATCAAATCCAGAGATAAGACAGTCAGTATTCTCTTCGTCATCCACTTCTAGGCCGCTTTTCCGGCTATCGAACCGTGTATGAAATGATCCCTAATCTACTTATCCCAGATTCGACGGACGATGCGGTCAATTAAGCATACCCTTACGGAGAGATGGTACGCATGGGAAGAGGCTCGCAAGGTGGCCAGAAACGACCCGGAAGTAAACCTGGATGCAGCGGAAAGGGATGTTCCGGCATATTTACCCCAGGTCCTAGAAGTATGATGGTGCCGAAATCTCTGTGGATGGTAAATGCTAATGATATGTAGGAAGAATTGACGGAAAGCGAAGCAGAGGCACGAGAACCGCAGCCCAAGTTAGTGACAGCCACAGCTTGATGATCCATTCTTCCAACGAAACCGGTTGCTTCCTGTTTCAACAAGAAAACTTTCATAATGCTGCTCAAAACAGTCCGAAGAAATAGATTGCACGGCAGTTCCAGCCTCACCAGCCTCACCAGCATTCGCGGCTCTGCGCTGCTAATTCTTTGGAATAGCTTTTACAGATTTGCTATTCCGGAGTCTGCGAATATGAGATTCTTGTATATAACTACACTTGACCATGTAGAATATTATGGTTGCACTTCACAAATATGGAATTCTACTACCTTTTCACAATAGTAGGCCATAGAGTTGAAGGTTGGCGTATGTGAAGTCCAGTCAAGGAACGATGACGCCCGAAGCCGTCTTTTCAATTTTGAACTATAGAAGGACGTAGTTAGATCGTCGTAGCATTGTACTCGAACACTAACATCCAAAATCTTACGCGAGCCTTACGCGAGCCTTGACCAGAATGGGATCGCCCAAATAATCGTCATACCGGTATCGATGTACGCTCTCGACATTTTAATCCACTACTATAGAACCCCAAATCTCCTGCAAACTTTTGCGTTTGTCGAGCGCGTCCTAATCGTCTCGTGGCCTAGTGATCTTTTTTATCACCATGGATGAGATCGCGCCTGAATATGACGTTGTGGTTCTGGGAACTGGTAGACATTGCCCCCACTACCGTACGACTTCAGCTGACAGCTGTGTAGGCTTGACAGAATGCGTCTTGTCCGGGTAAGGCATCTGTACAATCAAGAGCCCTCTGAGCTGGCACTGATGTATATGTGGTCAGTGTCATGAGCGTCAAGGGCAAGAAGGTACTCCACATCGACCGTAACGACCACTACGGAGGGTTTGTATTTCAGTCAGCGTGTTTTTAGACACCCATGGCTAACGGTTTCTAGTGAAGCTGCGTCGGTTAATATTGAATCTGTACGCATCATCAAAGAATAAGAAGACGAGCCCACTGACAAGCAGTAGCTCTTCAAGAAATATGGCAACTACACAAAAGGGGAAGAGCCATGGAAGAAGTACGGGCGAGCCAACGACTGGAATATTGACCTTGTACCTAAGCTGTTGATGTCCAATGGCGAGTTGACGAACATTCTGGTCTCGACGGATGTTACAAGGTACCTGGAGTTCAAACAAATAGCGGGTAGCTACGTACAGCAAGGAAGTGGCGTCAAGGCTACGGTTGCGAAGGTCCCGTCAGATGCGGGCGAGGCATTGCGGTCTCCCTTGATGGGTCTATTTGAAAAGAGGAGGGCGAAGAGGTTCTTGGAGTGGGTCGGAGCATTCAAAGAGGACGACCCTGCAAGTTACGGAGGTATGTTGTGGGTGTTGTGCTGAAATATCACTCCTGGCTGACTCTTAGGTAAGGACTTAATCTCAACCAATGCACAATGAAAGAGGTATATGATAAGTATGGGCTTGAACCTTCTACCCGCGATTTTATCGGTCACTCAATGGCCTTATACCAAACGGACGAGTACATGAATCAAAAAGGAGCCGCAAAAGAGACTGTCATAAGAATAAGGCTGTACGTCAACTCAATGGCACGGTATGGAAAATCCCCCTACATCTACCCGCTGTATGGTCTTGGTGAGCTGCCACAAGGCTTTGCCCGTCTGTCGGCGATCTATGGTGGTACTTACATGCTCAATACCAACATTGATGAGATCCTCTATGATGGAAACAAAGTGTCGGGTATTAGAGCGACGATGCGGGAAAGAGGGGATGAGAGCGAGGGCATGAAGTTCACGACGAAAACCAAAAAGATACTTGCGGATCCTTCATACTTCCCTGGGAAAGTCCAGGTCGTTGCCCACTTGTTGAAGGCTATCTGTATCTTGACACATCCGGTTGCAAATACCGATAACAGTGACTCTGCTCAACTGATCATCCCTCAATCGCAAGTCGGTCGAAAGAACGGTATGTCTTCATTTTTTCGGCGCTCCTTCTCTAGCTGATTATCATAGACATCTATATCGCAATCGTATCTTCCGCGCACAACGTCTGTCCGAAAGGGTACTACATCGCTATCGTTTCCACAATAGCCGAAAACTCGAGTAACCACCATCTCGAACTCCAGCCCGGCTTCGAAAGGCTCGGCAAGATTGAGGAGAAATTCATGGGCGCTCCAATACCACTCTATGAACCACTGGAGAGTGGTATGAATGACAACATCTTCATCTCGAAGAGTTACGACGCAACGAGCCACTTTGAGACAACCACAGGTACATTTCTTCCTCGTGAAGCGCTTGGCTTTTTAACTAATGTATCTTGCAGACGATGTGAGAGATATTTACCGGCGCGCAAAGGGCGAAGAGCTCGTTGTAGAGGGGCTGCGGGAAGGTACTAATTTGGTTGGTGAGGAGTAAAGGGCGTTTCGTTCATGAGTCTATGAATTACATGTTTCCGTTTGGGGGGTACACACAATCATGCGTACAGCCTTCATGGCACAAATTTGATAGGATACTTGCATTTTCCTATCAAAAGATTTGGTTGAGAAGAGCAAACCTTGCTAGGCGGAGATACCGCCGTAGTAATAGGGCTGAGCGGTAGCGCCTTATCACCCGCGGAATACTTCCGTTCAGCATTCAGGTGTCAACAAACAGAGCGCGTCATTTGTACACCTGAATCTCGACAACCGCCGCCAACATGAGGGTCGTAGAGATCGTAATCGACGGCTTCAAGTCCTATGCTGTCCGTACCGTTATCAGCGGCTGGGATGAGAGCTTCAATTCGATTACAGGCCTTAACGGGAGTGGAAAGTCGAACATCCTCGATGCGATATGTTTCTGTTTGGGTATTACGAGTATGAGTACTGTGCGGGCGCAGAATATACAGGTATGCGAGTCCGATCATCAAGCTGTAGTCTGACAGTATGCTAAGTGTATCTTGCTCTGTAGGATTTGATTTACAAGCGTGGTCAAGCCGGCGTGACCAAAGCCAGTGTAACCATTGTGTTTGACAACCGCGACAAGAAGAAGTCGCCCATTGGGTTCGAGGAATACGGTCAGATCTCCGTTACAAGACAGATCGTGCTAGGCGGTACGAGCAAATACCTCATCAATGGCCACCGTGCGCAACAGCAAACGGTGCAGAACCTCTTTCAGTCCGTACAGCTGAATATCAACAACCCGAACTTTCTCATTATGCAAGGCCGCATCACGAAGGTGTTGAACATGAAACCAGTGGAAATACTAGCTATGATTGAAGAAGCGGCTGGAACGCGTATGTTTGAGGATAGGAGGGATAGAGCGTTTAAGACAATGGCAAAGAAAGAGATGAAGGTGCAGGAGATAACCGAATTGCTGAAAGATGAAATTGAACCGAAGCTGGAAAAACTGAGAACGGAGAAGAGGGCGTTTTTAGATTTCCAACAGACGCAGAGTGATTTGGAGAGGCTAACGAGGCTGGTGGTTGCGCATGACTATCTGAAGAATAAGGAGAAACTCAAGCAATCAGCTAGCGATTTGGATTCGAAGAAGAGGAAAGCGGTGGACTTGGAAGATTCGGCGAAAAGACTGAAGAGTGAAATTGCGCATTTGGAGGACGATGTGAAGAAGGTAAAGGCTGCGAGGGAAAAGGAGTTACGGAAGGGAGGGAAATTCCAAGCCTTGGAAGAAGAGGTTAAAGCTCATTCGGAGGAGCTTGTCCGCCTCGAAACAGTTCTTGACCTCAAGAACGCCAGCATGACGGAGGAGGTAGAACGGAGAAAGGGTGTCCAGAAGTCTGTGAACGAGCTCGAAGCTCAGGTCCAACAAAAGAGCAAGATCTACGAGAAGCTACAGGCGCAGTATGACACGGCCAAGGCTGATATGGATAAGCAGACGGCCGAGGTTGAACAGAAGGAGGAGTTGTTGCAGACATTACAGACAGGAGTTGCGTCAAGAGAAGGCCAGGAGAATGGGTATCAAGGGCAACTGCAAGACGCGCGCAACCGAGCCAGCGCCGCAGCTACCGAACAAGAACAGGCCAAGCTCAAGATTTCCCACATGGAGAAGAGAATTAAGGAGGACGAGCCTCGAGCGAAGAAAGCGAAAGAGCAGAACTCCAGTCTGCTTAAGGATCTGGAAGGTCTCCGAGCTCAGGCCAAGAAACTGGAATCGGAGTTGGGCAAGCTTGGCTTCGACCCGGGGAAGGAAGACTCAATGTACCAGCAAGAGTCATCGATCCAGAAGCAAATAAGGAATCTTCGAGAGAAAGCTGATACCATGAAGCGGAAAGTTGCCAATATTGATTTCAGCTACAGTGATCCATCACCAGACTTCGATCGGTCCAAGGTGAAAGGCCTTGTAGCACAGCTTTTTGCCCTGGATAAAGAGAAAAGTCAAGCTGGCACCGCGCTTGAAATCTGTGCAGGGGGTCGGCTGTATAACGTGGTCGTAGACTCGGCAGAGATTGGCACACAACTGCTTCAAAGCGGCAAGCTGAGGAAGAGAGTAACCATTATCCCATTAAACAAAATTTCAGCCTTCCGAGCTTCTGCGGAGAAGATAGGCGCGGCAAAGAAGCTTGCTCCTGGAAAGGTCGACCTTGCTTTATCCTTGATTGGTTACGATGATGAGGTGTCTGCAGCGATGGAATACGTATTCGGCTCTACTCTTATATGTGAAGATGCAGAGACAGCAAAGTGTGTAACCTTTGACCCTGCGGTGCGAATGAAGAGTGTAACCCTCGAAGGCGATGTGTATGACCCGTCCGGGTCATTATCTGGTGGAAGCTCGCCAAATTCTAGCGGCGTCCTTGTAACATTGCAGAAGCTCAATGAGATCTCGAAGGAGATGACTCTGCGGGAAACTGAACTGAACGAGTTGCAGGCTTCAATGGCCAAGGAGAAGAAGAAGCTAGACGCCGCCCGCAAGACCAAACAAGAGCTTGACCTTAAGTCGCATGAAATTAAGCTGACTGAGGAGCAAATAGGTGGCAACTCATCATCATCGGTTAGTGTTTACCCAATCTCTTTACTTTGGTTTTTAACATCTGGCTAGATCATACAAGCTGTGGAGGAGATGAAGGCCAATATCGAGCAACTCAAAAATGACATTGCAGACGCCAAGGCACGACATAGCGAAGCTTCGAAAGATATCAAAAGGATCGAGAAGGATATTAGTGACTTCAGTGACAACAAAGATGACAAATTAGCCGAACTCCAGTCGTCGGTGGAAAAGCTCAAGAAGAGCCAGTCGAGGAACTCGATATCTGTAAAGAATCTACAGAAGGAGCTGCAGAGTGCAAGGCTGGAGGCTGAGCAGGCGGGTGCAGATATTGGTGCGGCTCAAGAACAACTGGTCGAAGTTGATTCTACATTGAAAGCGCAAGAAGCAGAAATCCAGGCTCTGCAGCAGGAGCAAAAACAAGCCAAGGTCTTTTCAGAAGACATCCCGATTTCAACAACTTGCTAACAAGGATGTAGGATGCTTCCGATATAGCCCAAGCGCGTCTCGACGACGAGCGAGCAAAGCTTACAGGTTTCGATGAAGAGCTTCGATCATTAGAAGATGCTTCCAGATCCAAAGCATCTCGCACTACCGAAGAGAGCCTCGAGATGCAAAAGCTCGCTCACCAAATTGAGAGATTTCACAAGGAGCAACAAGGCGCCGGACAGATGCTGGCTCAAATGGAAAAAGAACACGAATGGATTGCCGACGAAAAGGAGAGCTTCGGCCGCGCCAATACCGCTTACGACTTCAAAGGCCAGAATATCGCAGAATGCAAGTCGTCACTGCGAAACCTTACAGAGCGCTTCCAAGGCATGAAGAAGAAGATCAATCCTAAGGTCATGAATATGATTGATAGTGTGGAGAAGAAGGAGGCGGCGCTGAAGAATATGATGAAGACGGTAATTAGAGACAAACGGAAAATCGAGGAGACCATCGTCACTCTCGATGAATACAAGAAGGAAGCTTTACATAAGACCTGGTCAAAGGTCAACGGCGATTTTGGCCAAATATTTGCGGAGCTTCTACCCGGTAGTTTTGCAAAGCTCGACCCACCCGAGGGCAAGCAGATCTCGGATGGCTTAGAAGTCAAGGTCAGCCTAGGGAAGATCTGGAAGCAGTCTCTCAACGAGCTGTCTGGTGGTCAACGGTAATTTCACTCCCACTTCCTCCCTCACAGCCTTCACTAACCCCAAGCAACCAGATCGCTCATCGCCCTCTCCCTCATCATGGCCCTGCTCCAGTTCAAACCCGCTCCCATGTACATCCTGGATGAAGTCGACGCCGCGCTTGATCTATCGCATACGCAGAATATCGGACGTTTGATAAAGACAAGGTTTAAGGGGAGTCAGTTTATCGTTGTCAGTCTGAAGGATGGTATGTTTCAGAACGCGAATCGGATTTTTAGGACGAGGTTTAGTGAGGGCACGAGTGTGGTGCAGGCTTTGACACCGGCGGATCTCAGATAGGACATTTTGGTTTGTTGGATAGGACGGCGGCGTTTGGTATTAGGATGGACGTGGGAGCATCGAGGAGCTCATCTGGCCAGAGAAGTTTACTCAGGGATGGTTATGGTATTTCCATTGTAACATGTACTCCTTGCTGACATACGGAGGTTTTATCGCTTTGGCATGAGGTAGGGGAGTTTAAGGGAAACAACCGGCTGCGTAAGCTTCTCCGCAACAACCTCGGCTCAGATCAACTTCCATAAATCTTCCAATTTTCTGTTCTCGCATAGGTAATTGTGCGCCATACCTGCAATTGTATCATGTCGGGCTACCTGATGCCCTAAAGCTGCTGTTCATAGTGGTTTGGCTTTCCTTGTTGCCGTAAAAGATACTTTTGAGCGTTTTCTACCTATCTTCCTGACCTCCAGCGCTATTTTTACCCTCAGTCTCCAAAAACCCCTTCTTCCAAGTCTTCAAATTCCTCTCTTCTCCAAAACAACCATCGCCCCAGCACGTCCCCCACGAAGATGGCCGTCCCCTCCGACCCCAAAACCACCGTCCAAACTTTCCTTACCCAGCTCCAATCCCTCTGCTCCCACACCTACGACACCCCCATCCTCCCCCTCCTACACCTCACCTCCGCCACCCTCACGCCCAGCCCCACAATTACGCTCACGCTCACCATTCCCCCGACCCTCTGCAACGGCGCAGGTAACCTCCACGGCGGCGCCACAGCGACGATTCTCGACCTCAGCACGTCGCTGGCGCTGGCGCTGGTGAGGCGGAAGGGGTGGTGGGAGTGGACGGGGGTGAGTCGGACGTTGGATGTGGTG
>JAABUT010000377.1_pt1 | contig 76624 bp, 76 predicted proteins | sample 5559281 | NCBI WGS metagenome assembly JAABUT01 (sample SAMN10711880, study PRJNA513359) | rock metagenome | isolation source: Antarctica rocks | place: Antarctica: Victoria Land, Ricker Hills nord | collected 2016-01-04 | reverse complement strand
AAGTAGCTATCAATATCCTAAAAAATGATAAAACAAAGAACATTAGCATCAGAAGAAAAAAGAACATCGCCGCATGGGATCTTAAATATTTACTTATGCTCCTGAATTTTTAATGCGTTTGCCCTGGTTTGTTTGCAGACGGGGTTTTTTAGTTTCGCACCTTTAAACCCCACACCCACACCTTCACTCCAAAACTACAGCACCGCCTTTATACAACTGTTTCTGATATTTTAAGGAAGGCGATTTGATAAATTCCCCCAAACCTAAACGCGGCCACATTTCGTCAACTTTTTCGATCACTGCTGTTGTGTTGGCCAGAATGTTTGGCCAATCGCGTTCAAAGCCATCCAGTTCTTTGGTTTTACGTGTTCCGTCAAAACCAATATGCGAAAGGCTTTGGTTGTTTTTGGCTTTCACTATAAAAGCATCCCGTTTTGGGTCGATGTTATTGGAAAAACGCCAAACGGCATCAGCGGTATCAGAAATGTCGATGGTATGATCGAGATAAATCACCACTTTCACTTCATCCAGTAAACCTTGTTTAAACAGGTTTTGGTTGAGGTTTTCAATTTGTTCCGGTTCTGTTTTTTCAACGGAGATAAACAGCAGCGAAATCCCCAATCCCAATAAAGTATCGTTGATGGCCGTAATGGCAGGATTTTGAGTTTTAATCGCTTCTTTGTTTAAGGCTGATGCTGTTTTTACCGGTGTTTTTTCGGTGTTCGTCCTTAATTCTTCCGGAAGTTTTTGTGTGGCATCGATTCCCATTTTACCGCCAAAAGAAGCTTTGGAGCAGGAGTGGTCCAAAACATCCATCGGCCCGGAAGTAAAAACAAAATCCTGCTGCGGGTCAACATTTTCAGAAACGTAGCGGGCAACTTCAGCGTTGTTGTGAATGTTTACGTTGCCATCAACCACTACGATCATTTTGGTAAACATCATTTGTCCGGCACCCCAAAGCGAGTTCATTACTTTCATCGCTTGTCCGGGATAATCTTTTTTAATTTTTACGATAGCGAGGTTATGGAAAACACCTTCCATCGGCAAAACCATATCTGTAATTTCGGGCACCATCGTCATCTTAATTGGGGCGAGGAAAATACGCTCGGTCGCTTTACCGATCCAGGCATCTTCCTGTGGCGGAATGCCTACGATAGTAGCCGGATAAACCGCATTTTTTCGGTGCGTAATCGCTGTGATATGGAAACGTGGATACCAGTCGGCCAATGAATAATAACCGGTATGATCGCCGAACGGGCCTTCCCAGATGTAATCTTCTTCCGGGTCAACATAACCTTCAATAATAAAATCAGCATCGGCCGGAACTTGTACGTCCTGTGTTAAACATTGCACCAGTTCTACTTTTTTCTTCCGAAGGAAACCGGCCAGCATATATTCATCTATTCCATCAGGAAGCGGGGCAGTTGCGGCATAAGTGTAAACCGGATCGCCGCCCAGGGCAACGGCAATTGGCATTTTTTGCCCCAGTTTTTTATATTCCTGGAAATGCCGGGCAGAAACCTTGTGTTTGTGCCAGTGCATTCCCGTTAGTTTAGGTTCGAAAACCTGCATCCGGTACATGCCCACATTTCTAATTCCGGTAAGCGGATCTTTTGTGTGAATAACCGGAAGCGTTATAAATGGGCCACCGTCTTCAGGCCAGCAGGTTAATACAGGCAGTTTGTTGATGTCCGGGTTTTGCATCACCACTTCCTGGCAGGCGCCTTTTCCGGAAATGGTTTTTGGCATCCAGGAAGAGATCTGGCCGAGCTTTGGCAGCATCTTTAATTTATCTAAAATACTGTCTTTCGGTCCGGTCAGCGTTTTAAACAAGCCTTCTATTTCTTTGGAAATATCGTCCATCGATTCCACGCCCAAAGCCATGCACATCCGCTTGTAATTTCCCATAGAATTAATGAGGACAGGAAAATCATAACCTGTATTTTCAAAGAGCAAAGCCGGGCCATACTGTTTGGAAACACGATCCGTTATTTCGGTAATTTCCAGTTTCGGATCAACTTTTTCTTTGATCCTGACCAGTTCACCGACTTTTTCGAGCGTTTCTATAAAGTGTTGCAGGTTTTTATAAGCCATAATATTTTACGTTATGCTAAGGTCATACTAATTGCTGATACTTCTTTTACGGCACAAAAAAAGCCGCTGTTTTTTACAGCGACCTTACATTTAAAATAGTTTAAACGTCTTTTTTAAAAACGCATTCCTAAAGTTAAGAAAGCATTGTTATAAGTGTTTTTTAGGTCTGCCCTCGGGCTTGCTAAAGAACTGTAAGCGGGTTGAAGCTCATAAGGATAAACCGTAGTATTGTGAGTAACATATTGATAAGTAGCATCAATATAATAATTTCCGAAACGGTAACCCAAACCACCGCTAGTTATTTTTACCGGACCGCCAATACCAACTTCCGGATTGCCCTGATAATTATAACCTCCACGGATAAAGAAATCTTCCAGTTTGGCTTCTGCACCAATACGGGCATTTACAGTTGATTTATAAAGAGTTGATAAGTTGAAGTTATCCTGACTGTTGCCAGGATAACCACCACTTAAGTGCATGCCTTTATAATCCACGTATTCCACATCACCAGAAATAAAACCATATTTACCAACAAATACAGCTACGCCACCGCTTGCTTTTAAAGGTGTGCGTAAATTGTAAGTAGTTGTGTAAGGCTGATTGTTACTATTTGTATAAGCCGGAGGATTTTGTGTATAAAGCGTTTGCAAACCTTCTGCATAATTATCATTAATAGTCATCCAGGTCGGAGAAGTAAATGTAGCACCGATTCGTACCGATTCAACCGGTTTATAAATAAAACCAACTTTTGCATTAAAACCTGTACCTGTAGTTGCTTGATCCTGATAAAACTGAGAGGCATAAGTAGAGTTGGAAGGTGTAGTGCTGTTGTTGACAAATATAGAGGCCGTACCGGTTTCATTAAAAGTGCTTGACGTATTATATCTTAAACTGGTAATGCCGATACCAAAACCAAGGTATAATTTATTACTGTAGTTAGCACCGCCAGACAAACTAAATTCTGACTGGCCGCCGCTTGAAATAGTACTCTTAGACTGATTGTTATTTAAAGAATTCACATTAGAATAATATCCTAAAGGCGTATTAGCGCTAGCATTGTAAAGCGCAATCATTTGTTGATTTTGAGCCCAAGCCTGTAAGCTACCGGTAGTTAATCCACCTAATGTGTTTCCAGGATTATCCCTATTAGCTTCCTGTGCATAGTAGTCAGAAATAGAACTATTAGGATTTACACCAGCATAATATTCGTTACGGTAAAAGTTATTGGTACGATTGTAAGAAGCGCCCAAATTAAAACTTAACCAGCCTTTGGTTTTGTCACTGCCGCGCGGTGTGCTTAAACGGTTATAAAATACTACAGAAGCATTATTTAAATTAATTTGATTTTTACTGCTGTTGTTATTTTGCCCGAAGTATGACGATTGTACTTTTGAGCCATCATACTCCGGCGTTACACTTAGTTCTGACTTGGTAAAAAAACCAAGCCCGGCCGGATTTCCGCTTGCAGAACTTAGATCTCCGCCTACTGCGGTCGAAGCACCGCCAATAGCTTTAATGCGGGAAGTGGCACCAGTTTGTGTCTGTGAAAACCGAAAAGCATCAGTGCTAAAAACGGATTGGCCATAGGTAACCTGAGAGGCCGCTACTATAGCGACCCCTGTTAAGGCATATTTTAAATTCATATTATTTTATAAAAGAGAGAGATAGTTATTTTTTATCCTCTTCCGGGACGGCCACTGCTGACACGGCCACCACCACCACCGCCAAAACCACTGCCGATAGAAGAAGGAGGGTTGTTGTAAGTAGGATAAGAACGTTGAGTTTGAGGGATATCCTGTCTGGCTGGTCTTTGGCTGCTTACACCGTTGGAAGTAGCGTTCCCATTGCCAAAATTTCTAACACCCATATTGTTATAGCTTCTTCCTGTTGCAATGCCTGGATTATAGCTTCGTCCATTTACAACAGAACTTCTTGTCATGCCACCGTTAAAAGTGCCATGGTAAGCTGCATTTGGGTTACCAGTTCCCCTTGATGGCCTTCCATTATTATTTACAACTGTATAGCCGGAATATATGCCGCCATAACCATAACCACCATAGCCCAGTCCATAACCGCCATAGCCAAAGCCTGTCCCGTAATAAGAATAAGGGGAATAAACAGAATATGGTGAGTAAAAGGAGTATGGGGAATACAAAGAGCCTAAGCCATATCCCAGTCCTAAACCCAAACCGGCACCATAGTAAGAATTGTAAAAGCCATCATAAGCAAAGGGCGAATAACTGTTAAAGCGATTAATACGTGATGTGTAGTTATCGTAATAACCATCATTGCGGTAAGACCGGTCGTTACTGGCATATTCTACCTGATCGCCTGCCTTTGCTTTGGAATAATACACATCATCGTTATAATCTTTTTGCTGTGCAGCATATTTGGTAGTTGTACAAGCTCCCAATACTACCGCACTCATCATGACAATACCTTTTAAGATTTTCGTTTTCATTGTGTTAAGTGTAATTAAATGTAAAAGTTTATTTTACTATAAATTTATAAATTTGGCTGCAATTAATATAATTTTTTTATGTCAAAATTCATTCCATTTTATGAGTAAGGGTATTATTAGCAAAGACGAGGATTATTCGCAATGGTTTAATGAATTAGTAATAAAATCTGATTTAGCTGAACACGCTGCTGTACGGGGTTGTATGGTGATCAAACCTTACGGTTATTCCATCTGGGAAAAGATGCAGGCCGCACTGGATAAGATGTTTAAAGACACCGGGCACAGTAATGCTTATTTCCCGCTGTTTATCCCAAAATCTTTTTTTTCCAAAGAAGCCAGTCATGTGGAAGGCTTTGCTAAAGAGTGTGCTGTTGTAACGCATTATCGTCTTAAAAACGATGCAGCAGGAAACATTATTGTAGATGAAGATGCAAAACTGGAAGAAGAGCTGATCGTAAGGCCAACTTCAGAAACGATCATCTGGAACACTTACCGCGGCTGGATCCAGTCTTACCGGGACCTACCCTTGCTGATCAACCAATGGGCAAATGTAGTGCGCTGGGAAATGCGTACCCGTTTATTTCTACGTACTACTGAATTTTTATGGCAGGAAGGCCACACGGCACATGCAACTGCCGAAGAAGCCATTGCAGAAACCGAACAAATGCTAAATGTTTATGCCGACTTTGTTGAAAACTGGATGGCCGTGCCTGTAATTAAAGGAAAGAAAACAGCCAACGAACGCTTTGCCGGTGCTTTAGACACTTATTGTATTGAAGCATTAATGCAGGACGGAAAAGCCCTGCAAGCCGGAACTTCACATTTTCTCGGCCAAAATTTTGCCAAAGCTTTTGATGTGAAATTTTCAAATAAAGAAGGTAAGTTGGATTACGTTTGGGCAACTTCCTGGGGCGTTTCTACCCGTTTGATGGGCGCTTTGGTGATGGCCCATTCGGATGATGCAGGGTTGGTTTTGCCGCCAAAATTAGCGCCGATACAAGTTGTGGTCGTTCCGATTTACAAGCACGAGGAAGAATTGCAAAACATTTCTGCTTTTGTGGCAACACTGACAAAAGAATTGCGGGCAAAAAACATCAGCATCAAATTTGATAACCGCGATACGCAACGGCCAGGTTTTAAATTTGCCGAATACGAACTAAAAGGTGTGCCTTTGCGCGTAGCGATTGGCAGCCGGGACATGCAGAACAAAACGGTTGAACTAGCCCGCAGGGATACCAAAACCAAAGAAACCGTTCTGCAGGAAGGATTGGCCGAACGGATCGAAGCTTTGCTGGAAGAAATCCAGCAGAACATCTACCAAAAAGCTTTAAAATTCAGGGATGAAAATATTACACCTGTTGATTCTTACGAAGAATTTAAACGGTTATTAGATGAAAAACCTGGCTTTTTATTAGCCCATTGGGACGGCACCAGCGAAACTGAACAACAAATTAAAGAAGAAACCAAAGCCACCATCCGATGCATCCCGTTAAACAATCCGCAGGAAGAAGGCAAATGTATTCTCACCGGAAAACCCTCTAAAGAAAGGGTATTATTTGCACGGGCATATTGATCGGTTATCAGTTGTCAGTTGCGGATTTTGGAAAGTTGTAAGTATTAAGTTTTACGTTCTAAGTTCATGCTTCTTTTACAATCAAAAAATTGATAAAACTAATTTGATAAAAAACATGCAAAAGCCCCTTTCCACCGAAGAGGGGTTGGGGTGAGGCTTTTACAGAAAAATGCTTCTTTTACAATCAAAAAATTGATAAAACTAATTTGATAAAAAACATGCAAAAGCCCCTTTCCATCGGAGAGGGGTTGGGCTGAGGCTTTTACAAAAAAATGCTTCTTTTACAAGCAAAAAATTAATAAACTAATTTGATAACAAACTTGCAAAAGCCCCTCTCCACCGGAGAGGGGTTGGGGTGAGGCTACTATAACAACAAATGAAATTCGCAACAAAAGCCATACATGCAGGCCAGGAACCTGACCCAACAACCGGTGCCGTCATGACGCCCATTTACCAAACTTCCACCTACTGGCAAAAAGCGCCGGGCGATAACAAAGGTTACGAGTACTCGCGCGGGACAAACCCAACACGAAAAGTATTGGAAGATTGTTTGGCTGCGCTGGAAAACGGCAAATTCGGATTGGCTTTTTCCAGCGGAATGGGCGCAACGGATGCCGTGATGAAACTGCTTCGCCCGGGCGATGAAGTGATCACCGGAAATGATCTCTACGGCGGCTCCTATCGCATGTTCACCAAATTGTATGCGCCTTATGGCATTAAATTTCATTTTATTGATCTTTCCGATTCGGAGAATATCAGGCCATACATCAACGAAAAAACCAAACAGATTTGGGTAGAAACGCCAACCAACCCAACCATGCAAATTGTGGATATTGAAGCCTTAGCCAAAATATCAAAAGAGCATAAACTGCTTTTAACGGTTGATAACACCTTCGCTTCGCCTTATTTACAAAACCCGCTGGATCTGGGTGCCGATCTGGTGATGCACTCTGCTACAAAATACTTAGGCGGCCACTCGGATGTGGTGATGGGCGCATTGATGATGAACGACGAAAAGCTGTATAAGGAATTGTTCTTCATTTACAACGCAACCGGCGCAACGCCTGGCCCGCAAGACTGCTTTTTGGTTTTGCGAGGGATAAAAACCTTGCATCTGCGCATGAAAGCGCATTGTGAGAACGGACGGCAGATTGCGGCTTTCCTAAAAGATCATCCCAAAGTGGATAAAGTTTACTGGCCGGGTTTCCCCGGTCATCCGAACCACGACATTGCCAAAAAACAAATGCGCGATTTTGGCGGCATGATTTCTTTCACCCTCAAAGAAGCATCGCTGGAAGAAACTTTCCGTGTGTCTTCCTCTTTTAAAGTTTTTACTTTGGCCGAATCGCTGGGCGGCGTGGAATCATTGGTCAATCATCCGGTAACGATGACACATGCTTCCATCCCAAAAGCTGATCGTGATCGTGTTGGTGTAACCGATAATCTACTGCGCTTGAGTGTTGGTGTGGAAGATGTGGAGGATTTGCTGGAGGATTTGGAAAGGGTGTTGAGTTGAGGATAGAAACTGGTTTTATTACAGTTTTAGCATATTGAAACAGTTCATTTTTCATGAAATTGCTGACTCTTCGTTTTTAAATATTGTTTGATTTGTTCAAAATCCATATTTGCCATTTCCATGGATATTTTTTCTTTAATGGCTCTAAAAGTTTTGACTGTGTCAAAATCTTTAACTTTTTTACACTTGATTTTCATGTCTTGTAAATTTTTTTAGGTGAGCGTATTTCAACAATTTTGTATCTATTTCATTAAATTATTCTTTCTCTAATATTTAATGAAAGTTCTGAAGGATTAGGAAAAGAGATTGGTAATAATTTAATTTTAAACGGTAATTCCAAGTAAGTTAAGTCTTCAATTTTTTTGTTAAGAAGATCATTGCTTAAACAATAAGTGAAAGTTAGTTTTAAATAACGTCTTATAATCATCAATGGCAAAAACTGTCCACGAAGATTCATCCATTCCATTAAATCTTTTTTTCCTTTTGAGCTGTTACAAGTCCTACAAGCAAAAATTAAATTTTCTGCATTGTCTTGCCCTCCAAATTTTTGAGGAAAAATATGATCAAGAGCTAACCTATCTATCGCACCACAATAATTGCAAATTTGTCCGGTTTGAAGTTTTATTTTTTCATCATCAAAAATTGTCTTCATATTCATTGTTCCTTCTTTAAGTCCTTTGAATAATTTGGCTCTGATCATAAAATTTAATGCGCCATACTTTTCTTGCTTTTTAATAACAGCAGAATGAGCCATAGCTAAATTTGCATATGAAAAATATATTAGTTCTCTTACTGTGTCAATTTCTTGTTTTGCCATTTATGGATATTTGGATTTTCAATATAATCAAATTCGCGCTTTTTAAAAAAGTATTTAATCCTAATTTAAAATTTAAAGAATATTCCTTGTAATGCTACAAAACCTCCAACTTTTCCTCGATGCCAAAGTGATCCAATATAACCGACCGGAATTTATCGAAAACGATCCAATCGTCATCCCGCATCAGTTCACCAAAAAGCAGGATATCGAGATTATGGGATTTTTTGCAGCAATTTTAGCTTGGGGGCAACGGAAAACCATTATCAATAAATGTAAAGAGTTGATCGGGCGGATGGACAGTTCGCCTTTTGATTTCATTCAAAACCACCAGGAAACAGATTTAAAAGCTTTACTCGGTTTCAAGCACCGCACGTTTAACGATACCGATCTGTTGTATTTTGTTGCTTTTTTTAAACAACATTACCAGCAATATGAATCTTTGGAAGACGCATTTTTTACCGGTAAAAACAGTACGGCCGAAACAATGCTCAACCATTTCCGCAACTACTTTTTTTCTTTGCCGGATTTTCCCCGAAGAACAATTAAACATGTTTCTTCCCCGCAGCAAAAGTCAACTTGTAAACGCCTGAATATGTTTTTAAGATGGATGGTGCGAAAAGATGATTGTGGCGTTGATTTTGGTATCTGGAGCAAGATTAAGCCCGCGGATTTGATTTGTCCCTGCGATTTGCATGTAGACCGCGTAGCACGAAAACTGAAACTCATCACCCGAAAGCAAACCGACTGGCAAACAGCTTTGGAACTGACGGAAAAACTAAGGGAATTTGATCCGCTTGATCCCGTAAAATATGATTTTGCTTTGTTTGGGCTGGGGATTGAAGATAGGTTTTGATAAAAAAAAATGAATATAAAATGCTTAAGTTTGCTAAGCATGACTACACTTACCGTAAATATTGTTAACGACAAGGATTTGCCTCTAATGGAGGAAATCCTAAAACGTTTTGGTTTAAATTATCAAATTAATACAGACTATAACTTTAGCGAAAGCGAGATTAAAAATTTGCTTGAAACCAAACAAGATTTTTTAGAAGGTAAAACTACTGTAAAAAATTGGGAAGAAATTGAGCAAGACTTAAATCGTGCCTTCGGTTAAGCTCCTTCAACGGGCAGAACTGGAATTAACAGATTCTTGCCAATGGTACGAAAAACAGCGAAAGGGACTTTCAAAGTATTTTCGGAACGAGCTTGGAAAAGTTTTGAAAACCATAAGTACAAATCCCTTGCTTTATAACAGCAAATACGATACTGATCTTCGCTTTGCCTCATTGCAAAAATTTCCTTTTATTTGGTTTATTGGTTTGATGAAAATGCGGACACTGTCTTTATAACCTCTATTTTCCATACCAAACGAAATCCTCAAAGCTTATAAATAAAATTGTATGGTTAATACAGGTTTTCAATCCTATCTTTATACACCAATTTTTATCTCATGAAAAAATCCTTTCTGACTTACAGTTTATTTCTTTTTGTTCTACTTGCTAATTTAAAAAATACTGCTTTGGCACAAGACAGTCCTGTTATTGACCACGTTACGGTTTATGTTGTTGACCTGCAAAAAAGCAGTGATTTTTATAAGAATGTGATGTTGCTGAAAGAAATCCCGGAACCTTTTCATGACGGAAAGCATATTTGGCTACGCACAGGTCCGCATAGCCAGCTGCATGTTGTACTAGGCGCAAAAGAAATAACTGCGCATGACATCAATATCCACATGGCGTTTAATGTGCCTTCTTTGCAGAAGTTTACCGTGCATTTGGATCAGCTAAAAGTGAAATACGGCAACTGGAAAGGCGATAGTAAAGAGCCAACCCTGCGCCCGGATGGTGTGAAACAGGTTTATTTCCAAGACCCGGACAACAACTGGATCGAAGTAAATGACGATAAGTTTTGAGTTGAAGCATTACCAATGGTTGAACTTGTAGGAACTTTACTGCAATTTGCAGAAAAAGGCGAAAAAACCGGCTGGACTTACCTCCACATCCCGGCAGCTATTGCTCAGGAAATCAAACCAAACAACAAGTTAAGCTTTCGGGTAAAAGGTTTTTTAGACGGATTAGCGATTAATGGTTTAGCGTTGGTACCGATGGGCGAAGGCGACTTTATTTTGCCGGTAAACGCAGCATTGCGCAAAGGAATCCACAAAAGGAAAGGTGCGATGGTAAAGCTGCAACTGGAATTGGATACCGATTTTAAGTTCGAAATGCCCGAAGATCTTGCCGAGTGCTTTGCCGATGAACCGGAAGCTTTGGGGAACTTTAACCGCTTGCCCAAATCGCATCAGCATTATTATTTTAAATGGATTGACAGCGCCAAAACGGAAGCCACACGTGCCAAGCGGTTAGCAGCAACCTTAAATGCAGCCTGTAAAGGTTTGAATTATGGGGAAATGATGCGGGAGCAAAAAGCAAAGAACCATTAATCCAATGCTTCTTTTATGCCTGTTTTTTATGTATGACCTCCTCATAAACCCCGTCCCACAAAGCAATCCGCATTTTTAACGATTGCACTACGGCTTGTTCGGCTTCCTGCCAGAACTTTTCATTTTCTCCGCAGAGATTCGCCGTCATCTGCAAAGCCAAAATACTATGATGGTCTCCATCCACTTCAATATGCCTTTCCAAATAATATTTAATCTGCGAAATACTTTCCGGGAAGTTTCGGTTCAAATCGTTCACCATCGATAAAAACATCCCCGGAATCAGATCTTCCCTTCCAAAAGTAAAAACGGCAGCCTGCAAATAAGCTTTGTTGCTGCGGATAATATCGAAAGTAAAATCCACAAACTTTTGTGCCATAAAAGGAGTATGGCCTGCTGCAAAAGCTTCGGGAAAATTACCGGTAGCTTTTAAAGTTTCCACAAAACGTTTTATGGAAAGCGTATCACAACCAATTTGTTCCATCGCTTTTAAATACAATTCAAAATGGCTGGTTCGCTTGCCTTGGCTGTCCACGTCGGATTCCTCTCCAACAACAATTTCATTGATCAAATAACGGCTGTCGGCATCGCCTTTCGGAAACCAGGGGACCGATGTGCAAGTCAATTGGTTTTGTAATGATTTCAGCAGCGACATAAAATCCCAAACGGCATAAACATGATATTGCATAAAGATCTTCAAATCGTCCGGTGTGTGGATTATGGCATAAACCGGATGCGCTATAATTTGCTGGCGAAGCGGTTCGATTGCGTTTTTTATGCTGCTGATATAAGTTTGCATACTGTTTTTATAAGGTAAAAATTAACGTTGCGAAGGTACAATACAAGTGCTTTGGCCGTTTCGGTTAATTGTCAAATTAGCAAAGCTGGTTTCCTTTCCCGATTTTTGCAGCCGTTATGACTGATACCCCAACTACACAAGCAGAAGATACCATCGTTGCCTTATCAACCGCAAATGGCGTTGGTGCCATTGCCGTCATCCGGCTTTCCGGCCCGCAGGCTATTCAAATTACCAATGCTGTTTTTAAGGGTAAAAACTTGTTAAAGCAAGCAACGCACACGCTTCATTTTGGGGCAATTGCAGACGGAGACGTGGTTTTGGATGAAGTAGTGGTTTCGCTTTTCCTCGCCCCAAAATCCTACACCAAAGAAAACGTGGTGGAAATTTCCTGTCACGGTTCCCCTTATATCGTCCAATCCATTATCAAATTATTAATGGCAAAAGGGGCACGTGCAGCCAAACCAGGTGAGTTTACGTTACGTGCTTTTTTAAATGGACAATTGGATTTATCTCAGGCAGAAGCAGTTGCCGATCTGATTGCTTCCGATTCCAAAGCTTCGCACCAAATTGCCATGCAGCAGTTGCGTGGCGGTTTTAGTAATCAACTGCAGGTTTTGCGCGAACAACTGATTCATTTTGCTTCATTGATTGAGCTGGAACTGGATTTTGCCGAAGAAGATGTGGAGTTTGCCAACCGAGACCAATTGAAAGCTTTGATCCTGGAAATAAACAAAGTTATTTTTGAACTCATCCGTTCTTTTGAACTGGGGAACGTGATCAAACAAGGGGTAAACACCGTTATTGCCGGAAGGCCGAATGCCGGGAAATCCACCTTGTTAAATGCTTTGCTGAATGAAGATCGCGCCATCATCAGCGAAATCCCGGGTACCACGCGCGACACGATTGAAGAAGTACTCAACATCAGCGGCGTTAATTTTAGGTTGATCGATACGGCCGGCATACGCGAGGCAACAGACGCGATTGAAGCCATCGGCGTACAAAAAACCATGGACAAGATCAGTACTTCGGCACTGTTGGTTTATGTTTTTGATGTGAATGAACTGTCCGAAGCAGAACTAAAAAAAGATATAACCAATTTACAACGGCCGGGAATGCCGGTTTTGGCAGTGGCCAATAAAATAGATTTGGCCGGTAAAAGAAGCATTGGTTTTTCTTTGCCTTCAGCAATAAAATACTTAGCAGTTTCTGCCCGCGAAAAGCAGCATATTGACGAATTGAAAGTGTTGATTTACGAAACTGCAATCCATGGAAGATTGACCGGTGAAGAAACCGTCATCACCAATATCCGCCATTTGGAAGCGTTGCAAAGAACCCGGCAAGCTTTAGAGCGGGTTCTATACGGCATGGAAAACACGGTTACTTCTGATTTTTTGGCCATGGATATCAAGCAGGCTTTGTATTATCTGGGCGAAATAACTGGTACGGTTACTACAGACGATCTGTTGGAGAATATTTTTAGCCGGTTTTGTATCGGCAAGTAAGTCTTGTTAAGTAGCCAAAGGGCTAAAGGTTTAATATTATTTCGACAGGTTAGCATATATGAGCCTGGTTTTCATAATCAACTTGCTACAATTGCGGAAATAGCTTTTTAGGAAACCTGGTCATTTGCGAAAGGCGGTTTTCAACATTTTCCCATTGATATTTCCCATCAAGCATTTCGATAATCTCTTTAAAATTAATATCGTTATGATAGTCAAGGGCCTTGAGCAACATTAATGGATTTCTGGAAACATACTTGCCTTCGTATGCAGCTACCATTTGAGAAAGGGTAAGTATAGGGGAAAGATAGGCTATATCAATAAAATCTTTAAGCCTGGTGCCGTTACCAGATACCGCATTCAATTTCATTGCTGCAATATCTTCAGGCGAGGCCATCCGTACTCCTTCTTTCTGGATCAAGGGCTTTACCAAGGGATAATTGTGAGCGATAAAATCTACTTTGACATTTTTAATTTCTCCTTTAAGCGTGTTTTTAGACTCGTAATCCAACTGGAATTTGTATTTGCTTTCCAACTCAGCAAGCAGGAAATTTTGATCAAAAGGTAATTGGGTAAATAGATCCAGGTCGATACTGATCCGGTGTCCAAGCTGTAAAGCGAGCGCAGTTCCTCCGACAAGAAAAAAATCTTTCAGAAGTTGATCGTTCATTAAGGTTTTTAAGAGTTCCAGTGTTGGTTCAGCAACCGTTTCTTTTCGTAGCATTTCATCGATGTTAACGGAATATCGAACTGACGGCCAACAAAGTTCATGTCTTTGTCATTCATATAAGCTATATTTATAATGGCTTCTTTTACCCCGTCAATTCCGTAACGGTTCAATATAAAATACCAATCGCCGGGCCAGCCGCGCTCAATTACCCTTTGCACCACAACATTACGCATATCCTGGTAATTAAATTCCGGAAGCCTGTATTCCCAAAGTAGTTTAGGGTTTAAAGTAGCGTCAGGAAAGTTTTTATAATCATCAAAATACATAATTATATAATTTTGCTGCTTTACGAAATTACGCCAAAATTATGGAAAACGCAGCGTGTGGAAAGAAGTAATGTATAAGAACCGTGCCCAATCGGTATCCCTACATATTTAGGCAGCTAAAAGGTATGTGATTTTACTTTTTGTATCAGGAGAATGCCCCTTCAAAATAACATCCATGCTTCTTTTACCCCTATAAAAACAGTATCCCCAAAACTTCAAAACCCATGCTTCAAAAAAAGCGTTATTTTCGCCTCATGATTTTTCAGCTTGATCAAACCAACTCGGTAGCCAATAGGTTTATTGCCGAAATGCGCAACGTGCACACACAGCAAAACCCGCAACGGTTTCGAAATAACCAGATACGTTTAGGTGAGATTTTAGCTTACGAGATCAGTAAGAAATTGGATTATCAGCAAACAGAAGTAAAAACGCCGCTGGGAATTGCAAAAGTGAACTTACCGGTAATGCAGCCTGTCCTGGCCACGATTTTACGCGCCGGACTGCCTTTTCATCAGGGCTTTTTAAACTTTTTTGACCGCTCGGCTTCGGCTTTTATCACGGCTTACCGCAAAACGGACGAGAACCATGATTTTACCATCCAGGTAGAACATATTTCGAGCCCTAATTTAGACGGACAAGTTGTGATTTTATGTGATACCATGCTGGCCAGTGGACAAAGCATCGTAAAGGTTTGCCAGCGTTTACAAAGCCAGTATCAGCTGAAGCAATTGCATATTGCTGCTGTAATTGCCAGTGCTGCCGGTTTAAAATATGTACAGGAAAATTTGCCTGAAGCACGTATATGGGTTGGCACGGTAGATCAGGAAATGAACAGTTATTCATACATTGTGCCGGGTTTGGGCGATGCCGGCGATTTAAGTTTTGGCGAAAAGAACTGATACTGTTTTTATCACCTAAAAATTAATAGGATGCCTTACCAACATATCTTTTTCGACCTTGACCACACCATTTGGGATTTTGATAAAAATGCCGAAGAAGCGCTGCACGAACTTTTTGTGCTTCATAAACTGCAGGATCTGGGGTTGGCTGCGCCAGATGTTTTTATCGAAACTTATACCCGCAACAATCATCGGTTATGGGCCGAATATCATTTGGGGAAGATCAGCAAGGAAGTTTTGCGCGAAGCCCGTTTTAAGCATACCTTTTTAGAATTGGGTTTGGAGGAAACCGTTATTCCGGCTGGTTTTGAAGATGCTTACGTGCAACTTTGCCCAACCAAAACCAACCTTTTCCCGGAAGCCCACGAAACGCTGAAATATCTGTACGGAAAGTACAAGCTGTATGTCATTTCCAACGGTTTTCGGGAATCAACAGAAATGAAGGTCCGATTGTGCAACCTCGATCAATATTTTCAACATGTTTTTATTTCAGAAGTCGTTGGCATCAATAAACCAGACCCGGCCATTTTTGCACATGCTTTAAATTTGGCCGGCGCAAAAAAGCAGGAAAGTTTAATGATTGGCGACAGCTTGGAAGCCGATATTTACGGTGCCCTAAATTTTGGTATGGACGCCATTTACTTCAACCCAAGCAAAACCGAAAAACCTGCAAATGTGCCCGTGCAGATCCATCATTTAAACGAGCTGATGCTGCTTTTATAGGTATAAAAACAGTATTGCAAACCTCAAAAATTATTTTTTTAACGTCCGCGTAACTTTAAGTTCATTTGATAGTCATACCTTGCAATTGATTTATTAGCTATGAACTTTGAATATCTTCATCTGCTTGCCTGGGGCTTGTTGTTTTTGTTGTTGTTCCTGTTTTATCTTAGTCCGTTTGAACTTAGCGTTCATGAAGACGAGGACGACGAATAAGCTTCTTTTACCGCTAAAAACTGGTGTTCAGGCATTAATTCAATCAAAACTTCTGCTTAAAGCAAATAACAATGGTTAAAAGGGAAGTAGAAGTAGTGGTGATTTCTGACGTCCACCTGGGCACTTACGGCTGCCAGTCCAAAGAATTGCTTCGTTATTTAAAAAGCATACAGCCTAAAATCCTGGTTCTAAACGGGGATATTATTGATATCTGGCAGTTCAGCAAATCGTACTGGCCCGAATCGCATACAAAAGTTATCCGCCAAATCCTAAAATTTGTGACCAAAGGCATACCCGTTTATTACCTCACCGGAAACCACGACGAAATGCTGCGAAAATTTGCAGATTTTGATTTGGGCAGTTTCAAACTGATGAACAAAATCGTTTTAAACCTGGATGGTAAAAAAGCATGGATTTTTCATGGTGATGTATTTGACGTTACCATGCAGCATTCCAAATGGCTGGCCAAACTGGGCGCCGTTGGTTACGATTCGCTAATTTTGATCAACAGCATGACTAACTGGTGCTTAACTGCTTTTGGCCAAAGTAAAATGAGTTTTTCCCAGCGGATAAAAGGCAAGTTTAAAGATGCCGTAAAATTCATTAACCATTTTGAGCAAACCGCGGCTGACCTGGCCATAGATAAAAACTACGATTATGTAATTTGCGGGCATATTCATCAGCCTGAGATCCGCGAGATTAAAAGTTCTGTTTCTGATCAAACCGTAACCTATCTCAACTCCGGTGATTGGGTGGAAAGCCTGACAGCACTGGAATACCAGCAGGGCAAATGGAGTATTTTTGATTATCAGAAAGCTGTTTTTGAAGCGGATTCCCCCGAAGAAGCACAGCAGGAACAGGAAGAATTGGACGGATTGAACGTAAAACATTTGCTGGACCGGTTTCGCACAGAAATGCAATAAACAGGGGTCTTCTTCAAAGCGATATTGCCCATGCTTCTTTTATCAACTTAAAATCTATAAATCTTTTTTGAGGAAGGTTCAACCTATCAAGAATGACAAAGAGGCTGTTTTAAATCGTTTTCCTACTTTTACGGCTTTTTGTGATTGATGAAAATATTGTTTGCCATTCAGGGAACAGGGAACGGCCATATCAGCCGTGCACGCGAAATTGTGCCTTTGCTACAGCAATACGGCGAGCTGGATCTACTGATCAGCGGCACCCAGGCCGATGTTTCCCTTTCGCAGCCTGTTCGGTACAAATTGCATGGGTTGAGTTTTTCTTTTGGGAAGAAGGGCGGCGTAGATTACTGGAAAACGTTTAAAGCAATGAATTTGCGGCAAATGATGCGCGATGTGCGCGCGTTGCCGCTGAAGCAATACGACCTAATCATTAATGATTTTGAACCAATTTCGGCCTGGGCCTGCAAATTGCAGAAGCTGGAATCCGTTTCTTTAAGTCACCAATGCGCTTTTATCTCCCCAAAAACGCCCCGCCCCAAAAAATGGAACTATGCCGAAGGGTTGTTTAAACATTATGCACCGGCCACACACCATGTAGGTTTTCATTTTGAACGTTATGCTGATTTTATCCATACGCCAGTCGTCCGCAGCGAGATCCGAAACCTGGAAACTCAAAACCTGGGGCATTATACTGTTTATCTGCCTGCTTACGATGATCCGTTTTTATTGAAATATTTAAGCGGGATAAAAGAAGTACAATGGCAGATATTTTCAAAACATGCCAGAAACGAATACGCAAAGGGAAATATCCTGGTAAAACCTATTCAAAATAAAGCGTTTAACAACAGCCTTGCCACTTCTGCCGGCCTTCTTACCGGCGGCGGTTTCGAAGGCCCGGCAGAAGCTTTGTTCATGAACAAAAAAGTAATGATGATACCGATGAAAGGCCAGTACGAACAACAATGCAATTGCATTTCTGCAGAAAGGCTGGGCGCATCGGTTTTGCAGAGAATTGATGAAACGTTTATTCCTCAGGTGAAGCAATGGGTAGCGGCCGAACCAAAAATTGAAGTTGATTTCCCTGATGAAACGGCACAAATCATCCAAAACATTGTTTCGGGATATGCCAAAAAGCGCTAAGTTTCGGCTTGTTCTGTTTTTCTGTTAATATTGCGCAAATGAGTGTTACATGATCCAGCTTTTCCGGTCCCATAGCCCCTTAAATATTTTATGGCTGATTGTGCTGTTGTTTGTGATGCGGGTTGGCGGCTTGTATTATTTCACTATAAATGCAGATGCTTCTTTTACCGGCCTTTTTTCGAGATTGCTTGTTGCTGTTCCTGCCGGTGCCCTTGCTGCGTCCGCTAACGTTTTTTATGCTGCAATCCTTGTATTGCTTCAGGCACTTTGGTTTAATTATATTGTCAACAACCACAATTTGCTGGGCAAGCCATCATTTTTGCCGGCTTTGTTATATGTTACCGTTTCTGGTTTGTTTACTTCTTTTTTAACACTGAGCGAACCTTTGCTTTGTAACTTTCTGGTGATTTGGATGCTGCAAAAGCTGCTTGAATTTTATGAGATCGACGGAGCCACCTCAACAGCTTATGATATGGGGCTTATCGTCGGCACCGGCACGCTGATCTATTTTCCTTTTATTGCGCTGTTCCTAAGCATCTGGATCGGCCTGCTCATCTTCCGTGCGTTCAACTGGCACGAATGGATGTCGGCGCTAATGGGGGTTTTAACGGTCTTTTTCTTTCTGTCGGTTTACTATTACTGTACAGACCATACTTTGGCATTTCATTCGCTTTGGCATTCTTTTGATGCACAAATACCTTTTATAACTAATGTCCATCTGTACCGTTTTTTAGTACTGGTCCCGCTGGTTTTGATATTTATCCTGGCACTTTTCAGGTTGCAGGCCAATTTTTTAAAAAGTATGGTCATGGTGCGTAAAACTTTTCAATCGTTGCTTTTTATCCTTTTAATTGTTGCTTTTGCCGGTTTTATCAAAACTGATTTCAGCTTTAATCATTTTTTGCTGTGTGCCGTGCCTATTGCCACACTTGCTGCTTATTATTTTTTATATGCCACAAAAAAGTGGTTTTACGAAAGTTTGTACCTGCTGCTCCTTTTCAGCATCCTGTATTTTCAGTTTAACAATTTTTAACGTTTAAATGAGGTGGTTTTTAAAGCGTTCTGTTAGTTTTGCAGGATGAAATTCGGAGTGGTCATTTTCCCTGGTTCCAATTGTGATGAAGATATCATCTACGTGCTGGAAAAGATCATGGGGCAGCAGGTAGTTCGTTTATGGCATAAAGAGCACGATTTGCAGGGCGCTGAATTTATTGTTTTGCCAGGGGGTTTTTCTTTCGGAGACTATCTGCGGTCTGGTGCCATTGCGCGTTTTTCACCAATTATGCAGGAAGTTATCCGTTTTGCAAGCAACGGCGGATATGTTTTGGGCATCTGCAACGGATTTCAAATTTTAGCAGAAGCCGGATTGATACCAGGTGCACTATTGCACAACCAGAACCGCAAGTTCATTTGTAGGAATACTTACATCAAAGCACAAACCCAAAATTCGCTGCTTACTTCGCAGGCAGATTTAAATAAAGCTTTAAAAATCCCGGTTGCGCATGGCGAAGGTAATTTTTATGCCGATAAAAACAGTATGGCAGAATTGAACCAGAACGACCAGGTTTTGTTCCGGTACTGTGATGCTGCCGGAAATTATTCTGACGAAGCAAACGCCAATGGTTCAATAGAAAACATTGCGGGCGTTTGTAATAAAAACCGGAATGTTTTTGGATTGATGCCGCATCCTGAACGTGCAGCGGACAGTTTGCTGGCCAACCAAGACGGATTGGTTATTTTTGAATCGATTTTATCGGTTGCCAGCGCCTGATGACCAACCTGGTTTTTGATATCGGCAATACTTTTTTTAAAGTTGCTGTTTTTGAGGGGGAAAACATCATCTGGACAAAACGTTACAGGCAACTAACAGAAACCCTGTTACGTCAAATACTGCTCAAATTTAAACCCGGAACGGCAATCATTTCATCTGTACAAAATAAAGTGTTTTTATGGGAAACGATGCTGGAAAATCAGTTGCAAACGTTTCGGTTCAGTTATCAAATGGCAAAATCCATAAACAATCATTATCAGCAACCTGAAAAATTAGGTTTAGACCGTTTGGCAGCTGTGGTGGGCGCATGTTTTTTATACCCTAAAAACAGTAACCTGATAATAGATGCAGGTACTTGTGTTACTTATGATTACGTGGATGAACAGGGGAATTATTACGGAGGAAGTATTTCGCCGGGTTTAAAAATGCGTTTTAAAGCGTTAAAACATTATACCAAACAACTGCCCTTAATTGAGGCAGAAGCAGGTTTTGATAAAAATACGGGCAGCAATACCCGCGAAGCCATTTTATCAGGTATTCAAAACGGTTTGCGGTATGAAGCGGAAGGATTTATCAAAAATCAAACAGGGCAACATCAGCACACAAACATCCTGTTGACCGGCGGCGACCTTAATTTTTTTGATACTCACCTGAAAAGTAGCATCTTTGCCGCTTACGTTAAGCCGGAGCCCTATTTAGTTCTCAAAGGATTAAACGCAGTTATACATCAGCAAGAATGATCAATCGTATTCAAAGTTTACTTATACTTTTATTTATATTTTCGGCGTTTGCAGCTTCGGCCCAATCTACTACCAGTTCGCCTTATTCTAAATTTGGTTTGGGTGCATTGCAACAGCAAAGCCTGCCGCAGAACATGGGCATGGGCGGTATTGCTGCCGGTGTGCGCACCGTTGGTGGCTACAACAATATCAATATGCTTAACCCGGCATCGTATTCGGCCATTACCTTAACCACCATCGATATTGGCGCTTATGCAACCATTGATAAGTTAGCCAACAGTTCGGCCAAACAAACCGGTTCCGATTTCAGGCTGAACCATATTGCTTTTGCCATCCCGGTTAGCAGGGGAACCTCTGCTTTAAGCTTCGGGCTGCTTCCTTACAGCGATTTGGGTTATAATTTTAAACAGGTCAGTAAAATTGACACCAATACCGTAAACAGCGTTTATGGCGGCGACGGCGGCTTATCAAAAGCATACCTGGGTTATGGTTTTAACCTGTTTAAACATTTAAACTTAGGTTTTAACATCGGGTACGTTTTTGGAAACCTGCGGCAAACCAGTTCTGTAGAAATCCCCAATTATATTTATACTTCTTTTAACACCCAAATTGAGAAGAGCCAAAGTATTAAAGGCCTGAACTACGACTATGGTTTGCAGTACGAAATCAGTTTATCTACCACGTCAAAAATTGTTTTGGGCTATTCCGGATCGTTAAAATCAACCTTAACTTCTTCAACAAAATATGTATCCACACAGTTTCCGATTAATCCGAACACTGGTACACAAATTATTGAAAGAACAGATACAATTTCTAACCGCCAGGCCAGCAATTCTAAAATTGTATTACCGCTCATCCAGCATTTCGGTATCTCTTACCAAAAAGAGAACCATTATTTAGTTGGTGCTGATTATAGCCGGGGCAACTGGTCGCAGCTAACTGTTGACGGCGTAAACCAAGGCCTTAACAATACAGCTTCTTACCATATTGGCGGACAAATTACACCTAATATCAACGCTTTAAACAGTTACCTTGCCGTAATTGAATACCGCTTAGGTTATCAGTACAACAAAACGTACGTCCGAACTTCTGGTACAGATATCAACGAATCTATGGTTTCTTTCGGATTAGGTTTGCCTATCCGTTCGCAAAGCCGCAGTGCTTTTTATAAAGTTAATTTTGCAACAGAGATAGGGCAGCGCGGTACATTGGCCAATAATTTGGTCAAAGAAAATTTCGTTAATTTCAGGTTGGGCTTTTTGCTGAACGACCGCTGGTTTAATAAGTTTAAGTTTGATTAAAAGCCATGCAGCGATTCCGTCAGCTTAAAAAACCTGCAATAAAAGGGCTGATACTTCTTTTACCGGTGTTTTTTTTGTCTTGCGAAAATGACCTGAAAAAAGTAAAGCAAATATCCGGCAAGGAAGTAAATAAACCTGTTGAAACCACCATTGGCGTTGATGTGATCTACAGTGATTCGGCTAAAGTAAAAGCCAGGATGACGGCACCTGTCATGCTCAATCATACGGCAACAAAAAAAGTAAAGTCTTATTATGAGATGCCAAAAGGCGTACATATTGATTTTTATGATCCTAAGCAAAAATTGATCAGTACGGTAACTGCCGAAAACGCCGCCACCAAAAATGACAACAAGATTATTGAACTGCACCGGAATGTAGTGGTAGTAAACGATAAAGGCGATACTTTTAAATCGGAAGAACTAATTTGGGACCAGTTGGGCAAAAAGTTTTATTCTAACCAGTTTTCTACCATGACCCAAAAAGGTGGCAATACCATCAGCGGCAGCATCTTTAAATGCAACGAAGATCTGAGTAACCCGGAGTTCCTACAATCTACCGGAACATTTAACGTAAAACAAGGAATGACGCCTTAAAAACCGTAAAAACAAATTGCGCGTTTTTAGGTATCAAACTTTTGCCAAAAGTTGTATCTTGCGCCCTCTTTTTTAAGTATTTAAATGATGATTTTTTTATGGGTATAATGAGTTTTTTGCGGAACCGCCTGGGTTTGATCATGGTGATTGTGATCGGTTTAGCCCTTTTCGCATTTATTATTGGTGAAGTAGTGCATTACGGCAGTTCTTTTATGAATGGTGACCGTACCACAATCGGTGAAGTGGCAGGAGACAAGATCAGCTATGAGGATTTTAACAGTAAGCTGGACCAAAACATGCAAAACTTTAAGCAACAGTCTAATCAGGCCAGCTTAAACCCGCAGATGCTTAGTTATGTGCAGCAAACCACCTGGAACCAGGAGATAAGCCGGATTATCCTGCAAAAACAGATCAGCAAATTAGGGATTACGGTTGGCGATATTGAAAGCACATCTTTGATACAAGGCAGCAACCCAAGCCCGCAGGTAGTACAGGCTTTTACCAACCGAGAAACCGGGCAGTTTGACCGCCAGCAGTTACTTGGTTTTTTGCAAAACATCAGTTCTGCAAAAGCAGACCCTGCAACCAGGGCACAATGGGCAAATTTTGTAAACCAGATTATTGAAGGGAAAAAATCAGAAAAATATCTTTCTATGGTGCGTAACGGGTTTTATGTAAACTCGTTGGAGGCAAAGGATGATTACGAAGCACGTAACAAAATTGCCAATTTTAAATACGTTAATTTAGATTATGCTTCTTTGCCGGACAAACAGGTTAGATTAACCGACGAAGATTACAACACTTATTACAACGGACATAAAAACGAATTTAAGAACCCGGAAGAACTGCGTTCTTTTAACTATGTCGTTTTTAACGCAGCACCATCCAAAGCAGATACAGCAGTTGTAAAAGAGCAGATCAACAAACTGTTGGAAAGTTTTAAAACCAGCAAAAACGATTCGCTTTTTGTGGCCATCAATGCAGCTACGCCTGCACCTATGGTTTACCAGAAAAAAGGCCAGCTCGAACCAAAATTAGATTCGGTAATGTTTAATGCAGCGCCAGGCTTTGTTTATGGCCCTTATTTTTCTAACGGGGCTTATAAAATTGCAAAACTCATTAGCACAGAAGTTGGGCCTGATTCTGTAAAAGCACGCCATATTTTAATAAACCCGGCAACAGCAGGAGGTGTAGATAAAGCATTGGCCAAGGCGGATTCTTTGAAAAAACAGATTCAAAGCGGAAAATTATTTGCTGATCTGGCAAAAACCAATTCCATTGATGGCTCTGCTGCTAAAGGTGGCGAACTGGGCACTTTTGCGCGTGGTGCAATGGTCCCTGTTTTTGAGGATGCTGTTTTTAAGGGCAAAAAAGGCGATTTAAAAATTGTTGCTTCTCAGTTTGGCGTTCATTTAATTGAGATCGAAGATCAGAAAGGATCATCCAAAGTGGTTAAAGTTGCTGTGGTTGATAAACCGTTAACGCCAAGCAGCAAAACAACATCTGCCGCTTATGCGCAGGCCCAGGCATTTTTAAGTAAAACAACCGGAAGTTCTTTTGATGAAGCAGTTAAGGCAGAAAAGTTGAAAAGGCTAACCGCAGATGATGTAAATGCCAGTGCATCGGCCGTAACCGGGTTAGAAAATGCGCGTGATGTAGTAAAATGGGCTTTTGGCGCAAAAACAGGCGATGTATCTAACCAGGTTTTTGAATTAAATTTAACTAACCAATATGTGGTTGCACAACTGCAGGCCATCAAACCAAAAGGTGTACTTGCGCTTGATCTGGTAAAAAAACAAATTGAACCAGCTGTACGCAACCAGGTGAAAGCAAAAATGCTGGAAGCTAAATTTAATGCCGTAAAAGAAGCATCAGACCTGGATAAAATTGCGGCACAGGTTGGCAGCAAAGTTACACCGGTCCAAAACGTAGTTTTTGCAAATCCGATCATTCCGGGCATTGCACAGGAAAACAAAGTGATCGGCACTATTTTCGGTTCTCCTCTGCATAAAACATCTAAACCAATTGATGGTCAAAACGGTGTTTATGTTTTTGTAGTGGACAGCTTTAACAATCCGCCGGCGTTAAACAACGCATTAAAAGATCGTCAGCAAATCGCACAGGCTGCCCTTCAACGTTTGGATACCGATGTATTTAATGTGTTAAAAGATAAGGCTAATGTAAAAGATTACAGAGCTAAGTTCTTTTAAATAAATCATTCCTGTAATTTTACGTCCGGAAATGTTGATACTGTTTCCGGATTTTTTATTTTTATCAGCATGGATATTCAGGAAAATATAGTTAACAAAGTTGCCCAAAGCGGTTTGGTTACTTTTGATCCTGCCAGCCTTTATCCAATGGGCGACAGGGTTTTGTACGATATAAAAGATAATCTTTTTCAGGGTTTGATGTTGCGGGAAAAAGATTTCAGGGAGTTTATTAAACAACACAACTGGCTGCAATATCAGGATAAATATGTTGCAGTTACTTGCTCTGCCGATGCAATTGTGCCCACCTGGGCTTATATGTTGCTTGCTAATAAATTAGCTTTGTGTGCTAAAAAAGTGGTTTTTGGTGATTTGAATACCTTGGAAACGGTTTTGTTTGAAGAAGCAGTCAGCACGATGGACCTGGAAAAATTTCGCGATCAACGCGTAGTGATCAAAGGTTGCGGTGATGTTGCAGTACCACAATCGGCTTATGTAAGCTTAACGTTCCGCTTAACCCCTTTAGTAAAAAGCATCCTTTATGGCGAACCTTGTTCAACAGTTCCCGTTTACAAGCGTAAAGAATTGGTTTAAACAAAGTATTTTTCTGACTACCATTTATGGCAAAAATATTATGGATACAAATTGTTTTTATATTTACGCTACACCAATCGCTATCTGCCCAGGAATTATCAAAAAGAAGCACATTAGCCTTTAAAGATGGGGAGCAGTTGACCTATCGTTTAAAGTATGGTATTTTTACGGCAGCAGAAGCGAATTTAAGAATTGAAGAAAGCGAAATCAAATTTGACGAAAAATCAACTTATCATATTGTGGCAGATGGCAGGACCGCCGGCAGTTTCGACGTTTTTTTTAAAGTACGCAACCGTTACGAATCCTATATAGACCGCACAACAACTCTTCCATATTATTATACGGAGAACCGCCGCGAAGGTAAATACCGCCGTACTGATAAAGTAACTTTTGATCACGATAGTAAAAAAGTTACTGCGCAAACCGGTGTTTATCCTTTTAAAGGGCAAATTTTCGATCTGCCTTCTGCCTATTATTTTGCACGAAACTTAGATCTTTCAAAAACCAAAGTAGGCGAAGAATTAACGCTTCAGTATTTTTCAGAAAAAAAAGTGGAAACTTTAGGGATAACTTACCTGGGGAAAGAAAATATTACCTGCTCATTAGGGACATTTAATTGTTTGAAATTTTCCCCCTCTATTGTGCCGGGCCGAATTTTTAGAAAAGACAGTAAATTGTACTTGTGGATTACGAACGACGGAAACCGGATACCTATAAAAGCACAGGTTGAAATTTTGGTTGGTACGGTTACATTAGAAATAGCTAATGCAAAAGGTCTAAAATATCCGCTGGGTGGTATAGATCAGGAATAATGAAGATGCTGTTCAAGAACGTTTGGCACATATTTTTCATACTTCTTTTATCACATAAAAATCGTCAAATGTTTGTGTTGTTTTGCTGATTGCAGTTACCTTAAAATGAATAAATACTAATTTTATAGTGGTAAAAGAAGCATCTTTGCCCTTCCCGGCCGCAGGGGGAAATCTTCTTCGAAGCACTGATGTTACATGCTTCTTTTATCATACAAAAATCAATATAAATCCGTTGAAAGAAGATTCATCCTATCGTTGTAATGACAAGGCGCATATTGTTCATTTCGACCCAAAGGGATAAATCTTATTTTAACTATAAATTTAACAGCTTCTAAGATGATTGAAGTTAAAAATACACTTGTACACGAAGATGTAATCAATGAGAATTTTGTTTGCAACTTAAACCGCTGCAAAGGTGCCTGTTGTATAGAAGGCGATTCGGGCGCCCCTTTAAACCTGGACGAACTGAACGTGTTGGAAAAGATCTATCCGGCAGTAAAACCTTATATGACGGCAAAAGGCATTGAAACTATCGAACAACAGGGAACGTCAGTAGTGGATTTTGAAGGTGATTATACCACGCCTTGTGTAGGTGGCAACAAAGAATGTGCTTATGTAACTTGGGAAAACGGCATTACAAAATGTGCCATCGAAAAAGCGTATGAAGCAGGTGCTACCGATTGGAAAAAGCCCATTTCCTGCCATTTATATCCAATCCGTGTTACTGCTTATCCCGAATTTGAGGTTTTGTATTACGACAGATGGAGCATTTGCAGTCCCGCGTGTTCTTTTGGGACCGAATTAAAAGTAAGTGTTCATCAGTTTTTGAAAGACCCGCTGATCAGGAAATACGGACCGGAATGGTACCTGGAACTCGAAAGCAAAGTGGCTGAATTAAAGTAACAAGATAAATAATTTTCTTTCCTTGAATTATTTTAATATTTGCACCTTAAGATAAGCGTTAGGGTAAATTACAAATTAATGTTGGTGCTGTTTTTATCGTGCAAAAATTGTATTCGTACAGGAAGTGGTTGATTAAGTTTGACCGGTAAAATTTATAGAAAAAAACGTTGTTGGCAAACCATAAAAACAAATAGCCAAATAAAGCAATCAAATGAGAAAAAAAGTACTTTGTGCAGTTATCGTATTGCTGATCAAAATAAATACACAGGCGCAATCTGTTTACCTGCCTTACGCTTATCAATTCTATCAGAAGTTAGATTCGGGCGTGTATTCCAATCAGTCCCGGTTTCATAGTTCTATAAAGCCTTTTCTGGTGGACGATCCGCTTATCAGCAATCAATACCAATCCCTGATGAACGCCGGCGTGGATTCTGTTGGTAAAAGAAGCTGGGTACACCGCAAGCTATTTAATGAACATCTGCTTGATGTTAAAAATAAAGATTTTACGGCTTATGTAGATTACCTTCCTGATGTAACCGTGGGCAGGGACTTTTCTGGTAAAAAAACAACTTGGTTAAACACGCGGGGTTATCAGATCGGCGGAACAATCGGCACTAAATTTTCTTTTTACACCAGCGGTTATGAAAACCAGGCCGTGTTTCCGGATTATGTAAATAAGTATATCAACAGAACAAGCAGCAGCAGTGTTTTTATTGTTCCGGGCCAGTCTTACGACAGGAGTTATGGTAAGAGAACCAGTGATTGGTCTTACGTTACCGCTTTGTTATCCTACACACCTGCCAAATATCTCAACATTGCTTTAGGCCAGGACAAAACTTTTATTGGAGATGGTTACCGTTCAGTATTACTTTCTGATTTTGCATCCAATTATCCTTTCTTAAAATTAACTGCTACCTTGGGCGACGTCAGATATATGGTGATGTGGGCCTATATGCAGGATCCCTTGGCTCAAAAGTTTTCTTATGAAGATTCCAACAGACGGAAATGGGGGGTTTTTCATTACTTGGATTGGAGCGTGAACAATAAATTATCACTGGGCTTTTATGATTCTGTAATCTGGGCGGAAAAAGACAATCAGGGAAATAAGCGCGGATTTGATTTTAACTACGTTAATCCTTTTGTTTTCCTACGTCCGCTGGAAGCCAACAGCGGTTCTGGTGATAATGCTTTAATTGGTTTTACCGGAAAATATAAATTTGTGGATAAGGCAGCTGTTTACGGTCAGTTTGCGCTGGATGAATATGAGGCTAAAAATTTTTTTTCCAGCAACGGAAGTTCGCGTAATAAATATGCGTGGCAACTCGGTCTGCGCGGGGCAGAATTATTAGCGGTAAAGCATTTGAATTATTTGCTGGAAGTAAACAATGCCAAGCCTTATACTTATTCCGAAACCAGCTCGATCATCAATTACTCACAAAATACTGAACCCTTGGCACATCCTTTTGGCGCCAATTTCCGCGAAGTAGTGGGTATTCTAAATTATTCGATTGGCAGGTTTAATTTTTATGGGCAAGCTGAGTTTGGCCATTATGGTTTAGATCCAACCCTAACTGATGACTACGGAAAGGATATTTTTAAACCATATACTGATGCATCTAAAACTTTAGGAAATTACACCGGACAAGGTATCACCACAAATTTATATTATGGCGAAGGAAGGGTATCGTATATTTTAAATCCGAAATATAATTTACGTTTAGAAGTTGGCGGTGTGCTTCGCCAGGAAAAAAACTATTTAAACACCAATAATACAACCATGTTTACTGTTGGCTTACGCAGCAGTTTCCGCAATTTGTATTATGATTTTTGAGGTTGAAGGAATACTAAACAACAACAAGTCCGGAAAATCTGTAATCTCAGGGCTTACTAATTTTTATCCCATAAAAGAAGCATCAGGAAGCAATAGTTTGCGTTGCCCTTTTTATAGTTAGTTTTTTAACCTGTGTGGAGATGGAAGCCGCATCGTAACCGCATTCTGCCCAAAGTTCAGGTTGTTCGCCATGCTCAATAAAACGGTCCGGGATACCGAGGCGTACTACTTTGGCTGCATAACCATAATCAACCATAAATTCAATTACGGCACTGCCCGTCCCGCCTTGCAGGCAGCCATCTTCAATGGTAATGATCCGGTCAAATTTTTGAAACACTTCGTGTAGCATTTCTTCATCCAGCGGTTTCACAAAACGCAAATCGTAATGCGCCGGATAAATACCTTCATGGTTTAATGTTTCTACTGCTTTTACCGCCTCATTTCCAATAGTGCCGATGGTTAACAGGGCAACTTCTTCGCCATCACAAATCCTTCGTCCTTTGCCAATCAGTACAGCTTTCATTGGTTTTTGCCAGTTTACCATTACGCCGTTGCCGCGCGGATAACGGATAGAAAAAGGCCCCATATCTTCCTGTTGTGCCGTAAACATCAGGTTCCGCAGTTCTTCCTCGTTCATCGGTGCCGAAACAATCATATTCGGGATGCAGCGCATATAAGCCATATCATAAGCACCATGATGCGTGGGTCCATCTGCTCCGGCCAATCCGGCACGGTCTAAGCAAAAAACAACGTTTAGTTTTTGTATCGCTACGTCATGGATCATCTGGTCATACCCACGCTGCATAAAACTTGAATAAATGTTGCAGAAAGGAACCATGCCCTGTGTGGCCAGCCCCGCCGAAAAAGTTACCGCATGCTGTTCAGCAATGCCTACGTCAAAAGCACGTTCGGGCATGGCTTTCATCATCAAATTTAAAGAAGAACCTGATGGCATGGCCGGCGTAATGCCCATGATCTTAGGATTGTTTTCAGCCAATTCGATAATGGTTAAACCAAAAACGTCCTGGTATTTCGGCGGTTTTGGTTTATCGTAAACAGGTTTTTTAATCTCGCCCGTAATTTTATCAAACAGTCCGGGCGCATGCCAAATGGTCTGGTCTTTCTCGGCCAAAGCATAACCTTTTCCTTTAACGGTAATGCAATGCAGCAGTTTTGGTCCCGGGATATCGCGCAGGTCTTTTAAAACCTTGACCAGCTGTTTTACATTGTGCCCGTCAACCGGGCCAAAGTACCGAAATTGTAAAGATTCAAAAAGGTTACTGTTTTTGAGGATTGTCCCTTTAATGCTTTTCTCGAGTTTTTTTACGATTTTAAAAGCATCCGGTCCAAAAGAAGAAATTTTAGCTAAGATATGGCTTGCTTCATCCCGGAAACGGTTGTAAGCACGTGATGTAGAGATACCGGTAAGATATTCTTTCAGTGCACCTACATTCGGGTCTATAGACATGCAGTTATCGTTCAAAATAACCAGCAAATTAGAATTTTCGATACCGGCATGGTTTAGGGCTTCAAAAGCCATTCCGCCTGTCATAGCGCCATCACCTATCACGGCAACATGCTGGCGGTCGTGCTCGCCTTTTCGGTGGGAAGCCACGGCCATCCCCAGGGCAGCAGAAATGGAAGTGGAGGAGTGGCCAACGCCGAAAGTATCATAAACGCTTTCGGCACGTTTTGGAAAACCGCTGATGCCTTTATAAAGCCGGTTGGTATGGAAAAATTCGCGGCGGGCCGTCAGGATTTTATGGCCATAAGCCTGGTGGCCAACATCCCAAACCAACTGGTCATAAGGTGTATTTAAAACATAATGAAGGGCAACAGTCAATTCTACCACGCCTAAACTTGCGCCAAAATGGCCGCCGTTAACGGATACAACATCAATAATATATTGTCTTAGTTCCTGAGAAACCTCCGGGAGATCTTCTTCATTAAATTTCTTTAAATCAGAAGGGTAAATGATTTGTTGTAAAAGGTTGCCCGCCTGTACTTCCATGTATCCGTTATGCTTTTTTTAATATACAAAATTAGATTATTTGATTAAATAATCATTGCCTAAATTCTACGTTTAAAAGCCATTTATGTTTAAATGCTTAATTTTTTTAAAAGGGTTTTAACTTTAAATGGAAGCAGCGGCATCAACACAAATCTCATTAAAAACAACTGTTAAAAGAAGCATCTGTTTTTATAAAGATTGTTTCAACTAAAATACTGTTTTTACGGCAATGATTTCAGTAACTGGAAAAAGTTGGTGCCCAGGATTAAAATATGGTTAAATTTGGGCTTCCATCAATTATAACATGAAAAGAGATAAATTAATATTCAAGCTATTAGACGAAGAACAGGAAAGACAGGAAAACGGCATAGAATTAATTGCTTCCGAAAACTTTGTGAGCAGGCAGGTAATGGAGGCAGCAGGCTCGGCAGCAACCAACAAATATGCAGAAGGCTTACCGGGTAAACGATATTATGGCGGTTGCGAAGTGGTAGATGAAATTGAAACCATTGCCATTGAACGCGCCAAACAACTTTTTAATGCTGAATGGGCAAACGTGCAACCACACTCTGGCGCACAGGCCAACGCTGCTGTTTTGCTGGCTTGTTTGCAGCCTGGCGATAAAATTTTAGGCTTTGACCTATCTCATGGCGGGCATTTAACACATGGCTCTCCGGTTAATTTTTCGGGGAAATTATACAAACCCTTTTTTTATGGGGTGAAAAAGGAAACAGGGTTAATTAATTACGAACAACTGGAAGAAGTTGCCCTGCGCGAAAAACCCAAGCTAATCATCTGCGGTGCATCCGCTTACTCGCGCGATTGGGATTATGAATTTATCCGTAAGGTTGCCGATCGGGCAGGTGCTTTAGTGCTGGCAGATATTTCCCATCCTGCCGGATTGATTGCAAGGGGTTTATTAACAGATCCGCTTCCTCATTGCCACATCGTTACCACTACTACACATAAAACTTTACGCGGGCCGCGCGGCGGTTTAATTTTATTGGGGAATGATTTCGAAAACCCATTCGGATTGAAAACACCAAAAGGCGAAACCAGGATGATGTCTTCTGTACTGGACATGGCCGTTTTTCCTGGCACGCAGGGCGGACCGCTGGAACATATTATTGCTGCAAAAGCAATTGCCTTTGGCGAAGCTCTGAGCGATAAATACATGAAATACATCGTTCAGGTAAAGCAGAATGCAGCAGCAATGGCAGAAGCATTTATGGAACTTGGTTATGAAATCATTTCCGGAGGAACAGACAACCATTTAATGCTGATCGATCTGCGCAATAAAAACGTTAACGGTAAAGCAGCGGAAGGGGCACTGGATAGAGCGGGCATCACCATCAACAAAAACATGGTTCCGTTTGATGATAAATCGCCGTTTGTTACTTCAGGCATCCGAGTAGGAACAGCAGCGGTTACCACAAGAGGCATGAAAGAAAAACAAATGAAAAAAATTGTTGAACTGATTGATTCTGTACTTGCCCATATTGATGACGAAACCTATATCGAAAAAATACGGAAGCAGGTTCATGAACTTACTAAGAAGTTTCCTTTGTATAAATAACCTTAAAAACAGCAGTGGCCGGTATTTTTCCTTACTGCTGTTTTTACCACATATAAATTATACTGCTAAAAACAGCATCACGCTGTATAAGCAATTGCAGCAATACTAATCTTCACATCCGGAATTTGTAGCAAAACGTTACAGCACGCTTCCAGCGTTGCACCGGTTGTGATGATATCATCAACCAATAAAATATGTTTCCCTGTTAATAGGGAAGCGTTTTTAACTGCAAAAACCTCTTTCATATTTTCATAACGGGAAGTTCGCGATTTTTTCGTCTGGCTTTCTGTGCTTGCCGTCCGGATCAAATTATCAATCCCAATTGGAGTTAGCATCTTCTCCGAAAGCCCTTCTGCAAAGCTCAAACTCTGGTTATAACCTCTTTTTAGTTGTTTCTGCCGATGAAGCGGAACCGGAATAATTATATCCGCAGAAGCAAACAAAGGGTTTTCCTGCAAACGCTTTCCGCAGAGTTTCCCTAAATAAACGCCAACTTCGGGCTTGTTTTTGTATTTAAGCTGGTGCATCAGGTTTTGTACGCGGCTGCCTTTGCTAAAATAAAGCATTGCAGAAGCTGCTTCTAAAGGTACGCGCCCCCAAAATTGTTGTGCAACTGCATTTTTTGGCTGTAAATGAAAATCGGTATAAGGCAAATGATACAGGCAATCGGCACAGATCAATTTTTCATTGCGAAAAAGGCTTTTGGCACACGCCTGGCAAAGTTCGGGGAAGATGAGCGAAACAAAATCAGCAAAATAACTTTGGCTTAAATTCATTTATGCTGATGCTTCTTTTATCGGCCTAAAATAAGTATTTACTGCTGTTTTACCGCTAATTGCCCGCAGGCGGCATCAATATCCTTGCCACGGCTTCTGCGGATGTTTACATTAATTCCATGCTTTCTCAGGTAAGCTGCAAAAGCATCCGTTTTATCTTCCCCGGTATTGGTAAAATCAGCAAAAGAAATCGGGTTGTACTCAATAATGTTGACTTTACAAGGCAAATGTTTGCAAAAGGCAACCAGTTCTGCCGCATCTTCCAGTCCGTCGTTAAAATGATCGAACAAAATATACTCGTATGTAACCGGGTTTTTGGTTTTGGAATAGTAATATTTCAATGCTTCGGCCAAAGCTTTCAACGAGTTTTGCTCGTTGATCGGCATAATCTCATTACGTTTTTTATCGTTGGCTGCGTGAAGCGAAAGGGCCAAATTAAACCTCACCTCATCATCGCCCAGCTTTTTAATCATTTTAGCAATGCCAGCCGTAGAAACCGTAATCCGTTTAGCGGCCATATTTAAACCATCTTCCGCAGCGATCCTTTCGATAGATTTTAAAACATTGGCATAATTCAAAAGCGGTTCGCCCATGCCCATATATACAATATTGGTTAAAGGCAGGTTGTAATTTGCTTTTGCCTGCTGGTCCAGCAAAACCACCTGGTCATAAATTTCGTCCGGGTTCAGGTTTCTTTTCCGCTCCATATAACCGGTAGCACAAAATTTACAGGTTAAGCTACAGCCAACTTGCGAAGACACACAGGCCGTTACCCGCCCGGTAGTAGGTATCAGTACACCTTCAATTAAATTGTTGTCATATAATTTAAAAGTATTTTTTATGGTTTTATCGTTACTGAATTGAGAGTTATGTACTTTTACTGCGTTAATGATAAACAGCTCTTTTAATTTATTGCGTAACTCTTTGGATAAATTGCTCATCTGATCAAAATCAGAGGCTGATTTTTCCCAAAGCCAGGCATATACTTGTTTAGCCCTGAAGCTTTTTTCCCCTAATTCAGAAAAAAACTTTTCAAGGGCTTCCGGCGTTAAACTGCGTACATCAATTTTTTTTTCAATAGTTACCACGCCACAAAAATACTACTATAAAAACAGTAGTAATTATATTTTGATTTTTATTACAATTAAACGAAAACCACTTATCTGCCCGTTCTAATGCTTATTATCCAGCCGAAATATGTTTCATGAAAAAGTTTACTGCCGATTACGTCCTAACTGCCAACAGTGGCCCGATTAAAAACGGAAGCGTTGTTGTTGATGACAACGGGAAAATTTTAAGGGTTGAAGATCCGGATAAGCCTTCTGCTGCCAAAAAGGAAGAAAACAACAAAAGCTTGAAAGTTGAAAAGCTGAGCGGCGTAATTTGTCCGGGTTTTATCAACACCCACTGCCACCTGGAGCTGTCGCATTTAAAAGGGAAAGTCCCTGCCGGGCAAGGCCTGATCAAGTTTATAGAATGTGTGCAAAAGCTGAGGAAAGCGGATGACGGCGAAGTTACAGAAGCCGCCGCCAAAGCAGATGAGGAAATGGGGCAGAACGGAATTGTAGCCGTTGGCGATGTTTCCAACAGTGCAATTACCGCTTCTGTAAAAGTAAAAAGCAAACTGTATTACCACAATTTTATTGAGGTTTATGGCTTTGACCCGAAAAACGCCGATACTGTTTTTAGCCATGCATTGGCCCTGAAAGAGCAGTTTAAACCGCTTGCCGCTTCCATTGCACCGCACGCCGCTTACTCTGTTTCTAAAGAACTGTTTAAACTGATCCGGAAAGAATCGGACACAACAAACTCGTTGTTGACGGTACATAACCAGGAATCGGAGGAGGAAAATAAATTATACCGGTACAAGCAGGGCGGCTTTCTGGATTTTTATGACCGGTTGGGCATTGATATTTCTTTTTTTAAACCACAGGCGCGCAATTCTATACAATCTATCCTTCCGCTTTTAAGCAACAGGCAAAACTTGCTTATGGTACACAATACCTACACCAGCATGAAAGATGTTTATTTTACCATGCGTTTTGACCACAAGATCAACTGGTGCTTTTGTCCGAATGCAAACTTATATATCGAAAAAACGTTGCCCAAGGTTAATATTTTTACAAATCACGGGTTTAATATTACCCTGGGCACAGATAGCCTGGCATCAAACAGCAGCCTTTGTATATTAAAAGAAATGCAGGTTTTGCAAAAGTATTTTCCTGACCTGCAATTAGAAACCCTTGTGCAGTGGGCAACCATAAACGGCGCGAAATTTTTTGGGATTGATAAGGAAAAAGGAACGATTGAAGCCGGAAAAAGTCCAGGCCTTAATTTGCTAACCGGCATGAGCCGTTTAAAAATGACACCGGAAACCAAAGTGCGTAAGCTGATATGATAAAATGGGTTTTTATTTGTCTAACACTATTTTTTAGGTGATAAAAGAAGCATGGTTAAAAAACACCTTGATATAAAAGTTACAGGTAAAGTGCAGGGCGTATCTTACCGTTTAACAACCAAAGCCGTTGCAGACCAGTTAGGTATAAAAGGTTTTGTAAAGAACGAAGCCGACGGTTCTGTTTTTATGGAAGCCGAAGGGGAGGCACCTATGATAGAAACTTTTTTAGAATGGTGCCACGAAGGGCCAGACCCTGCCCGGGTAGAACACGTAGAAGTTACAGAAGCCGAAATGAAAAACTATCGTAATTTTGAAGTCGTAAAAAAGAATCTGCAGTGATGACCTGTTAAACTTTCATTCAGCTTAAATCAAATTCAAAATTTGTCAACAATTAAAACATTTGCCGGCCAAACAGCAATTTATGGTTTAAGCACTGTTTTTTCCAGGGTGCTTAATTTCTTTCTTACAAAATTATATATAAGCGTTTATCCTGCCAGGGTATATGGTGTGTTTACAACCATGTATGCCTGGGCTTCCATGCTTAATGCCATTCTGGCTTTTGGTATGGAGACTACTTTTTTTCGGTACATCAATAAATTTGAAGGCAGGAAAGATAAAGTTTATAGTAATACGTTTCTGATAATTGCTGCTATTTCTGTTGTGTTTTTAACATTTACAACACTTTTTTCTGACGGTATTGCCGCATGGATGCAGGAAGGTAAAACAGCAAACATGCATGACTACGTGCTTTTTGTTAAATATTTTATTTATATTTTAGTTGTTGATGCTTTAGCCGTTATTCCGTTTGCAAAAATAAGGGCAAACGGAAGGCCTATCCGATATGGTTCGATCAAAATCATCAACATTCTTACTTTTATTGGCCTTAACCTGGTTTTTATTTTACTGATACCGGCCATAATACGGCATAACTGGGCTGGCGCATCTTTCTTTTTGTCATGGTATCGGCCCGGCTGGGTTGGCTATGTGTTTGTTTCCAACCTGGCGGCAAGCGTATTAACGCTAATACTTCTTTTGCCCGAACTGTCCCTCCTTAAATTTAATTTTGACTGGGGCCTTTCTAAAGATATGCTGCTTTACAGCGCCCCGGTACTTGTTGCCAACATTTCCTTTATCATCAATGAAAATCTGGACAAGATATTTTTGAGTAAATTGCTTCCTGCTTCGCAGCAGCAGGACGTAGGTATTTATGGGGCCTGTTGTAAAATTGCAATCTTCTTGAGCATTGCTGTTCAGGCTTTCCGGTTAGGTGCCGAACCTTTCTTTTTCAGCCATGCCAAAAGCAAAAACCCGGGCGAAACTTATGCCAGGATCATGACTTATTTTGTGATTGCCGTTACACTGATGTTTATTGCCATATCAGCCAATATTGAAATTTTAAAGGGTTTTATTAAAGGGAAAGATGCAGTACAGCGGGAACTTTACTGGTCGGGCTTACAGGTTGTGCCCATACTTTTATTTGGATATGTAAGTTTGGGTATTTACATGAACCTGTCTATCTGGTACAAACTTTCCGATCAAACCCGTTTTGGTTTATACATTTCGGGTATCGGCGCTATTTTAACAATCGTCCTGAACTTACTTTTTATCCCGAAGTACAGTTACGTCGCTTCCGCCTGGATCTCGCTGATCGCTTATGCCACCATGATGGTTTTATCTTACATCCTCGGCCAAAAAAATTATCCAATACCCTATCAGCTTAAAAAAAATGTCGTTTACCTGCTTTCATCGGTAGTAATCGTATATTTATCCTTTACGGTTTTTCACAGAAGCCTCGTTATCGGTAACCTGTTTTTAGTTTTATTTGCAGCAGCAGCTTTGTACAACGAACGCAAAGAGCTTCTTTTATTAGTTAAAAAATGACCATCCAGATCATCAACAAATCAGGCAACAGCCTTCCGGCTTACGAAACTGCACATGCTGCAGGAATGGATCTGAAAGCAGGTTTGGAAGAACCGGTAGTTTTAAAGCCAATGGAACGTAAACTGATCTCAACAGGTATTTATATTGAATTGCCGGTTGGGTTTGAAGCGCAGATCAGGCCGAGAAGCGGGCTGGCGTTTAAACACGGCATCGGTATTGTTAATTCCCCCGGAACCGTTGATGCTGATTATCGCGGGGAAATCAAAGTGCTGCTGATCAATTTTTCCGATGCTGATTTCATTATCCGAAACGGAGACCGCATTGCACAAATGGTGATCGCAAAACACGAAAAAATTGATTGGGGCGAAGTAGAAATCCTCAGCGAAACATTAAGGGGAACAGGCGGCTACGGGCATACCGGAGTACAATAAATATGAAAATGGGTTATCAGGTTTTTGGTTTTATGCTGATGCTGCTTCCGGGCTTTGTTTTCGCGCAGCACAAAAAAAACACCGATAAAAACAGTATCGTGATGGTAGTTGGCAAACCGCTTACCAGGAGCGACAGTGTAATGGTTGATGAGCTTTTTTATCAGGCCTTGCGCGAAAAAACAATGGAAAATGCGAAGACGGCCGCAACGCTTTTTTCGCAGGTTTTAGAGATCGACCCTGCAAACGATGCCGGAATGTTTGAGTTGGCCCGCATCAAAACCAACGAAAATAAAAATGCGGACGCCCGGGCTTTGTTGGAGAAAGCCGTAACCGTAAAACCCGACAATGAGTGGTATTGGCTTGCACTGGCCGGTAATTATGAAAAGATCAACGATATACCAAAGCTGGAAAATGTGTTTAAAGAACTAATCAGGATCAATCCTGGTAAACCGGATTATTATACAAACGAGGCCAGGGCCTTGGTTTTCGACAAGAAATACGAAGAAGCCTTGTCGGCGTACAATCAGATGGAAAACCTCTTCGGAAAGAACGAGGAAAGTATTTTCGGCAAACAGAAGATTTATCTGAAGCAGGGAAAACTGGACCTGGCAACAAAAGACCTGGAGCAGATGATCCGGGAAAACCCGCAGGAAATGCGCCCATACCTTCAACTAAGTGCCTTGTACAACTCCAACAACCAAAATGATAAAGCTTTAAAAGTTTTGGAAAACGCAGGTAAGATCAGTCAGGACAATGCCTTAATCCACCTGGCTTTAGCTGATATATACCGAGACAAAAAAGATTACGCTGCATGTTTTGACCAGCTAAAAACAGCATTTACTTTTCCATCTTTAAAAATAGAAGAGAAGTTGCGGATTGTTGCCGGCTATTTCCCCAAGTTCCCGGATCCCGAAGCTAAAGCAAGCGCGCTGGAATTGAGCAGGATCATTTCTATTGCCCATCCTGATGATGCGCGGGCTTTTACTGTTTACGGCGATATGCTTGTTCAAAATGCTTCTTATACACAGGCCATCCCGGTTTATAAAAAATCTTTGGCTTTGAATGACCAGACTTATGCCGTTTGGGAGCAATTGGTCCGGCTGGAACTGGGCGAAAATCAATTGGACCAGGTGATCAAAGACGGGGAAGAAGCACTTTCGCTTTTTCCAAACCAGGCTGTGGCCAATTATCTGGTCGGCGTTGCTTATTCACAAAAAGGCAAGGTAAAAGAAGCATTGGGTTATTTTAAAAATGCCATTTCCCTCGGCACAAACAATAAGGAATTGCTGAGCCAGGTTTATGCCGCCATGGGCGACAGTTATCATCAGCAGAAAGACAATGCACAATCAGATTTGGCTTACGATCAATCATTAACAAACAATCCGGACAATGCCTATACTTTAAATAATTATGCTTACTATTTATCGTTAAGAGAAGAAAAATTAGACAAGGCAGCGCAAATGTCGCGCAGAAGCAACGAACTTCAGCCCGGAAATGCTTCTTTTGAAGATACTTTTGCCTGGGTGTTTTTCAAGCAAAAAAAATATACGGATGCAAAAAGCTGGATAGAAAAAGCAGTTGGCCATAATAAAAACAGCGCTGGTTTGGCAGAACATTATGGCGATATCGTGTACTTTTTAAATGATACGGAAACTGCGGTCAAATATTGGAAAAAGTCGAAACAGCTTGGAAACAATTCGGCTGTTTTAGATAGAAAAATTAATGAAAAGAAGTATGTGGAATAAAGTGCTTGCCGTGGGTGTGATATTTTTACTTTTTAGCTGCAAAGCAAAAAAACAATTGGTACAAGTTGCCCGCCCCATAGTTGCAGATTCAGCTGTAGTAAACGTTGTAAAGCCGGACAACGGCAAAAACGAAAAGCTGCAAGCCATACAAAGCAGCCAGATCAACTTTAATACATTTTCGGGCAGGGCACGTACACGGCTGGAAATTGATGGAAAAGGTTACGATGTAACTTTAAACATCAGGATACAAAAGAACAAAGAAATTTGGGTTTCCATCAGTGCCCTTGCGGGTATTGAAGTGGCCAGGGCAGTAATCACACCAGACAGCATTAAGATCATCAATAAGCTGCAAAGCGTTTATTTAAAAAAGCCTTTCAGTTATGTGTATCAATACACAGGCAGGCAGATCAGTTATCAAACGGTAGAAGCTATTGTAATTGGTAATGCCGTGGCAGAGTTTATCACGCCTGAAGCCCAAATGTTGGCCGTCGGAAACAACTTTGTGTTTTCTGGTATTTTAAATGACCTGGCTTACCAAACTACTTTCGGTCCCGATCTAAAAGTGGGCGTCCTCAAACTAAACAATCAAAAAGCGGGACAAAAACTCGATGTGAACAACAGTAGTTTTATTCAGGCTGATAGCCGTATTTTGCCTTCTGTTATCGCAATCAATTCAGTAGCTGGTCAAAATAGTATCAAAGCTGATCTGCATTACATCAAAGCAATATTCGATCAGGGTATTGATGTGCCGTTTAATGAACCAAAAGGTTATACACAGATAAATTAAAATCAGCCTTAAAGTCAATATGAAGTTGAAAAAAACTTTACTGTTCTTGTTTTTTATAGTGTTTACAACACAGGCATTTGCACAAAGCAGTGCAGAGTTAAAACGCCGGCGCGATAAGATTACCAACGAACTGGAGAAGCTGAATGATGAATATACCAAAATATCGAGGGATAAAAGGACATCGTTGAAGCAGCTGAGTTTGTTGAAAGCGCAGATTGATTTAAGGGAAGAAAAAATTAAAACGGCTAATTCCGAGATCAGGTTACTGGATCATCAAATCTCCGACAACAGTAATAACGTACATAGTTTGCAGTTGCAATTGAACCAGCTTAAAAAGGAGTATGCTGCAATGGTGCTTTTTGCTTTTCGGAACCAGAGTTCATATAACAAACTGATGTTTATTTTTGCGGCAGACAATTTTAACCAGGCTTATAAAAGGCTGAAATACATGCAGCAGTTTGGCGATTACAGGCAGCGGCAGGCTAATTATATCGAAGGAACGCAGAAAGATCTGCATGTAAAAATTGTAGCGTTGGATCATGACAAGAAAGAAAAAAACAATATTTTAATTGATCAGGAAAAAGAAAAGGAAAAATTAGGCAAGGAAAAAGATAATCAGGCCGAGGTTGTAACTAAACTGAGCAAAGAAGAGAAGCGTACAAAAAAAGAAATGGCCCAGCAAAACAGGTTGCTAAGCCAAATTAAAAAATCTATCGGGGCAGCAGTACGCCGTGAAATTGAAGAAGAAAGACGAAAGGCAGCAGAGGAAGCACGTATAGCAGCCGCAAAAGCCCGGGTAGAAAATAAACCGGCTACGGTTGCAAAACCTGTATTAAAAGGTACGGATGTGCTGTCGGCAACCCCTGAAGCGGCAAAATTGTCAAACGATTTCCTTGGGAACCGGGGCCGTTTGCCCTGGCCGGTTGTTAACGGTGTTGTTATCGAACGGTTTGGAATAACTTATATACAGGGTATTAAAACAGATAATACAGGTATTGATATTAAAACAAATGCAGGGGCAGCAGTAAGGGCCGTATTTTCCGGGGAAGTGAGTAAGGTGGAGAATGTGGACGGTTCCTATTTAGTGGTGATCCGGCATGGGGAATATTTTACCGCTTACATGAATTTACAATCAGCCAGTGTGGCAAAAGGCCAGAAAGTAAGTTTAAAACAATCCATTGGCGCCGCCGGTGTTGATCCGGAGAGCGGGGATACGCAAGTGCATTTTGAATTATGGAAAGGCTTTACACCTCAAAACCCGCAAGGCTGGATTGCAAACAATTAGCAGTTGGGTTGTTATATTAATTATTGTTTATATTTGTTCATTAAATTTCTTGTCATGTTAAATTCAATGTATTTGTTTTTGAATATAGGAACTCCCGAATTAATCCTAATCCTGGGAGTGGCCTTGCTTCTTTTTGGAGGCAATAAATTACCAGAACTGGCACGCGGGTTAGGGAAAGGTATGCGTGAATTTAAAGAAGCTTCGGATGGTGTAAAAAGGGAAATACACAACCAGATCAACAATTTTGACGAGGTTAAAACACATCAGGAACCAACATCCGCCACAACTTCGGCAGATGTGGCTAATGTTGCCCCGCTTGATCAGCCTGAAATTACGGCTCATCAAACTTATTCTTCAGAGAATCATCCGCATTCCGGTTCTACCGAAATTAAATAACTAAAATATTAACCATTAAATCATAAATATCATGGGCGGATTAGGTGCACCAGAAATCATTTTAATATTAGCAGTAGTTTTATTGTTGTTTGGAGGGAAAAAAATCCCTGAATTAATGAGAGGTTTAGGAAAAGGCGTAAAGGAGTTTAAAGATGCTTCGAACGACCCTGAACCCACTACGACCAAACATACAACAACAACTCCTTCAGGAACAACAGTAGAACACAGGGACGAAAAAACTACTTTGTAGTTATTGTCCCCCTTTGCCAACGCTGCTTTCAACATAAGCGAAACTTATATATTAACTTACTGTAAATAAACCATAACTATTTGCAGTAAGTTTTTTTATATTGGCATCCTTATGAAATTTTATTCTTCTTTAAAAGAAGTCCGGGATGATTTAAGAAACAGTACTGTTACAATTGTTTCTTTGGTTCAATATTATCTGGACAGGATAGATCAGCATCGAAACCTAAATGCTTTTAATGAAGTATTTGCTGAAGAAGCCCTAAACAATGCTTCTTTTATCGATCAAAAATTAGCAGGTGGAAATGCCGGCCGCCTGGCTGGTATGATTATCTGCATCAAAGACAATATTTGTTATAAAGGCCATCAGGTAACAGCATCTTCACGAATATTGGAGGGTTTTACTTCGGTTTATTCGGCTACGGTGATAGAGCGTTTACTGGCTGAAGATGCAATCATTATCGGCCGCTGCAATTGCGACGAATTTGCCATGGGCGGTTCCAACGAAACTTCTTACTACGGCCCGGTTAAGAACTTTAAGGATATAAAAAGAGTATCCGGCGGATCGTCCGGCGGTGCGGCTGTAGCAGTACAGGCCGATTTATGCTTGGCCGCTTTGGGCACGGATACCGGCGGTTCTGTTAGGCAACCGGCTTCCTTTTGCGGTGTTATCGGTTTAAAACCTACTTATGGCCGCGTGTCCCGTCATGGCGTTATTGCCTATGCTTCCTCTTTCGATCAGGTTGGGCCGATCACACGTTCCGTAGCAGATTGTGCTTTACTGATGGAAATTATAGCCGGAAGCGATGATTATGACAGTACTGCAGCATTAAATCCAGTCCCAAAATATTCAGCTTACCAAAAAAACACTGCTAAAAGAAGCATTGCCTACATCCGGGAAATACTGGAAAGCGATGGTGTTGATCAGGAAATAAAAAACCTGATGCGCAGGAAGATCGAACAGTTGCAAGCAGACGGGCATATTCTGGAACCTGTATCGTTTGCTTATTTAGATTACGTGGTTCCAACTTATTATATATTGACTACGGCAGAAGCATCGTCCAACCTTTCCCGATACGATGGTGTGCATTACGGTTACAGAAGCCCAAATGCAACCGATGCAGAAACTACTTATACCAAAACCCGTACAGAAGGTTTTGGCGAAGAAGCAAAACGCCGGATCATGCTGGGGACTTTTGTGCTCAGCTCGGGTTATTACGATGCTTATTATGGCAAAGCACAAAAAGTAAGAAGATTGATTAAAGATAAAACGGACGAAATTTTAAGCAATTATAATTTTATCCTGATGCCAACAACGCCTACTGCTGCTTTTAATATCGGGGAAATTGTAAAAGATCCGATTGTGATGTATCTGGAAGATATTTTTACCGTTCAAGCCGCATTGGCAGGTGTCCCGGCAATTTCTTTACCTGTAGGCAACAATGCAAAAGGATTACCGTTAGGTTTGCAAGTACTGGCTCCGGCTTTTGCCGAAGAAGAGTTGTTTGCTTTTTCAGATTATTTTTTAAAACTTGCCTAAGTTTAACCCTTTTGCAAGCTAATATTTTTATAATGAAGAGATTTTTAGTCCTTACTGCCTGCCTACTAACAGCTGGTTTAGTAAATGCCCAGCAAAATAAAATCAATAATCAAAAAGATACAACCGCTTTAAATTTAAAAGCAAAGCAGGTTGTTAATTTATCTCCTCCCGCTAAACAAACAAAAACCATTCCATCTTTACTTAGGACTGATACTTTAGTTCCGGTTCCGGTAGTTGACGAACTTTTGATGGCCTCTTACCAAAATATGGTATATAAATTCAGGTTGGATTCTATACAAAAACAGATTCCGCTAAACTATAATGAATACGTTCAAAGCTATATTGATATTTATACTGCGCCCAAAAGAAAAAATTCCATGTCCAAAATCATTGGGCTGGCCAAATATTATTTCCCAATTTATGAGAAAGCTTTTCGTGAAGCCGGGATGCCGGAAGAACTTAAGTTTTTATCCGTAGTAGAATCTGCTTTAGACCCAAATGCTGTTTCCAGGGTTGGTGCAACCGGCCCATGGCAATTCATGTATGCAACAGCAAGGCTGTATGGTTTAAAAATGGACAATTATGTTGATGAGCGTAAAGATCCGATACAAGCAAGCTATGCTACAGCCCGGTATTTAAAAGATGCTTATAATGATTTTGGTGATTGGTTATTGGCCATTGCATCCTATAATTGCGGTAAGGGCAACGTCATCAGGGCTATGCAAAGATCCGGGGGAAATGATTTTTGGTCTATCAGAAATTATTTACCGGCAGAAACACGAGGTTATGTTCCGGCATTTATTGCTGTGGCTTATGTGATGAATTATTTTAAAAAGCATCAGATTATTCCGGAAGAATGTAATTTTTCTACTAAAACGGATTCTGTGTTGGTCAATAAATTTGTTTCACTCGGCAGCCTGTCTAAAGCTTTGGATGTTGAACTTTCAGAAATGGCTATCCTTAACCCATCTTACAAAAAACGCATTGTTAATGGAACTGCTGAAAAACCTAAACGAATCATCATTCCAAAAACGGCTTATGCTGATTTTGGGAATATTTATGCTGCGTTAAATGATTCTGATACCGCTAATCCGCCGGAACCAACGTTTGCTTCCCTTCGTAACGATCAACCCCAGCCTGAAAAAAGAGCGTGTTATCACCGTGTAAAAAAGGATGAAAATTTATCTGAAATTGCAGATCAATACGGAGTTGAAGTACAGGATTTAAAAGTTTGGAACCATCTGCATTCCCGTGCTGTAGTTCCCGGTCAAAAGCTGCTTGTAAAAAAAGCATCTGCTACAGAAATTACTTCCCCCCAGAAAAGGCCGTTAAAAAATTATTATACTTACAAAGTGAAAAAAGGGGATACACTGAACTTGATTGCCGATAAGTATGAAGGCGTTACCGTTCGAAGCATCAAAGCATTGAATATATTAAGAAGCAATCATTTACATACGGGCATGATGCTTAAAATCAACCGTAGTTAATATTAAAATTGTAGTTTGCAAAAAGTCCCGGTACTTCTTTTACCGGGACTTTTTATATATAAATTTTTATAAACAAGAAATTTATGAGTAAAAGAAGCAAGGTAAACAATCGCAAACAGGATGCGCTGGATTATCACGCTTGCGGCAGGCCGGGCAAAATTCAGGTTATACCAACCAAACCTACCCAATCCCAGCGCGATCTTTCCCTGGCGTATTCCCCGGGCGTTGCAGAACCTTGTTTGAGCATTGCAGAAAACCCGGAAGATGTTTATAAATATACAGCTAAAGGCAACCTGGTGGCCGTTATCAGCAATGGTACTGCCGTTTTGGGTTTAGGTGATATTGGCCCGGCGGCCAGCAAACCAGTAATGGAAGGTAAAGGCTTGCTGTTTAAGATCTTTGCCGATATAGATGTTTTCGACCTCGAACTCAACACTAAAAACGTAGATGAATTTGTACAGATTGTAAAAGCCCTGGAACCTACTTTTGGCGGTGTAAACCTGGAAGACATTGCCGCACCCTTGTGTTTTGAGATAGAGCGGCGTTTAAAAGAGGAAATGAAGATCCCGGTAATGCACGATGACCAGCACGGTACGGCCATCATTTCCGGGGCAGCATTGATGAATGCAGTTGAAATCCAAGGGAAAAAGCTTGAAAAAATAAAAATCGTGATCAACGGAGCAGGTGCAGCAGCTATTTCCTGCTCAAAACTGTACCTGGCAATCGGTGTAAAAAAAGAAAATTTGGTAATGTTTGATAAAGACGGACTGCTGCACCATGGCCGTACCGACCTGGATGATATCAGAAGTCAATTTTTTACCGACCGTACAGATGTTAATACCCTGGCCGATGCCATGAAAAACGCAGATGTTTTTATAGGCCTTTCGGCAGGGAACGTAGTTACACCCGAAATGCTACTTACAATGGCCAAAAATCCGATAGTTTTTGCGATGGCCAATCCCGAACCGGAAATTTCCTACGAGCTGGCTACCCAAACCCGAAAAGACCTGATCATGGCAACAGGCCGTTCAGATTATCCAAACCAGGTAAACAATGTGTTGGGTTTCCCTTATATTTTTAGGGGGGCACTGGATGTAAGGGCAACCAGCATTAATGAAGAAATGAAACTGGCAGCCGTAAAAGCCATTGCCGGTTTAGCTAAAATGCCGGTTCCGGAAGAAGTGAACCTGGCTTATAATGCCCGAAATTTTAAGTTTGGCAAAGATTATATCATCCCCAAACCTGTTGATTCCAGGCTGATCACTACCGTTTCTACCGCTGTTGCCAAAGCTGCAATAGATTCCGGGGTTGCACGTAAACTCATTACCAATTGGGATGCTTATCATGAAGAACTGATCAGCCGTTTGGGAAAAGAAGATAAGCTGATGCGTACGGTTTCCGGAAAAGCTAAATCAGACCCAAAACGCGTGGTTTTTGCCGAAGCCGATAACTATAAAATACTGAAATCTGCACAAATTGTAAGGGATGAAGGCATTGCTACGCCAATTTTGTTAGGCAACAAAGAAAAGATCAAAGAAATTATGCTGGCCAATGATCTGGACTTGGAAGGTGTGGAAATTATAGACCCGCTCCTGGGTACAGAAAGCTCTGCAAAGTATGCCGATTTCCTTTTTAAAAAGCGCCAGCGTCGTGGTGTTACTTTGTTTGATGCTAAAAAACTGATGCGCAACCGTAATTATTACGGCGTATCAATGGTTCAGTTTGGGGATGCGGATGCCCTTATATCCGGCTTAACACGTAATTATGCAGCTACTGTAAAGCCTGCTTTGCAAATTATCGGTACAGAACCGGGTGTAAAATTAGTTGCCGGTATGTATATGATGATCACTAAAAAAGGTCCTGTGTTTTTTGGTGACACTACGGTAAATGTTAACCCCACTGCACAGCAACTGGTAGATATTACTGTGTTGATAGAACATGCTGTACGGCATTTTATTGTTAAGCCACGTGTCGCAATTCTTTCTTACTCCAATTTTGGTTCTAATGAAGGCGATGTACCGTACAAAACACGCGAAGCAGTAAAGCTTTTACACGAGCAATACCCGGAAATAATAGTTGACGGGGAAATGCAGGCCAATTTTGCCATGAACCCAACCCTGCTTAAAGACAACTATGAATTTTCTACCTTAAACGGGGCACCGGCCAACACATTAATCTTTCCAAATTTAGAATCAGGAAATATTGCTTATAAACTTTTACAGGAGATTGGCGGCGCGGAAGCTGTTGGGCCAATATTGCTCGGGATGGACAAACCGGTGCATGTGCTGCAATTGGGCAGTTCGGTAAGGGAGATTGTAAACGTAGTTACCATTGCCGTAGTAGATGCGCAAACAAAAGCCGCAACACTAAAAAAAGGTTGATAAAAACAGTATCACCTTTTCAAGGCTGTTTAAAATTTATAGCTGGTCCCTGAGACGAGTTCAAATTTGGCGACAATGCTTCTTTTAGCAATATAAAATTGGTGTATATCAATTAGCTTTCAGATATCGGCATTTTTCTATCGGCAACGAACCATGACCTGACAACAAAAAATAAAAGAAGGTCACAGTTTTTTATACGATAAAAGAAGCATTGAAAAATATACCAGTTAAATTGAAAAGCGCCTTCCACTATAAAAACATAACAGATGTACGATTATATAAATGGCAAACTAGCTTTTAAGTGCCCGGCTTATGTGGTTATTGATGCTGGCGGTGTTGGTTATCACCTAAATATTTCTCTTTATACTTATTCTGCACTTTCGATAAACGAAAATAATTGTAAACTCTTTATCTGGCTTCACGTAAAAGAAGACGCACATACGCTTTATGGCTTTGCAGATGAAGGGGAAAGAAGGTTGTTTTTGCACCTGATATCCGTATCAGGAATTGGGCCTAATACCGGCCGCATGATGCTTTCTTCCATCACACCTGTAGAAATACAGCAAGCCATTATAAAAGGCGATGTGCCTTTGATACAGCGGATTAAGGGAATAGGCCCGAAATCGGCTCAAAGAATAGTTTTGGAGTTGCAGGACAAATTGAAAAAGGAAGGGCCGGATTCTTTAATTTCAGTCCCTGTAAACCATACCGTTAAAGAGGAAGCTTTATCTGCGTTGGTGATGCTTGGGTTTGCAAAAAATGCCGCAGAAAAAGTGATTGATCAACTGGTACAAAAAGATGATGAAAATTTAACAGTAGAAAAACTTATAAAATTTGCTTTGAAAAACTTATAATTACTACAATTTTTTGCTTAAAAGGTGAAATTATTTTCCAGATTGGTGCTGTGCGGAATATGTTGTATTATAGCCTTGAGCTATAGTATAAAGGTTTATGGACAGCAGGGGGTTACAGGTTCAGGCAAAAAGGATACTGTTAAAATACAATCACCTGTTGTTGACAAGCAATCCAGGAATGAGCAATTAAGGCAGGGGTACATTCTGCCTGATCCTCCCAATCTGGTTAAATCCGTAGAATATGATCCTGCAACAAACCGTTATGTTTTGACGGAACGGGTAGGCAATTTTCTTTACAGGCCAATACGTTATCTTACTTACCAGGAATATCTGCGCCTTAAACAAAGCGGTGAAATTAAAGGGAACTGGAAACAGCTGTCTGATAAATATGCCAGGGATTCTCAACAGCCTGGTTTTATTCCGCAAATCAACATCAGAAGTAAAACCTTCGAACAGATTTTCGGCAGTCCGGTTATTGATATCCGTCCGCAAGGATCGGCAGAAGTAATTTTTGCAGGACAGATCAACAAAAATCAAAATCCGCTTTTTAATACAAGGCAACGCAACCAGGGCAGTTTTAATTTTGATCAGCGGATACAAATGAACGTTACCGGTTCCATCGGCGATAAATTAAAAATTTCCACTAATTACAATACAGAAGCACAGTTTCAGTTTGAAAACCAGATCAAGCTGGATTACACGGGCAAACCGGACGAGATCATTCAAAAAATAGAAGCCGGAACTGTGAGTATGCCTTTGCCCACTTCGCTTATCAGCGGAAGCCAGGCTTTGTTTGGGGTAAAAACAAAATTGCAGTTTGGAAAGCTCAATGTAACCAGTATTTTTTCCCAGCAGCAGTCGCAAAGCCGGCAGATTACTATTTCAAACGGTTCACAGCAAGGGAATTTCAATCTTTCGCCAGCTGATTATGAAGCTAACCGGCACTATTTTTTGTCGCAGTATTTTCGCAACAACTACAATAAAACGCTGGCCAATATCCCTATCATCAGCACAAATATCAATATTACCAAGATAGAAGTTTGGGTAACCAACAGAAGCAATACCACGAAAGATTCAAGGGATATCCTTGCATTTCTGGATCTCGGCGAGTATAATCCGTATAATACTGCTGTAGTTCGTGGCGGGCCTGGTTTTTCTGCTTTACCTGCCGGTTTCCAGGGTCCTGGTTTTGCACAGCAATCCAACAACTTACTGCAAAATTTGCCTGCTGATGCCCGTTTAACCAATTCCAATGCTGTTGCCGGTTATTTTCAATCAACCGGTAGATCAGACAACTATGGTAAACTTACCTATGCCCGAAAGCTAACCATGGGTACCGAATATATTTTACATCCGCAGTTAGGCTACATTTCTTTAAATTATCCTTTAAATAATGATGAAGTGCTTGCAGTGTCTTACCGTTATACTTACAACGGAACGGAATATCAGGTGGGCGAGTTTTCTACTGATATTCCGGTTGATGCGGCCACCCCAAAAGTATTGTACACCAAATTACTTAAGAATGAACTGCTGAAAACCAGCCTGCCTACCTGGAAGCTGATGATGAAGAACATTTATACGTTGGGTGCTTACCAGATCAGCCGGAATGATTTTAAACTGACCATAGCCCGTTTAGATGATAAATCGAACATTGAAAAACCGATAATGGGCGAAGGGAAAAGCACTACAGGAAAACTATGGCTACAGTTAACCGGTCTGGATAATTTAAACCAGCAAGGTGCCAAACAACCCGATGGTTATTTTGATTTTCTGGAAGGTATTACGATCGATCCGCAGAATGGCCGTATCACTTTTCCGGTTATTGAACCTTTTGGTGCTGATCTGGCCAGTCAGTTTAACCCGGCAACGGAGCAGGATTTAATCAACCGTTACGTTTATCAGCCGCTTTACGATTCTACTAAAACAATTGCACAGCAATTTTTTCCGCAGTTAAACCGCTATGTTATCCGCGGAACATACTCTTCTCAATCCGGTTCAGAGTTTCAGTTAAATGCCATTAACATTCCGCAAGGTTCTGTTGTGGTTACAGCCGGTACTTTACGTTTAACAGAAGGTTCGGATTATACAGTTGATTACAACATTGGCCGGATCAGGATCATTAATCAGGCTTTGTTAACTTCAGGCCAGCCTATCAACATAAAATTAGAAAGCAATGAACTGTATGGCATCCAGCAAAAATCATTGTATGGTTCCCGGTTTGATTATAAGCTAAACAACAAACTTAACTTAGGTGCAACCATCATGCACTTAACCGAGAAGCCTATTACACAAAAAGTAAGTATTGGTGATGAATCCATATCCAACACCATTTATGGCTTTGACGGAACTTACAGTTCAGCTTCCCGACTTTTAACACGATTGGTTGATAAGTTGCCTTTCATCTCTACCAAAGCCCCTTCATCTGTTAACTTTAGTGGTGAATTTGCCCAGTTGTTGCCCGGCCATCCGACTGCGTTGAATTTTGCCGGTTCAAACGGGACAGCTTACCTGGACGATTTTGAAAACAGCAGTTCTTTAATCGATATAAAAAGTGCGGTCAACTGGCAAATTTCGGGCACGCCGCAGTTGTTCCCGGAGGCACAGTTGGATAATGACCTGTCTTACGGTTATAACCGTGCACGTTTGGCTTTTTATAATATTGATCCTATTTTTTACAACCGCAGCAATTCCCAGGCACCGCCGCTTCCGGATTCGAGGAACGAACTGTCCAACCATTATGTCCGCGAAGTTTTGGAACAGGAAGTTTTCCCCTATAAACAAAGCGTTACCGGCCAGCCTTTAAGTTTGCCAACTTTAAATTTAGCTTTTTATCCTAAGGTTCGTGGTCCGTACAATTTTGCAACAACCGGAATTAACAACGATGGAACACTGCAAAATCCGCAAAACAGGTGGGGAGGTATTTTCCGCAGGATGGAAAGCAATGATTTCGAATCACTAAATGTTCAATATATCGAGTTTTGGGTTTTAGATCCTTTTATTTATAAACCAGCTTCTGCCGGAGGTGACCTGTATTTTAACCTCGGCAGTATTTCTGAAGATATTTTAAAAGACGGGCGCAAGAGTTTGGAAAATGGTTTGCCGGCCGATGGTGATGTGTCTAAAGTTGATGAAACGGTTTGGGGCAGAATACCTAAACTACAGCCCGTAGTGCAGTCTTTTGATAATAATGCTTCAGCCAGAACGCTACAAGACGTAGGTTTAGATGGTTTGGTAGATGCGGACGAGCGGCAAAAGTATGCTCCTTTTATACAGCAAATCCGTACAGTTTTAAGTCCTACAGCATTTTCGCAAATTAACAGTGATCCGTCTTCGGATGATTATAGGTATTTCCGCGGAGCACAATATGACGAGGGCAGTGCAGGAATCTTGAGTCGTTATAGTCAGTATAACGGTACAGAAGGCAACTCAAAAACAACAGAGCAATCTAAAGCAGAACTTGGTTTGGATAATTCAGCTTCTACTTCATTGCCTGACGGGGAAGACATTAACCGGGATAACAATATGAGCCAGGCTGACGAATACTTTCAATATAAGGTTTCTATCCGGCCACGGGACATGATCGTTGGCCAGAATTTTATTGCCGATAAAGTAACTTCCCAGGTTAAACTGGCCAATGGTACTACGCAAGCGGCAACCTGGTATCAGTTTCGTGTGCCAATTAAAAGTTATCAGTCTAAAGTAGGCAATATCCAGGATTTTAAAGCCATTCGTTTTATCCGGATGTTCATGACTAATTTTGCAGATACTGCTGTGCTACGTTTTGCCCGGCTGCAACTGATACGGGGCGAGTGGCGGGCTTTTAATACGGAAAACAGTACAGCTAATATCATTGCAGATCCTGGAATTGTAAACCCTTCGCTGGATAATTCTATCATAGATGTTTCTACCGTAAACATTGAAGAGAACGGAAATCGCACACCGATACCTTATGTAGTGCCGCCTGGCATTACCCGTCAGCGCGATTTTAATAATTACACTACCAATACGCAACTGAACGAGCAGGCGTTGCAAGTCACGGTTAAAAACTTGCGCGACGGTTACTCTAAAGCTACTTTTAAAACTTTTTATAATGATCTGCGCCAGTATAAGCAGCTAGATATGTTTGTGCATGCAGAAGGGCCACAACTGCAAAACGGTGATGTAAGCGCTTTTATCCGTTTAGGGGTTGATTATGTAGATAATTACTATGAGTACGAAGTTCCTTTACAGGTAACCCAGCCTGGTACAAAAGACCCCGACGCCATCTGGCCAATATCTAACCGGATGGCCTTGCAGCTGTCTTTACTTACCCGTGCAAAAACAGCACGTAACAATGCTTTGTTAAACAGATTGCCCTGGCCTTTAAATATACCTTATACTTTTACCGATGGTGTGAACAAAGTAACCATAAAGGGACAGCCGGATTTAAGCAGGTTAAGAACAATCATGCTGGGTGTACGTAATCCATATAAAGGTAATTCGCTGCCGGGGAAGGATGACGGACTTGATAAATCGGCTATTGTTTGGTTTAATGAATTAAGGCTAACTGATTTTAAAGAGCAGGGCGGATGGGCTGCAACCGGACGGTTTAACGCTAAACTTGCAGACTTGGCTGATATAAGTATTGCAGGCAGTAAAAGTAGTATTGGTTTTGGTACACTGGATTCGAGGATCAACGACCGCAGCCGTAGTGATAATCAATCCATAGATGTATCAGCTAATATGGAACTTGGCAAGTTTTTCCCGGCAAAATCAGGCATTAAATTACCGGTTTATGTAAACTATTCTAATCAACTAATTACACCTCAGTATGATCCTGCATCTCCGGACATCGAATTAAAATCAGAACTACAGCAGGTATCAAAGGCAAAAAAAGATTCTATCCTGAATGTTGTAGAAGACTATACTGTTAGAAAAAGCCTCAACTTAAGCAACATCCGCAAGGTAAAAACAACGCCAAATGCCAAAAGCCATATTTGGGACATAGAGAACTTGAGCGCAACCTATATTTATACGCAGTATGAGCATCATGATTTTATTACAGAAAACGCTTTTCAAAAAACTTATGTAGTTGGCTTGAACTACATCTATAACAACCAGCCTAAATTTTATAGCCCTTTTCAAAAGTTGATAAAGAACAATATGCTGAAATTATTTCAGGATATTAATTTTAGCATATTGCCTTCCAGGTTAAACTTCAGTATTAACTTAAACCGTTTTTATTCTGAAAATACGTTGCGGAACAACGATCCGGAAAATTTTATCCCGATACCAACTACTTTCAACAAGAACTTTTTGATAAACCGTGTTTACGGTATTGGCTGGAACCTCACCAAATCCCTGCAGATGGATTTTGATGCCACTAATTTAGGCGTAATAGATGAGCCGGCCGGGCGCATAAACGGTTTAAAGCAGGATACCTTGTGGAACAACCTGAAAAAATTAGGCCGGACTGTCAATTATACGCACACTATCAACTTTAATTATACAACACCAATCAATAAAATTCCTGGTTTTGACTGGACAAACATGACCATGCGTTACAGCACACAATTCAATTGGAATTCCCAGGCGTTGTTTTCGTTAAATAACCCTGCTTTTAATGTGGGCAATACTATACAAAATTCGCATACCATACAACTTAACCCTGTTTTAAATTTTGTTGGTTTATACAATAAAATACCGGTTTTGCGCAAAGCCAACGAGGCCGATAAGGGCGGGATAGGTAATTTACTGCTCCACGTTTTAACCAGTATAAAAAACGTAAGCGGAACTTACACCCGGACGGAAGGAACATTTTTACCGGGCTATTTGCCTAAAACCAAATTTTTTGGCGAAGATTTGAATTATAACGCACCAGGAATTGGGTTTTTATTAGGAAGCCAGGCCGATATCAGAAGCCGGGCAATTTCAAACGGCTGGATCACTACAGATACCTTGCAAAACCAGTTATATACGAAAACGCTGAATGAGGATATGCGCTTGCGGGGCCTGATAGAACCGATTCCGGATTTGCGGATAGAACTTACCGCATTTCGTACCCGCAACCTGAACTATCAAACCAACTTTAAATATTCGCCCTTAACTAATACGATTGAAAATTTAAGTCCGATCACTTCCGGCGATTACAGTATTTCTTATTTTACATTGCCTACAGCTTTTTCTAAAACTTCGGGGATCAATAATAATTCATCTGTTTTTCAAAGGTTTTTAGATAATCGTGCCGTGATTTCACAAAGGTTAGGGAGACAAAACCCTAATTCAACAAATACGGCAACCAATGGCTTTTCTGATGGTTACAGCGCAAATGCTCAGGACGTGTTAGTGCCTGCGTTTTTAGCAGCTTATTCTGGTAAAGATGCCAATAGCATCAGCACAAGCGGTTTTCCAAAAATACCCATACCTAACTGGCAAATTACTTATAACGGTTTGAGCAAAATACCTTTTTTAGCAGATGTTTTTGATTCTTTTGATTTGCGGCATGGCTATCGTTCTGCTTATAACGTTAACGGGTTTAATACTTTACTCCGTTACTCGGAAGCAAATGGGGCAGTTAACGTACGCGATGCAAACAATGATTTTTTGCCGTTATATCAATATGCGCAAATCACCATTTTTGAACAATTTGTACCCTTGCTGGGCTTTGATATCCGTTTTAAGAACAGCATGACAGCCAATTTTGAGTATCGTAAAAGCAGGGCACTAAGTTTAAGTTTGTCCAACAGCCAGTTGACACAGCAAAACGAAACAGCGCTGGTTTTTGGTTATGGCTACCGTACCAGCAATTTCAGATTTCCTTTTGGCCTGTTTCAGAACCTGCAGCTTAAAAACGATATGACTTTTAAGCTTGACTTTTCTATAGCAGATAACAAGACTTTGATTTACCGGCCTGATGTACAGCAAGCTGATATTTCATCAGGTGCAAAAAACATTACGGTTCGCCCTTCTGTCAATTATGTAATTAATCAGCGCTTCAATATGCAGTTGTTTTACGATTCTAACATCACCAAGCCTTACACTTCCCAATCCTTTAACACCGCTTTTACCAATTTCGGGGTTAATTTAAAGCTGTTGTTCCAGTAGGTTAAAAACGGCTTGCAGCCACACAACTTATTAAAAACACGGTTTTTATTGCATAAAAGAAGCATGTTCAACCTTAAACAGTTGAACATGCTTCTTCTCCGGAGTACAAATAACCCGGTCGGATTATTTTATGTCGCCTTTAACTTTAGCTGCCGTGGCCCTTCCAGGTAAATAAATCTGGAAACCAAACTGTAAGTTAACATTGTTTTGATAAACACTGCTGCCGAAACCTACTACGCCATTGTATTTTAGCAGGGTTTCCAAGCCAATACTTGGCGTAATGAAATAGGCAAAACCTGGGCCAAAGCCAAATCCCAAACCATTAGTAGATCCGCCGCTTGCGCTCAAATTTACTCCGCTGACCCCAACTGTAGCTTCGCCAAAAACGCGGCCATGCCTAAGTACCGGGGTATCACCGCCTCCATAGTAACGTCCTAATGCACCTATCCCATAAGTGGTGTTGGAACCACCACCTTTTGTAGTTGTGATACCAAAACTTGCAAATCCGCCCAATGCTATGTTATCTTGAACAAACCACGCCGCTTTTGGGGAAATAGTACCTGTAAAATAGGTTGGCTGACTTAAACCTAATTGAAGATTTGCAAGGTCTGTCCCAATTAAAACATTGCCTTTTTGAATTTGTGCTTGTGCCGAAAACATCAGTCCGAACAAAGCGAATGCTCCTAAAGTAATTTTTTTCATTGTAGTAGTTTTTAAATTAAACATGCCCTAATAACTATTTCAGGAATTGAAAGTTTTAACCTTTGTGCAATTTAATTGTCAGCAAAAGCTGGTTTTATAGGTGCAATTAAGAAAGCCCATGAGTTTTAGATAAGATAAAAACCATTTTTTTGAAAGATAAAGGGATTAGTAAAGCTGTTCCTGTTTTGTAAAACAAAAGGGTAATACTGTTTTTACCATATAAAAAACAGTATTTTATTTTGCCCTTCAATTTCTAATCGCGTTTTTCTTATTTTTGAGAAAAAATCGAGAACATGAATTTTCCTTCCGGGTTAAAATATACCTCAGATCACGAATGGGTTAAGGCTGACGGCGATACGGCTTACATCGGTATTACCGATTTTGCTCAGCACGAATTGGGCGATATTGTTTACATTGATATCAATACCGTTGGCGAGCAGGTTGTTAAAGAAGCTATATTTGGTACAGTAGAAGCGGTAAAAACAGTATCTGATTTATTTATGCCGGTTAGCGGAACGGTTTTAGAAGTGAACTCGGCTTTGGACACAAATCCCGAATTGGTAAATTCTGACCCTTTTGGCAAAGGCTGGATGGTAAAAATCACGGTTACAAATGCTGCAGAGCTGGACTGGCTTTTATCCGCAGAAGAATACAAAGCTTTAGTAGGCGCATAATGCAAAACTTGTTAAAATATCAAAGGCTTACATTAATATGGGCTTTGTTTATTTTAGTAATTTGTTGTGTTTCTTTAGGAAAAGCCGGCGAATCGCACTTGTTTTTTAAAGGCTTTGATAAACTTACACATACAGGTTTGTTTTTTGTGCTTACAGTGTTTACTTTTTACGGGCTGATCCGTAAACAAGTGCGTCTTAGTTTATTTATGTTTAGCGTTGTGCTGATTTTTATGTTTTTGTTTGGAGGCGCAATAGAGCTGCTACAATGGAAGGTCTTTACTTACCGCAGTGCAGAATGGAACGATCTTTTTTGTGATGTTCTCGGTTCTTTAATGGGTATATTCAGTATTTTAGTTACTACAAATGCCATACAATCTCAAAAAAAATAAGCAAATTGTAATAGCAGCTTTCCTGGCTTCTATGCTGTTTTCTTCGTGCGGTTTATTTCAAAAAAAGTGCAACTGTCCGCATTTTAAATATAATTCCTTGCAGCAGAAATAGCTGTTTTTCCATTGATCAACAGTTTTGTATGTGTAAAAGAAGTATGCTTCTTTTACAAGTAAATTACGAACCTTATTTGGATTTAATTTAAATAAAGAATATTTTTACGCAATAATTTGTGTACATGAAGCTTTCGCAACTAGCAATAGGCAAAAAAGGTATTATCAAAGAATTTACAGATCTGGAAATGTCTGTTAAACTGATGGAAATGGGTTGCTTACCGGGAGAGGAAATCAGTATTCAAAGAATTGCCCCGCTCGGAGATCCCATTGCAGTTAACGTTTCCGGATATCAACTGAGTTTGCGCAAACGAGAAGCATCTACTATCATATTACAGTAAATTGAGTTGAAGGCCGATCTAAAAGTTGCATTAATAGGAAACCCAAATACCGGTAAATCAACTCTTTTTAATGTCCTCACCGGCCTTAATCAAAAAGTTGGCAACTTTCCGGGTGTTACGGTTGATAAAAAAACTGGTTTTTGTACATTAAATGATGGTCGCCGTGCCGAAATCATTGATCTGCCTGGTACTTATAGTCTTTATCCTAAAAGTAAAGACGAGTCTATTGTATTTTCTGTCCTTGCCGACCGCTCTAATCCCCACCATCCTGATCTGGTCATCGTTATTTTGGATGCTTCCAATCTTAAACGAAACCTGCTGCTTTACACACAAGTAGCAGATTTGAAAATCCCGGTTATCCTGGCTTTAAATATGATGGACCTGGCCAATAAAGCCGGGCTGGAAATCAACATTAATCTCCTTTCTAAAAAGTTAAGTGTTCCGGTCGTGCCCATCTCTGCACGAAAAGCCGAAGGGATTGATGCGTTAAAACAAGCCATCTGTTTTGCAAATACAATTGCTTTGCAGGAAGATACGATTGATGTAGCGCAACTGGCCCCGGAACTAATCAGCAGCATTCGCGAAGAAATTCATACCGACAACAATTATTATGCTTTGCAACTCGCCCATCAGCATGAGTACTTGCCGTTTTTATCGCAGCAGCAAAATGACCTGATTGAAACTTTAGAGGAGGAGCATAGCTTCCACTCCCAAAAATCCCAGGCTACAGAAACCATTGCACGGTATAATTTTATCAACGATGTGTTGTTTGAGGTGGTAACACGGAAAAATGATTTTGCACAGGAAGAAAGTTACAGCAATAAAATTGACCGGATCCTTACGCATAAAATATTTGGCTTCGTTATTTTCTTTGCCATCCTGATGTTTATCTTCCAGGCGATATTTACCTGGTCGGCTTACCCAATGCTGCTGATTGAAAACTTATTCACCTGGCTAACTTCCGTATTGCATAAAACACTTCCGGCCGGCCCGCTAACTAATTTGCTGCTTGACGGCGTAATTGCCGGATTAAGCGGCGTGCTGGTTTTTATTCCGCAAATTTCCATTCTATTTGCCTTTATTTCCATTCTGGAAGATACCGGTTACATGTCGCGCGTTACGTTTATGATGGACCGTATCATGCGTAAAGTAGGTTTAAACGGAAAATCGGTTGTGCCGCTCATTGGTGGTTTTGCCTGCGCCGTTCCTGCTATCATGAGCACACGCACCATTGAGAACTGGAAAGACCGCATGATCACCATTATGGTTACGCCGTTAATTACCTGTTCTGCCCGTTTGCCGGTTTACACGCTGCTTATTTCGCTGGTAGTGCCAAATAGAAACGTTTGGTGGTTGTTTAATCTGCAAGGTTTGGCCATGATGGCGATGTATTTGTTCAGCGTAGTTTCGGCCGTGGTAGTGGCTTTTGTTTTTAAGCTGATTTTAAAAAGCCGCGAACGTGGTTATTTTATCATGGAATTACCCGTTTACAGGGTGCCGCGTTGGAAAAATGTTGGGTTAACGATGTTTGAAAGATCAAAAACTTTTGTGGTCCAGGCCGGAAAAGTCATTATTGCTGTTTCTATCATTTTATGGGTGATGGCATCTTACGGACCTGGAAAACGGATGGAGCAGATTGATCAAAAGTATAGCAATGCTTCTTTTACGGCACAAAAATCAGCAGATGAATTGGCACGATTGAAAGCAACCGACAAACTCGAAAATTCTTACGCCGGTATTTTAGGACATGCCATCGAGCCGGCCATTCGCCCTTTGGGTTTCGATTGGAAGATCGGTATCGCTTTAATTACTTCTGTTGCTGCAAGGGAAGTTTTTGTTGGGACAATGGCTACGATGTACAGCGTTGATGGCAATACCGATAAATTAGATTCGGTAATGGACAAGATGAAACATGCCCGTAACCCGGAAACAGGTTTGCCTGTATTTACTTTTGCTGTTGCCATGTCGTTGATGATGTTTTATGCCTTTGCCATGCAGTGCGCCAGTACGGTTGCCGTAGTTTATCGCGAAACCAAAGAATGGAAATGGCCCGCCATCCAATTTGCTTACATGACGGTACTGGCTTATGCGGCAAGTTTTATTACATTTCACCTATTAAAATAAGCGTTAAATTACGGCGTGGATAAAAAGGAAATTCTAAAGAATTACATGCCTGAAGCAGCCGCGCCGGTAATTGCCAAATGGATAGATTATTTTCAGTGTGAGTTTAAAGTTTCGCGCAACCGTGGAACTAAGTTTGGCGATTACCGCTCGCCTTTTGCTGGAAAAGGACATCGGATTTCGGTTAATTTCGACTTGAATATTTACGCTTTTTTGGTGACAACTGTGCACGAATTTGCACATTTATACACCTGGAACCAGCATCAGCATAAAGCAAAACCGCACGGAACGGAATGGAAAACTAATTTTAAAAGAATGATGAAGCCGTTTTTTGAATTGGATCTTTTTCCGCCGGATGTAAAGCTTGCCATTCACAATTATTTGGATAATCCCGCAGCTTCCAGTTGTTCTGACCTTACTTTATTTCGGGCACTAAAAAAATATGATGTAAAAGAAGCATCGGTTATTTCGGTAGAAAAAATTCCGGCAAACGGTTTATTTAAATGGAAAGACGGCCGAGTTTTCCGCCGGGAAGAATGCTTGCGGAAACGTTACCGTTGCGTGGAAGTCAAAACCAATAAAGTTTATTTGTTTAATCCGGTTGCAGAAGTGGAATTGGTTTGATGTATTTTAAATTTTATTTTCGATAGTTTCATGCTTCTTTTATCATCTAAAAAACAGAAAACCATATGCTTCTTTTATCGGCATAAATTACGAAAACAAGTTTTATAGACATAAAAGAAGCACAATGATTTTTTTGTGATATAATCTTAAACAGGCTCAGATAGTCCAGCCTCATTTTAAAAGTCATATTACTTCACAAGTGTCTAAAATTAAATCTTTATACTTCTTGTTCTGATTCAGAAATAAGTTAATAAGAAATACATTTATTAACAATATATTTTTATTGTTATTCAATAAAATCATATCTTTGTTTTTATAATTCAATCTAATCATTATGAAAAGTAACAGTATTAAATATTGGCTTAAAGCTGTAAAAGTAGTTTTGTGGATATCCTTAATCGGATTTGGCGTAACGCTTTTTAATACAACAGGTTTAGTTTTTATCTCAAATGACATGTTTGCCTCTGTCACATTAAAAAAGGCAGAAACAATTACTCTTGGTAATGGCGAGCTAAAAACAAATAGCGGTGTATTTGCTTTCAAATCTAAAAATGTTGTTGATAAATTGATATTTAAACATGTTTATGGTTACCACGATTTTGTACAGTCTTTATTTACATTTATAACTTGCTTAATTGTTTTAATAACACTTAATGGAATCGATTCTGGTAACCCGTTTAATTTAATTATAGCAAAAAGGATACTTCTTATTGGTGTATTATATATTCTATATGGTTTGATAAGCATAGGGGCTGGAATTTACACAACATATAGAGTTGAAGCTATAACTAATCGATTAACCGGTAATTACATAAGTTTTAGAGAAGACTTATCTAACATTAAGGTGGGCGTTTTTATATTGATTTTTTCGCTGATATATAGAATTGGTATTACTTTTCAGGAAGAAAACCGATTAACTGTTTAATAATGCCAATTGTAGTTAACTTAGATGTAATGATGGCAAAGCGTAAGCTATCACTGAATGAATTGCAACAAAAAGTAGGTATTACTTTAGCTAACTTATCTATCTTAAAAACCGGAAAAGCTAAAGCTATTCGTTTTGAAACTTTAGACGCTGTCTGTAAAGCCTTAAATTGTCAGCCCGGAGATATTTTGGAGTATCGCGATAGCTATTAATTCTACATATCCAACAAACTTAAATCAAACTTTGGTGGGATAATATAACGCAGTTGCACCAAACCGCTGGAATAGGATTGATGGTTGATCAGCATTAAATCAATTTTGTCTTTCATGTTTTGGAACAGCAACTTTCCTCCGCCAAGAATCAACGGATGGACAGAGATTAAAAATTCGTCCACCAAATTTTCTGCCATAAAAGAAGCAAGCAAATCAGCACCGCCAAAAAACCAGATATTTTTGCCTTCCTGCTGCCGGAAACCCTGCACAAAATTTACAAAATCAGCTTTACGGATAATCCTGATGCCAAAATGTTCTTCCGGCAAAAGCGTGTCAGAAAAAACATACAGGCTTTTATCCTCAAAAAAACCTAAACCAACCTGGGCAATCAGTTCGTAACTTTTTCTGCCCATAAACAAAGTATCCGTATCTTCCGAAAACTCAGTCAAACCATAATCCTGATCGTTCAGGCACCAGTCGATTTCACCTTCCGGCCCTTCAATATACCCATCCAAACTGGTGGCAATGTTCAGCGTAATTTTTCGCATTTAAGTTTCTGATTTTTTTTATGTTGATAGCTCGTTGTTCATGGATCATAGCTATAAACAATGAGCTATCAACTATTCTACTCTTTATTTTTTTCCTGCCATTGCTGGCTGAAAGATTTCGGTGCTACTTCCGGCATCTCTCTAAAATGTCCCCAAGTGTTTTTAAAGAAAAATTTTAGGAAAGAACTCTTACTCTTTCCGCCAAAGTAATCGGTTAATCCCCTGCTCAAAATCCCTTTTTTCCACAAAGCCCAGCCCCAACGTTCTTTTACCGGATTTAGGTTTTGTTTAACTGAATCGCGCCGGTTCAGCAGTAATAATTTATGCAGTTCTATTTTCACCGGGCAAACTTCTGAGCATTTGCCGCACAAGCTCGAAGCATAACTTAAATGTTTAAAATCTTCCATACCTTGCATGTGCGGCGTGATGATGGAACCGATTGGGCCACTGTAAGTGGTTTCGTAAGTATGGCCGCCGATATTTTTATAAACCGGACAAGCATTTAAGCAAGCACCACAGCGGATGCAATATAAAGCTTGCCGCTGGTCTTTTTGTGCCAATAAATTGGTGCGGCCATTATCCAGCAAAATCACATACATTTCTTCAGGCCCGTCGGTTTCGTTTGTTTTCCGCGGGCCACTCAGTATCGAATTATAAACCGTTAGATTTTGTCCGGTTCCATGGGTAGAAAGCAAAGGCCAGAACAAATCGAGGTCAGCAATGGAAGGGATCATCTTTTCAATCCCAACAATGGCAATATGGATTTTTGGAAAAGTAGTGCATAACCGTGCATTGCCTTCATTTTCGGTAATGGCAATGCTGCCAGAATCCGCAATTAAAAAGTTTGCGCCGGTGATGCCAACATCAGCATGAACATATTTTGTACGAAGCAGTTCACGTGCCTTCATGGTCAACTGTTCCGGCGTAGCATCGATTGGCGTACCAAAGTGTTCGTTAAAAAGCCTGGCAATATCTTCTTTAGATAAATGCATGGCCGGCGTAACAATGTGATACGGTTTCTGGCCAAGCAATTGTACAATGTATTCACCCAAATCTGTTTCTAAACTTTCAATATGGTTTTGGGTGAGGAATTCATTTAAGTGAATTTCTTCCGTCACCATGGATTTGGATTTCACTACTGTTTTTGCACCTGCTTTTTGGATGATGTTCAGGATTTCTTTGTTCGCTTCTTCTGCATCATTTGCCCAAATTACTTTTCCGCCGCGGCGTTGAAAATTGGCTTCAAACTCAGGCAAAAGCTTGTCTAAGTTTTCCATCACTTTCCATTTGATCACGTGCGCTTTGCGTTTTGAATTTTCCAGGTTGGCCAAACGGGTAATTCCGCGGGCTACCGCAGCATCATATTTACCAATGTTATAGTTGATAATGCCGCGGTGTTTTAAATCAAAAGCTTTAATTTCAGCATTGGCAATAAAATCTTCGGCAGTTTTGGTCATACTTTAAAATTTATGATTTAGCACTATATTGAATTATAGGTTACTACTTTTTTTTCCTTAAAAAAAATATAAGTTTGACTGAAATAGCTAAAAATGACAACAAACATTGTAGCTATAATTTTCGATGGTGTAGGATATATTCCTAAATGTTCTACGAATATTTTAAGTAAAACATAATTCAAAAAAATACAAATAATATTGACAGTTATGAATCTCGCTAATTGTCTTTTTCTGGTTAAACCAGATTGTTGGAAAACAATATAACGGTTTAAGTAAAAACCGGTAGTAAATGAAATACTAAAGGCAAGTATTAACGATGCTACGTGAGGACTCATGGTAATTTGGCCGATATGAAAATCATGTTTTTTAAAAATAAAATTGTAGCTTATCGTAAAAAGGCAAATATCAAGTGCTGTATTAGAACCACCACAAACTGCATATTTAAACGTTTGTAAGGGAATTATTCTTCTAAATGGTTTGTAAAATAAATTAATAATATTGATAATATATCGCCGTATTAGATGATGTAAATTCTTCATGTCAAACGGAGATTTGTAGCATAATCACTTGTTGAATTTTATACCGATAAAAACAGCATTCAAACTATTAGCTTTCCGGCATATCGTTCCTAACATCTACTACCGGGCGTTTATCACGGTTAGCCAGTTCCCAACCGGTATAAAAAACCAATTGAGCCCTTTTTGCCAATGCCGTAAAGTTGATTTTGCTGACTTCATCTCCTGGTTTATGATAATCTTCGTGCACACCGTTAAAGTAAAAAATAATCGGAACACCATGTTTCGCAAAATTGTAATGATCGGAGCGATAGTAAAAGCGGTTCGCATCTTTCGGGTCATCGTATTTATAATCCAAATCCAGTTTGCTATAAGTTTGATTTGCTTTTTCGCTGATGTCGTGCAGTGTTGTGCTTAACTTGCTGGAACCGATCACATAAATATAATTTGCAGAATCCGGCTTGCCTTTATATTCTTCTCCAACACGACCGATCATGTCAATATTTAAATCGGTAATCGTTTTTTCCAGCGGGAAAACCGGATGATCGGTATAATATTCTGATCCTAACAAACCTTTTTCTTCACCTACATTTCCCAAAAATAAAATACTTCTGCGCGGGCCGTGTCTTGCTTTTTTGGCTTCGGTAAAAGCCCGGGCAATTTCCAGGATTCCGGTTGTGCCCGAACCGTCATCGTCGGCACCGTTATTTACTTTATCTGTTCCGCTGGTGGTTAATCCGATGTGGTCGTAATGTGCAGAAAAAACCAACACTTCATCTTTTAAGTCCGTTCCGGGAAGATAACCCAAAACATCTACTGCTTTTACGTCAGTACGTTTATTAGCAAAACTGGCTAAAAAATCAACTTTTACAATCACCACTGGTGTTCTGTTCACACCTGCTTTTAAAGCAACATAATCTTTTCCTGTTGATTTTAACAGTTCATCGGCAATAGCTGTGCTTACGTGAAAAACAGGAACACTCGCTACTGCAGTTCTATTTTCTTCTTTAATGTTTAAACGCGGACTGGCAATACTTCTGCCAAAACGCTTAAGCAAAGCTGTAAGGTCACCATTGACTGCCAGTATAATTGCTGGGTTTTTACTTTGAAGGTTCCTGAAAACTTTTAAACGTGCCGTTGTCATATGGACTTCTGTGTTTGGCGTTTTACCATCTTCTGGTTTGTCTTCATTTATCCATAACACAACTTTGTTTGTAAGATCGGTAGTGCCCAACTCGACTTCTGTACCAAAACCTACAAATACTACCTCTTTGGCAGTTACGTTTTTATCAGGAACGGTCCCATTAGGGATAAAATCCTGCCCTAAGGTAAATTCTTTTCCGTTTACTGTAAATGCTGATACCATCAAACTGCTTTCTTCCAAAGGAATATTTAAGAAATAAGAACCTTTAACCGGAGCTTGCAAACCCAGGTTTTTGAATTCGCCTGCAATATAATTGGCTGCTTTTTCTGCACCGGGCTTTCCGGTTTCACGTCCTTCAAAAGCATCGGAAGCTAAAATACTTAAATGCTTTTTGGCATCGGCAGCAGTTATAAAAGCCGCAAACTTTTGCTGTACCGGATCAACCTTTTGTGCTTTTGCACAACTGATCAAAGCAGCAGGCATCAAAACGCACAATAGTTTTTTCATAGTTAGAGCCTGTTTAAATTTTGTCCGATTTATTTTGTATGCTTCTTTTACCACCTAAAAAAACATAAAATTCTATGCTTTTTGTATCAATACAGGATACGTTCACAAACTTTATATGCCTAAAAGAAGCACTGTGTTTTTTTCGATATAAATTTAAACAGGCTCTTGGTTTCTTTGGTTTCAACATGAAATTTTGTTCACACGGTTTGCATGTCGGCCGCCTTCGAATTCAGTCTCTAAAAAAGTTTGTGTAATTTCCAATGCTTCTTTTATCGATATAAATCTTGCAGGCAAGCAAAGTATGTTGGCATTGTTATGTTTTCGTGCCAGTTTGGCCAGTTCTATGTTCCAGCAAATAGCAGCACGAATGCCCTGATGTTTGTTTGCGGTGATGGCAATACCGTTCCCGCTTCCGCAGATTAAAATCCCTAAACCAAATTCATCGCTTTCTACAGCAGAAGCAACCGGATGGGCAAAATCAGGATAATCTACAGAATCGGGGGAATAGGTTCCGAAATCTTTAATTTCATGGTTCTTCAAAAAAGCGGTTAAGGCTTCCTTATATTCAAATCCTGCGTGGTCTGCACCGATAGCTATTTTCATTGTGATGATTTTTATAAGATAAAAATAGTATCCCTTCTCCGCCCAAATTTATGAGGACATCAATTCATCGCGCTTAAGTTGGCGGCGTTTATCAACCGCTGCTGCCACAAAAATACTGGCTTCAAACAGTAAAAATAACGGGATACTTACCACCGTCATAGTCAGCATATCCGGCGTTGGCGTTACCACTGCGGCTACAATCAAAATAATAATGATGGCATAACGGCGTGATTCGCGCATAAACTTAGCCGTTAATAATCCCATGGTTGACAGGATATAAATCAGAATAGGTAACTCAAAAACAGCTCCGGTTGCCAGTGTTAAAGTTGCTACGGATGAAATATAAGAATCGATACTGAATAAATTCTGGATGGAATCACTTACCGTATAACCTGCTAAAAAGCTGAGGGACATGGCCGTAATCACAAAATATCCAAATAAAACACCCAGTAAAAATAGCATCGAAGCGTAAAATACAAATCCGCTGGCTGCCTTGCGCTCTTTATCATGCAATGCTGGTTTAATAAAAAGCCAAACCTCATACAGCAAATAGGGGAAGCCCAATGCAAGACCAATCATAAAAGAAGAATTGATCTGCAAAGTAAACTGCCCGGCCATTTCCGTATTAATTAAATGGATGTTGATTTTATCGATACAAAACCCCGGGCGATGTAGATAAGTGCCTAATTCACAAAGCATTCGGTATGTCCAAAAAGAAGACCTACTTGGCCCCATGATAACGGTATTATAAAAGAAATTAAAATAGTAAAACGCCAAACTTGTGAAAATTACAATGGCTAAAGCCGAGCGGATTAAATGTTTCCGTAATACATCCAAATGATCAAAAAAGGACATTTCAGATTCCAGGTTATTACCCTTTTCTTTCAGTGCTTTAAACAGTTTATTATCTTTAAGATCGCTCATAATTCAGTAGAAACAAAAATACCATTCTGGTGAGATTTGGAATGGTACTTACGTTTAAATTTATAATCGGTTTTTTAGTCTTCGGTGTATTCAAAAGTTTCCATAAACTTAGTGGTAAAGTTACCAGCCCTGAAGTTTGGGTCCTGTAACAATTTCATATGGAAAGGGATGGTGGTTTTTACACCTTCGATCACAAATTCACTCAAAGCACGCTGCATCGTATTTAATGCTTCTTCGCGGGTTTGTGCTACGCAGATCAGCTTGGCAATCATAGAATCATAATTTGGCGGAATGATGTAACCGGAATAAACATGTGTATCCACCCGAACGCCGTGGCCTCCCGGCGAATGGAAGTTGGTGATTTTTCCGGGTGAAGGACGGAAATTGTTCAGCGGGTCTTCTGCATTGATGCGGCATTCGATCGCATGCATTGTTGGTTCGTAGTTTTTTCCGGAGATCGGGATACCTGCTGCTACTTTTATCTGTTCTTTTATTAAGTCAAAGTTGATCACTTCTTCTGTAACCGGATGCTCCACCTGAATCCTGGTGTTCATTTCCATAAAATAGAAATCATGGTTTTTATCCACCAAAAATTCTACCGTTCCGGCACCTTCATATTTTACTGATTTTGCACCTTTTATAGCAGCATCGCCCATTTTACGGCGCAGTTTTTCGGTCATGAAAGGCGAAGGGGATTCTTCTACCAGCTTTTGATGACGGCGCTGGATCGAACAATCGCGTTCGGATAAATGGCAAACCTTGCCAAACTGATCGCCAATAACTTGTATCTCGATATGGCGGGGGTCTTCTACATATTTTTCCAGGTAAATGCCATCGTTTCCAAAAGCTGCCCCTGCTTCGGCCCTTGCCGAGTCCCAGGCAGCTTCAAATGCTTCATCTTTCCAAACGATGCGCATCCCGCGGCCGCCACCGCCTGCTGTTGCTTTTAAAATGATTGGGTAACCAATTTTATGGGCTACTTGTATGCCTTGTTTTACATCGGTTAATAAACCTTCGGAACCCGGAATAGTAGGCACACCTGCCTTTTTCATGGTGTTTTTGGCGGAAGCTTTATCACCCATGGCGTTGATCTGATCAGCTGTAGCGCCTATAAATTTAATGCCATACTCTGCACAAATAGCAGAAAACTTTGCATTTTCAGACAGAAAGCCGTAACCCGGATGTATCGCATCTGCATTGGTCAGTTCGGCAGCAGAAATGATATTTGGAATATTGAGGTAAGAATCTTTACTGGCCGGAGGCCCGATACAAACTGCTTCGTCGGCAAAACGGACATGTAAACTGTCGCGGTCCGCGGTAGAATAAATGGCTACTGTTTTTATACCCATTTCTTTACAGGTCCGGATAATGCGCAGAGCAATTTCGCCGCGGTTGGCAATCAATATCTTTTTGAACATTATTTAAATTGAATTTGAAAATAAGCGGCTACAGGAATAAAGTTTTAGGGTGGTAAAAACAGTATGCTGGTCTTTAAGACGGATCTACTAAAAACAAAGGCTGGTCATACTCGACCGGTGAAGCATTTTCAACCAAAACCTTAACAATGCGGCCGGACACTTCCGATTCGATCTCATTAAACAATTTCATGGCTTCAATGATACAAAGTACTTCGCCAGGTTTAATCTCATCGCCAATGTTTACAAAATATGGTTTTTCGGGAGACGAAGAGCGGTAGAAAGTACCGATCATCGGGGATTTTATGGTAATGTATTTTGAAGTGTCTTCTGCTGCAGGAACAGTAACAACCGGAGTGGTTACCGTGATGGTAGGCGCAGCAATAGTTGTTTCTGCTGTGGCAGCAGGTAAAGTGGTTGTAACGACAGCAGTTTGCGGCTGGTTGGTTTTGATGGTGATCTTGAAGTCCTGCTGTTCGATAGAAACCTCATTTACGCCTGATTTGGAAACGAATCGGATTAAATCCTGAATCTGTTTAATATCCATGCTGGTTATTTCGTTTAGTTTATTTTGGTAAAATGTTTGGCAGGCTAATTTATCATTAAATAACAAAAAAGCAGGGATAAAATCAGTAGGCCCATTTTAAATAAGCAGCGCCCCAGGTAAAGCCTCCTCCAAATGCAGCCAATACCAAATTATCGCCTTTTTTAAGTTTGCTTTCCCATTCCCATAAACACAAAGGGATGGTTCCGTTGGTGGTATTGCCATAACGTTCAATGTTCACCATTACTTTTTCTGGTTCAACGCCCATCCGGTTTGCTGTAGCATCAATAATACGTTTGTTGGCCTGATGCGGCACTAACCAATCTACACTTTCTGCTGTGAGGTGGTTACGTTCCATAATTTCGGCGGCAGCTTCGGCCATGTTGGTTACCGCAAATTTAAATACTGGCTTCCCTTCCTGGTAAACATAATGTTCGCGGGCATCAATTGTTTCATAACTGGTTGGTTTTACAGAGCCTCCTGCTTTTTGATGAAGGTGCACGATACCCGCGCCGTCGCTGCGCAAATTTGCATCGATCAATCCGTATCCTTCCAGGTTTGGCTCAAGCAATACAGCACCGCAGCCATCACCAAAAATAATACAGGTTGACCTGTCCTGATAATCAATAATAGAAGACATTTTATCGCCGGCTACTACCAAAACCTTTTTGTGCATGCCGGTTTCAATAAATTGTGCACCAACCGTTAATCCATATAAAAATCCTGAACAAGCAGCTTGTAGGTCAAACCCCCAGGCCCTTGTGGCACCAACTTTTGCAGTGATAATATTGGCTGTTGCCGGAAAGGGCATATCAGGTGTAGTTGTACAAAGGATAAGCAAATCAATTTCTTCTGCACCTATGCCGCGCTTTTCGAGCAAACCCTTAATTGCAGGAACCGCGAGATCAGAAACACCCAAACCTTCGCCTTTTAAAATCCGGCGTTCGCTGATGCCTGTCCTGCTGAGTATCCATTCGTTGTTGGTATCAACCATGGTTTCCAGTTCCTGGTTAGTTAATACATAATCAGGCACATAACCGTTAACAGCAGTGATTGCGGCGTAAATTTTATCCATTTTGATATTAAAGGAAAGCTTGTTTGATCTTACCGATCAAACCTGATTCAACAGTGTTCCGGGAAAGCAGGACCATACTTTTTATAGCTTCCGGATTAGAGATCCCATGGCCGATAATTACCGGCTCGTTAATGCCCAGTACCGGGCTTCCGCCATATTGTTCGTAATTAAAGCGGTCAAAAAACTCGTCACGCATTCCTTTTTTAAGGGTAATATCATAAAAGTTCTCTGCCAGCTTTAAAATAACATTCCCCGTAAAACCATCACAAACAAAAACATCGGCATGATCTGAAAACAGATCCCGGCCTTCTACATTGCCTACAAAATTAAATTGATTACTTTCTTTCATCAAAGGGAACGTAGCCTGACAAAGCAGGTTGCCTTTCTCTTTTTCTTCACCAATATTGATCAGGCCAACTTTAGGCTGATCAATATGATAAAGTGCTTCAGCCATCAGGCTTCCCAGGATACCAAATTGTACCAGTATGTCTGGTTTGCAATCTGCGTTTGCGCCTACATCGAGTATAATGCCACAGCCGCCTTTTAACTTAGGTACGATACCGGCAATAGCAGGACGGATAATTCCGTGAATAGCTTTAACGCTGAACATGGCGCCAACCAGCATGGCACCGGTATTACCGGCAGAAGCAAAAGAATCCAAACGGCCTTCTTTTAACAGTTTAAACCCGATACCAATGCTCGATTCCGGTTTTTGGGCGATGGCTTTTGTAGGATGTTCGGCCATGCCAATCACTTCAGTTGTATGAACGTATTCAAAACAACCTGCATCAAAATTATTGTCCTGAATAATTTTAAGTGCAACTTCCTGATCGCCAATCAGTGTCAATTTCTGATCGGGTGATAAAAACCGATAGCTTGCAATAGCCCCTAAAACTGCTGCTTCGGGCGCATAATCACCGCCCATAATATCCAAGCCAATCTTCATTTCAGAAAATTAACTTAAACTGCCGGTGTGCGTTCAATTAACAATTTACCGTTGAAATATATATTACCATCCACGGTATATGCCCTATGTGGCAAATGTACGGCACCGGTAGTTTTGCAGGTAGTTAAAGTTGGTGCTTCGGCTTTATAATGCGTACGGCGTTTATCCCTTCTGGATTTGGATATTTTTCGTTTTGGATGTGGCATGACTTCCTAAGGTATTTAAATTTATTTTATGTTCTTTAACACGTTCCAGCGTGGATCGGTGTCGGTATTTTCTTCTTCGCTTCCGGACAACTTCTTCAACTTGTCCAGCATTTCCTGATCGCAAAACGGTGTATTGCCTTCATCTTTACAAACACTGATCAGCGGCATAGCCAGGTTGATGTATTCATAGATCAAAGCAGACAGGTCGATTTCAAAATCCGAGCGGTTTAAAATAATGATGTCGTCATCTTCAATTTCTTCCGGTTCTGCTTCACCCACAAACTTCACGATCTGCCTTTCCTGTACTGCAACCGCTTCCGGAAATTCCGACAGGCAACGATCACAGGAACGATCTACTATGCCATTGATCTTGAAATTCAGGATCATCAAAGTTTCCTGTTTTTCCAGATCGACCGTGCAATCCAGTTTTCCTTTTTTAACCAATGAATATTCAAACGCATCAAAAAATGCACTTGTGATCTCAAAATCAAATTTGTGCTTTCCAAGCTTCAGTCCCTTGAAAGGGATCGAGTATGTTTTCAGCGTTTTCAATGAGCGGTAATTAGCCCGCAAATTTAGGAAAAATTAAACAATAGAAAATAGTTTTTTTAAAACGGATTTTATGCCGGTAAAAGAAGTATTTTCTGTGTTTTCCCCCATTAACATTAAATCAGTTTTTACCTTACCAATGCTTCTTTTAGGCCGATAAAAACAGTATAAAAAATATCTTTCCAAACTTTCCGAAATGGAAACATTGTTAATCACGGTCTCGGCTGAATTTGCTAAACTTAAGCGGATTTTTAGACAGTTCTGCCAATTCTGCCCGGTTTTTTACTACATGTATTGCAGTGAACATGGCTTCGCGGAAAGAAGTTGGCGAAGCCATGTTTTTTCCGGCAATGGCATAACCGGTCCCGTGGTCGGGCGAAGTGCGGACTTTGTTCAAACCGGCCGTAAAATTAACGCCCAGATCAAAAGCGGTGTTTTTAAAGGGGATCAAACCCTGGTCGTGGTACATTGCCAGCACCGCGTCAAATTGTTTGTACGTTGCGTTCCCAAAAAAACCATCGGCAGGGAAGGGGCCGGCAGCCAAAATCCCTTCTGCATTGGCATGTTCAATTGCCGGGATGATCGTGAGCTGCTCTTCAATACCAATCAAACCATTGTCTCCTGCATGAGGATTTAAACCTAAAACAGCAATGCGCGGTTTTCTGATCCAGAAATCCTGCTTCAAACTCTGGTTCATTAAACGAAGCTTGGACAGAATGCCTGCCACGGTGATTTTCTCGCTGATCTGCGAAACCGGAATATGGCCGGTAACTACGCCCACGCGCAGTTCATCGCTTACTAAAAACATAAGCGAATCAGCAGCACCGCAGCGATCCTGCAAATATTCCGTGTGCCCGGGGAAGTTGAAATGCTCGCTCTGGATGTTGTGTTTATTGATCGGCGCGGTAACCAAAGCATCAATTTTACCAGCAATCAGATCATTGGTTGCCCTTTCCAAAGAGATAAAAGCATATTTTCCGCCCGTTTCGTTGGCTTCGCCGAAGTTGATCTTCACATCTTCTTCCCAGCAATTGATCAGGTTTGGTTTTTTAGGATTAGCCTGCTCCGGTTCATTGATCACATTAAAACTAAAATCGTTCAAACCCAGATTTTTACGGTTATAAGAAGCTATTTTGGTATTGCCATAAACAATGGGCACACAATAATTCATCATTAAAGGATCGGCCAGTGTTTTGATGATCACTTCCATGCCAATGCCGTTTACATCGCCAATGCTGATCCCAACTTTTATTTTTTCACTCATCTGAGTTTAATTATTCGGTACAAATAAAACTAACGGCTTCAACAGCCGGACAAAGCACAAATATGACGTATTTTGCAGCAATATCAGGATAACATGCAATTAGTAAAAGCTAAAAAACATTTGGGGCAGCATTTTTTAACCGATAAAAACATTGCCGCCAAAATTGTGAACAGTTTACAATCCGAAGGAGCATTGCTGGAAGTTGGGCCGGGAATGGGCATTTTATCCGACTTCCTTTTGCAAAAACCGGAACTGGAAGTTTTTATGGTGGATATTGATGAAGAGTCGTACCGGTTCCTTCAGAAAAAATATCCGCAGCTGGGCGAAAGATTAATGAATGCTGATTTTTTGGAGATGGATTTTGATACTGTTTTTACCGGTGTTTTTTCTATCATCGGTAATTTCCCTTACAATATTTCTTCGCAGATCTTATTTAAAGTGCTGGACAACCGGCACAAAATTCCGGAAGTGGTGGGCATGTTCCAGAAAGAAGTGGCCATCCGTTGCGCCGCCAAGCCCGGAAGCAAAGAATATGGCATTTTGAGCGTTTTTTTGCAGGCTTATTACAAGGTAGAATATTTGTTTACGGTGAAAGCCGGTGTTTTTAATCCGCCGCCAAAAGTGCTTTCGGCCGTGATCCGCCTAAGCAGAAACGAAATCAAGGAATTGGATTGTGATGAGAAACTGTTCTGGCAGGTTGTAAAAGCCGGGTTTAACCAACGCCGTAAAACTTTGCGAAACGCACTTTCTTCACTCATTAACAAAGAAAAAATGACGGAAGAACCGATGCTGGATTTACGCGCGGAAAGATTAAGTGTTGCTGATTTTGTTAGGCTGACGAATTTGATTAAGGAGAATAAATGAACAATTCTTTATATTTGATTAAATGAATTTGGAAGCTGAAAAAATAGAATTGCTTAAATTGATTTTGGAAACAGAAAGTGAAGAAGTTATACAGGAAATCAAAGGTGTTTTCAAAAGACAGGCGCCTGATTTTTGGGATGATCTTCCTGGTTCAGTTAAAGAAAGCATTAATCGTGGTTTGGAAGATGTTGAGCATAACTGTGTTCACAAACACGAGCAAGTTATGCAGGAAATAAAAGCGCGTTACGGCTTAAATGATAATTGTTTATTTTATTGTTGCAATTCCACAGGCTTTTAGATTTTTGAATCTGGAAGGGCTTCCTTTACAACATGATAATGTTTTATTGACTAAGCCCTTCCTCCATTTATTGAGCTTTTTTTGTGGAGTAATTGATATATACTTTTCCTTAGTAGTTTGTTTTTGTTGGCAGCTGTACATAAGGCATACACCCGCTGATATGATAACTATATTTATCGATTGTAATTTAATTAACGCTTTCATAATATCATTATTTATCTTTGACACATCTGAATCCTAAGTTATTTGAACCACTGTTGATTTCGCCTTTACCTCTGCTGCCCGTTTTAAAGCGGATGCAGTACTGTTCACTGCAAATGAATGACCCGCCTCTCTGTACACGTTTAATAGTGCCGGGTTCGTCGGGGTCGCTACTATTATCTGGCCCTTGTGGATTGCTTACCGGACTTTTAGGATAATAGTCGGAGCGATAAAAATCATTACACCATTCCCATACATTACCATCCATATCATACAATCCGAATTTATTGGCCGGAAACATTTTTACCGGGGAGACTCCCTTGTATCCGTCGGCCCCACTATCCTTATCCGGAAAATGCCCCTGATAATTGTTTGCCATCCACTTGCCATTGGGATGCAACTGGTTTCCCCAATAATAAATTGTGTTTAACTCACCAGCCCGGGCTGCATATTCCCATTCCGCCTCCGTCGGTAAACGTTTTCCGCACCATTGCGCATATGCAAGGGCATCTATATAACAAACGTGCACTACAGGGAATTTTTCTTTTCCTTTAATGTCGCTGCCAGGTCCCAACGGGTATTTCCAGCATGCACCGGCAACATATTTCCACCATTGCATGGGGTTATCAAGGTTAACGGTATTAGCAGGTGGTGTAAATACTGCCGACCCAGGAACCAGATCTTTAGGATCAACGTTTGGATAATCAGCTGGATTCAATTGCTTCTCTGCAATAGTTATATACTTCGTGGCTTTTACAAAACCTGTGAACTCGGCATTGGTAACCTCGTGTTCATCCATCCAAAAATTATTGACAGTTACTTTGTGTAATGGCCTTGCATCTTCAAATGCAGGGTCTGTGGAACCCATTAAATAACTTCCGCCTTTAATTTGCACCATATCCGTATAACTTTCAACTTTAGCCATAAGTCGTAAACCTTTATCCTGTGAAAGCTGTTGAGTCTGCTTTCCTTCACCTATGCAACTGCAGATAAAAATGCAGAGTATACCTGCAAAAAACTTTAACCACTTGCTCTCTTTGTGCATTTCTTTCGGTTTGTAAAATTAACTACGCCACCATTTCGTGCAACGCAATGAATAATTTTTGTCCTCTAAAACTTGGGATGTAACAGCAAAAATTAATAATGGAAAGGCGCGTCGGCAAGCCGGGATAACGCCTTAACCAACCAAATTAGTTTATTGTTCAAAAACAGAAGCAATCCATGAGAGATAGTCCTTCTTTAACTTCTCAACAATATCCGGATGCCGCGATGCTTCATTCGTATGCTCGGTGCTGTCCTGTTTCATATTTATCAACATAAATCCATCACTGTTCGTCTCGCCTGCTTGTGCCTGTAGTGGATTGTGCAATAATTTCCAATCACCATTTCTTACGGCCCATTGCGGACTGCCTTTCGTTCCGCCGCTTTGCCAGTAAAACGCAGGATGCGGAGATTTTTCGTGAGAGGAACTAATTACCTTTACCAGGCTTTTGCCATCAAGCTTCCGCTGTGGAAGAGCAACACCACAGTACTCAGCTAAAGTAGGATACCAGTCAATATTTGTGGCCAATTGATCTCTGACCTGATCTTTCAAGATGTGTCCTGGCCAGCTGATGATGGCAGGCACTTTCACGCCTCCTTCAAACAAACTGTATTTTGATCCCCTAAGTGCACCTGCAGAACCGCCACCACCAAAAGTCCTGATCTCCTCAGAAAATCCTTGGTCAGGTTGAAAAATCACGATCG
>JAABUT010000376.1_pt1 | contig 76820 bp, 75 predicted proteins | sample 5559281 | NCBI WGS metagenome assembly JAABUT01 (sample SAMN10711880, study PRJNA513359) | rock metagenome | isolation source: Antarctica rocks | place: Antarctica: Victoria Land, Ricker Hills nord | collected 2016-01-04 | reverse complement strand
TGATCAATGAACTCGCGTCTTTTCAGCACTATATCAACGATGTGTTGTTTGACTGTCTGCACAAGTTCTGTCAGGCATACTTGAATGATATTCTCATCTATAGTAAGATCTTGAAAGAACATAGAATCCATGTGAAAGAAGTGCTAGGCAAGCTTCGCGAAGCCGGCTTGCAGATAGACATTGACAAGTGCGAATTCGAGATTCAGAAAACCTCGTTCCTTGAACTACTGATATTCATCAATGATCTGCGAATGAATTCTAGGAAAGTAGATGTGATCCGAAGCTGAAAAGTGCTTCGATCGTTGACTCATGTGCAGATCTTCATTGACTTCTGCAACTTCTATCGACGATTCATAAAGAACTTCTCAAAGATCGTTCGATTCATGGTAAAGCTGACTCGAAAAGATCATCTCTTTGAATGAACAGAGATCTGTCAGACGGTCTTTGAAGAACTAAAGCAACAGGTGACGACAGTTCTCGTCCTGAAGCATTTCGACTCAATCAGAGAAGCTATTCTGAAAACGGACTTCTCGAACTACGTGAACGGCGAAGTATTGTCTCAGTATGACGATAAAGGCATTCTACATTCAGTGATCTTTTACAGCAAGAACATGATTCTCGCAGAATGCAACTACGAGATCTATGACAAGAAACTGCTGATCATTATTCGCTGCTTGAAGCACTGACGCTCTGAATTGAAATGTACAGATATTTCGATCAAGATCTTCATCGATCACCTGAATTTGAAGTACTTCATGACGATCAAAGAACTGATCAGACGACAGACTAGATGAGCTGAGAAGTTACCTGAATATAACTTCAAGATCATATATCAGTCGGGGAAACAGAATCTGAAAGCCGACGCGCTGATCAGAATGTCAGACGTCAAGTCAGTTGAAGCAAATGATGATCGAAAGCTATATCAGCATCAGATGCTATTGCCAGAAGGCAGATTTGAACTGCAGTCAATAGAAGCTGATCAAGAAGATGATCAGGAAGCTGATCAAGATCTGACTCAGATCTTGCTCAGATCTGACTCAGAATCTGGCTCAGATTCGAAACACGAACCGGACGCTAACGAAAATTCGGTCGAAGAGATGATTTCTATTCAGGATCAAATTATAGTCGGAAATCGAACGAATCAACTGTGCTTCGATATTCGAATAGTCATGAAACAGAACAGAAGAACTTGTCAAGATATTGATCTAGACAATTGCAAAGTACTTGATGAAGTACTCTGAAAAGATGATAGACTATGAGTTTCTCAGTCAATGATCATTCAATTGATAAGAGAAGCACATGATCTTTCGGTCAGTGATCATTCTGACATGAATCGAACGTTGAACTTGCTGAGACGATCATATTGCTGGCCAAAGATAAGAACGACGATCAAGCGCTACATTCGGAACTGTTACGTTTGTCGTAGGTCAAAAGCATCGAGAGATCGAATCAATGAACTGCTGAAGTCATTGTTCATATCAGAGCAGCGATGGCAGAACATATCATTAGACTTCATTATCGACCTATCAGAAAGTGATGGAAACAACGCGATTCTGACAGTCATAGATCGATTGTCTAAGGAACGACATTATATATCGTGTTGATCAGATGACGAAGGAACCTTCGCAGAACAAACAGTCAAGCTACTGTTGATATGAGTCTTCAGAACTCATGGACTACTCAGATCAATAGTGTCCGATCGTGATTCACAATTCATATCGATTGTCTGAAAGTCTCTATGCCTGAGGCTCGGCATCAAGGTAAAACTATTCACAGACTATCATTCGCAGATCGATGGTCAAACAGAAAGAGCGAATCAGAATGTGGAATGATATCTACGAAGCTACTGCTCGTATATGCAAGATGATTGGTTCGCCTGATTATTCATGACCGAATTCGTCGATAACAATGCTATTTCGTCGTCAATTGAACAGTCGGCGTTCTTCCTTAATAAGGACTTTCACCCTCATATGAGCTTCGATCCGGACCCAACCGAATATGAGATCACTCGAGCTAGAATCGAAGCAGGCAAAGCAAAGAATATATCCGAACACATGAAACGATCACTAGCATTGATCAAACAAGTCTTGACAAGAGTCAGGGTTACAATGAAGGAACAGACTGACAAGCATCGGAAGAAAATGATCTACAAGATAGATGACATGGTGTTTCTGAATTCTAGAAACATAACGACCTCACGATCGTCAAAGAAGCTAGACGATAAGATGCTAGAACTCTTCAAGATTCTGATCGAGGTCGAACATGTGTATTGACTGAAACTATCATCGACTATGAAGATACATCCGGAGTTCGCACCAAATCTGCTGCGGCTAGATCCGAAGAACCCTCTGAACGGACAACGAAATGAATCGCCTGGCTCTATAGTGGTCGACGACGAAGATGAATGAAAGGTGAAGGACATACTGGACTTCAGGCACTACGGACGAGGTAAACGGCTACAATATCGTGTCAATTGGAAAGGATACGACGTCGATCTGCATTGGTACAACGCCGATGGAAGCAAATTCGAAGAATGCTCGGAGGTCGTAAATGACTTTCATGAACGATATCCGAACAAGCCAAGATAGGAACCAACTTAAGAAAGACCGGCCGGACTGCAGCAATGAGAACATTGCTAGATGGAGGGGGGGGGTAATGTTGCGATCGTGCACTTCGGGTTAGCCTAACATAGGTCGTGTCAGGCTATCATAGACTAGTATAGGGCTGGTGTTGACACGCTAGCGGCCTAGCGTGCCTTCGTGGGTAAAACTCACGACGTGTTGCACCTTCTTCCTTCTTCAGCTTTGAACTCCTAGTTAGAATACACCCATATGATTCGCTCTATGCAGGCTCATAACAAATTACTTGTGAATCATGTGACTATCTGAGTTCTAGAAAAGATAAATTCTGAATGAATAGCAGTCAAGAAGCTCGCTACTCAGTCAATCACTGCAGATTCATGTGACTGTGATATTTACATTAGATATGAACTTCTCTGCAAATATTATCTCTTACGCGCTTGCAGACAAGAATTTTCGATCTCAATATCACTTCTTCACTCTCGCTGATGACTGAACGAATCTTCTATAGCATCGAACAACTGACAGACTAGATACTACGATGACTTCATCGATTCAAATGACGCAAATTCAACGAGATATCACGATGTTAGTAAAAATAGATTTCTTCATGCAGCAGTCAGCTTGCAGAAGCTGCATGAGAAGTTATCACGTCAGCAGATCGATCTTCTAGTCAATCAGCTGTTTATCTTTCATATCAACGTGACTGTCACACACGAGAGATTGCAGAAAGTGAGTCAGAAACTTCTCGTGACGCTTTCAAAATCATCTTCTACAAGAAAAGAAGCTTGAGCTGAGCTTTGTCAAAAGAAGAAACATGATAGAGTCAATGCTCGAGCTTTGACTGCAGCGAAAGCAGCTGAGCGAGATGCTAAGCAAAGAAATAAACAAAAGAAGAAGAACAGTGAGACTGCTAAGCAAAGAGATGAACAAAAGAAGGAGAACAGTGAGGCTACAGCCTCACTGTCATCGAACCTTTCTTCACTCTTCGCTTCACCCTTCGTCATTATGACGTTCAAGCTTCGGGGTAGATCGAAAGGTAGTAAAAACCTCACATCGATCACTACTACTACTACTTTCAACGAATCTTCACTCTCTTCCGCCTCATCTGTGATGACTAGAACAATCAAATCTGGCCGTGCAGTGAAGGAAACAACTGTATGAGAGCAGGAGTTCCAGTCTAGACGTCGCCTTCGAGAATCTACGTTGGAGGTAGTGGCTTCGAAGCCGGTGAGGAAGAGGTCTAAGCCTAATTTGGTGACGGCAGCAACATTGAATGAAAGAGAGTCTCAACAAAAGAGGCTTATTGAATCGGCATTCGTAATAGAATAAATCAGTTTATGGTGGGGAATCTACATGTATTTGGTAGCAAGCTACACCTAAATGGAAGTAGATCCCGTGCTTAGTAAAAGTGACGCTGCCCGCAATGTGCGCCGATAAGTTGCGCCCCCAAGACCTCCCGCTCGGCTGTTTGCGGCTAAACAAGCTGGCATCGCGTGCATCGATTAGACTTCCATATGCAGTCCCGCGTCGAATCCGTAAACCTAGGCCTCGAGGCATTTTGACCTTTGCCATTGTGACCGTCTAGTTGCACATCATGCAAACGTCGAGAATTCTCTACCTCTGTGTAACGCCCTTTATCGTTTATAGAATGGTGACGAGGTGTTGAATAGAGGCTGTAGCCGGACTATGTAGTATTGGTACCCAAGGCATTAGGAGGCAGTGTATTTCAGTCCCAGTTCCTAGCTTTTAGGTAAGGATGACCGAACCTAAGGTAACCCCATGGCATACGGCTCTTTCTCCGCATTACGGTCGCCTTGAAGCTTAAGTTCTCAACGATGATAATCGATGTAATGTTGTCCGAATCTCCATGGCTTTATCTTCAACGTCTCACGTCACTCAGTTCCGAGCCAAGAGACGCCGCTAGGAGATGACGATGGAACAGAAAAGTAGCTCAACCTGTTTGGAGGAAGTTTTCGATCAGCTTTCTCTGCAGACACCCTGGCTCGACAACTGTATAAATCTCGACTTCCCATATCTAGCAAACATTCAATACTTTTTAGTTGATGACCTACTCTCTTCAACTCTCGTACAGGTAGCAAGGCTGGAGAATATACATGGACTGAGCTTAGAACAAGCTCTCAGGCTTTGAAGAGATTGAGACGTCTGAAGCAGACTACATCCATTCTCGCAAATTTGAAAGACGAAACACTCTTGAAGTTTCTTCAGTCAGCAACGTAATAAGTTTGAAATTATGATTGATCAACGAGCATCTCAGCAAATACAACCGAGTGGGAACAGATTGAATCTCTACAACATCTTTGTTACTAAGGACGCTTCACATGTTTTTTTATCGAGCACGAGGAAGAAGAACAACTCTTCATGATTTATACAGCTGCTTGCTCAGACGTATTCGCTGCTTCAAAGCTTCGAGACTGTTTATCTGAGCTAAAAGACAACAAGTATCTGAAAAACAAATTCTGAAATGAGGCACACAGCGCTGCAGGTGTACGTTTGCACAACTTTTCCTATTACGAAGAAAAGAAAGCGTCGTCCGCGGGTGGGAGAAACATCAAAGTGCACGGGTGGACAGCTACAGATAGATTACAGGATGCCTCAGAATTGCTAGATATAGGTACTGTCAAGAGGATAGGACAGAGAGCACTAGCAATGTTCAAGAGCGAAATAACAAACATGGCAAATTTAGAAAGCTTGAAGAATCAGAATAGGGTTTGTCACACATCGAATAATTGTTACAGATCATATTCTCGAAATCAATAAGAGAAGAAAGCGAATTACGTACATGGGATCTTCTATAGAAGGCTCAAGACGCTCTAAACATGAATGGCAGCATGATTACCTATCGAAGGGTGACTTGATCGCTACAAGGGACTTGAAGCTCGTAGGTGTTAGTACTTCGATCTTCTCGATTCTAATTACGTGCAAGTCAATGCACATCGAAGCCAAGCATTTTCTCTTCAGCAAACTCTTTACGTTTCCCACCTTTGGCAAATTGAATATCTTTTTTCTCCGGACTTATATTTTCTCACGTCGTGTTTTGAGATCATGAGATTGTTCAATTCGAAAGAAAAGATGTCAGACTGTTGACGGATCGAGGGAAAAGAACAGTTCTGTGTTTGAAAATCTTTAAATAGGGATAGCGTACAAGAAGTAAGTAACAACATCTACTACTATATTCATACTCGAAATCATAGTTTTGATACAAGGGCACGAAGAAAGTCCTGAAAGTGCCACAGTTAGAGATAGAATCTCCACTGATCTCATCAAGCCTAGCCATATCAAAGGGCTCGAACTTATATGGCGATAACAATAGAAATTTGAAATATTGCCGAAGAGGTTCTGTACCACACAAGCCTTATCATCTGTCGTTCTTCGAAGATTTCACAAGACAACGGTCAGTCTTCCAGCACAAAGCGATGAAGCATCCTTCAACACCCTGAGCCGTCAACATCGGTGGCGCCAGATAATTTAGGGGCGACACCAGAGATGATCACATTTAACGATCATCCAGTGGCGTGGGACTATTCCCATGGCACGTAGTTGGGGCCGGCTGGCTGTCGCTCAGGCGGCAGAGCGCTCTGGGTGGGGGACCATCGCTGACGACATGGGCTTAGGCAAAACAGTAATCGCTCTGTTAGTATTAGTGTGTGAAGTCAGGAGTCAGAGCGAACAGATGTCGGATTCTCAACCCTATAGGCCGACATTTGATTGTGGTCCTTGCTTCTGTAATTGAGGTTTGGAAAAACGAGATCCGTTGGTTATTTCCAGTACTGCTATTCGAAATTCTGCTCGCGAACCTCCGCTTCTAAATCTCCTTAAGGATTTCTTACTCGTCCTACCACAAAGTCCTGGCCAAAGCCTTCTTTTTGAATCTCACACACCACAGCCTTATTCAACTTCCATATCCTTTCCCCATTCATCAACTCCGACTCCTCTCCGCCCATCCCTTCCTTCCCTCGAATCGTTCATTCATCTTCTAGAAAACTAGTTCAAATGAACCCACAGAAGCAAATCGAAACATACATAAGCAGCTCATTAGAAGAGTAACGCACATTGTATTGATCCAACAGATATCTGTAAAGCGGAAGAATACTTTATGATGTGCTGTTTTAATACAGTCATAATACAGCCAAATCTTACATGGGTTAAACGAACAGGCTGACTGTCGCCAAAGCGATATCCGAGGGATCCGACACGAAAAAGCTCCGCCTAAACTGCCGCTATTTGGAACTTGCTCTTTCTAACAGTGCCTTTCTCTTGAGTGTTGCGCCGGCGTCGATGATTAAAAAAGCTTTTAGACGACCGAAGGAGAAAGGTGAACGGATCCAACCGGTGCAGCCTTGTCCCGTCCTACCATCCGAAGCAAATGGCTCAGCCGTGATGCATGCGACATTCGTTACACCGATCGAAGAGAAGATAGGGCTATTTGAACTCTCAAACCATGATGCAGAAAAGACAGTTGATGTTGTCGCTGTCCATGGACTTCAAGGTCATGCGTACAAGACGTGGGAGCATGACAATGGATCTCTGTGGCTCCGAGACTTTCTGCCAGCGGACATTGCCTTTTCCCGCATCCTGACATTCGGTTATGACTCGACTGTCGCGTTCAGTAGTTCCGTGGCCCAGCTCGAGGATAAGGCCCTGGAGCTTCTCAACCGCTTAAGTGCAAAGCGATCGGGTGTCACTTGCCCTGGCTCCAAGGCTAGGCCAATCGTGTTCATATGCCACAGCTTTGGCGGTATTGTGGTCAAGAAAGCCCTTATTCTCGCGCATGAACGATCCACCGATCCAGAGTACAAAGACGTACTAGATAACACCAAAGCCATCGCCTTTCTTAGTGTGCCGCACAAAGGATCCAATAGCGCTTGGTGGGCTGACTTTGCGGCCAGCGCGTTGAGAGGCGCAAGCGTAGGGAGATTAACAAACACAGAGCTCGTAGCGAACCTAAGGAGAGATGCCAGTGTTCTAACGAATGTGTCAAAGCAATTCGTCGATAGAGCAAGAAGTTTAGATATATACCTTCTATGAAACCCAAAAACTATATGGAGTTCTGGTTTGTCACTCGTTTCAGACCAGCTTGTGGCTATTGATCACTGAATCGTCAGGTTGTTGACGAGGCATCGTCCTGTATCGGCCTCCCAAACGAAAAACTGTTTCCAGTTCATGCAGATCATAGTTCGATTTGCAAGATCTCGTCAAAAACTAGCCAAGAATACGAAGCCGTTGGTTTCTGGATCATGAGGTTGACAAAGACAAGTGTCGAAGCCGAGCCTAGTGCACTGTCATGTAGGTCAACGACAGGATTGCAAATAGTCCTCATCTAAATTTCTGATAGCATTCGTGGAACCAGCACGGCCTCATCCTAATTCTAATTACAACAGTCATAGCCTCCCTGTTATCGCACATGCGCAAGGCACAGCCTGAAGACCCGAATATGTTCCTTTTGCAGTCGCCATGCCCGCATGTCGGTACAATAAATCTGGGGATTGCATGTCGTTTGATAATCTATACAACCCTGCCGCTAGTAGATTGCACGAAATAGAGGACCGTATTGATCTCGTTTCGCGGTTGACAGCAGTAATATCACCTCGACCAAATAAGTCTTGGGAGACGAGATGGAGGTTATACATCTATTGCGCTCCGTGCCTAGACCTCGTCCACGCGGCCTTGGCAATCTGTGGAAGACAGGCGGTCGTCCGTATCGATGATCGCTTGCAAGCAAACTGTTACCATTCTCAAGATGGCTTGGCAAAACTGTCTGCGTATAAAAAGTTCCTCCAAAGAGTCAGAGAGGATCGGCAAGCTGGGAAAATAGATGATCGAAACTGGTACACCAGCTATATCGACATTCCTTGGCTCCAGCAACGCATTTTCAGCAGGTCACAGCACTCAAGCACCGAGCATGCGAATATGCAGCCTTTCTTCGACCTGGCAAATGACGATCTCAGATGTTCCACAATCATCGTTCTTACAGCATCGGATTGCTGTGACAAGTTGATCAGTAGTGCTCCCGTTTCTAGCAGCTTTGAAAGCATTGTGGGCGGGACTATCTATCAGCTTGAGTATTGGCCGGATTGCACCTGGACCGAACACTCCCTCGGCAGGGCGTCTTGAGCGCGTCTTTGATTCTTGATCACCGCTTTCATCCGGCTCTTGGTGCTGAACGGGGTCTGTTCCGAGTCAACGACTACTACGGCAGCCATGTTCAATTGATGATAAGGGTTGTATCCACCAATCTCGCATTCATAGCCTGGCTCAAACTGCCTCAGTTCACAATCGCAACAAGAAAATGACATCTCACCATTGAGTTCGGCCAGAAAAGACATAAGCAACCATTTGGACAAAGCAACCATTTGGACATTGAAACAAAGGGAGAAGTCGGGCGGACGAAGCTCGCCCAGGAATTACAGATAAAAGAGGCGAACTTGAATTAGGAAGAACGGAAGGGGCAGAGTTAAGCACACCCAGAGAACCACAGGGAAGCGTGTTGAATGTTGCAGCTCAGGAAAGACGGCGAAGAAGCTCCAGCGAAGCATCAAAAATTGACAGTGACGACATGAGAATAGAGTTGAAAAGCAGCGGATAATCCATGGAAACGTGTCAGCGCTATGCGAGTGAGGTCGTGGTTTTGCCTAGATTGCACGGGTTGTTGAGATCAAGGATGCAGGGTTCGTGTTGAAAGGATCTTCAATACCTCATCTTGACTCTGATCCGCGATTTGATGATGCCTTGACAGCAGGTGCATTAAATTGTTGATATCTCTAGACCAGAGGCAAGAAAATGGTCGTCGATTTAATTGTAACTTACAGTAGTAAGGTAGAGATTTAGAATAAATTTGGCGCGAGTACCAAAACAGACTAGCGCAAATGTTAGATAAGCCATGGGAACCTTTCTTTCAGCCCTGTCACTTCATTGCCTGTTTTCACCACCCAGATCATCGAGTATATTATGGGCTTGAACAATCGCTTGAATTGATGCAGGTTTAAAAGACTTCGATCTGACCTTTTCGCCAGGACATCAAGGCCATCGCTAGCACTTCCTTCAAGCGTACAAGGTGCTCTTCGATTTATTGCCCCCTAGCAGGACTTAACCATGACGTTAATCAGACTGCCTAGGTGATACACAGCTCTCAGGTTATATTTGAAATTGTCGAAATTACCTCCGGAGTGCCAGTTTAGCTACAAGAGAAATTTAGCATCATCGACCCTATGGGCAGAAAAAAGTTGACTCAATCGTTTCAAAGGCTCAAAGGGTCGGTAAACTATCGAGAATGGGCTCGCGAAATGACTAGCACTCTGCAAACTGCAGAGCTTATGGGCCATGTCACTGGCACCGTGACAATCCCGACTCCATACTCAGGAGACTCAATGGCCGCCGACTATGAAGAAAAATACGAAAAGAGGCAAGAAGCCATTGATGACTGGATTCGACGAGACTCTCAAGCCGTGGGAACGATGGGACTCATGTGCACTCCAATCGTGCAATCAGATTTCAAGCCCTGTAGGTCGGCGAAAGATACATGGGACCTCCTTCAAACCCGTTACACCCCATCATCCAAGTGGGAAGTTCTCAACTCTATAAACGCTATACAATACAATAAATCAGAAGGCGTCCAAGTTATGGGCCAAAAGGTGAAGGATGTGCTCGATGCTATGCATGAGCTGAAAATCACTATCGAGGACTGCATCGTCCATAAGACTATTAATTCGCTTGGGCCTGAATTGGAGATCTATGCTATCATACTGAGGCAACGGGCCCGGAATGAAAACAAGTTGCCAGATCTAAGTACACTGCTCAGGGACTTGGAAGAGGAGGTCAGCATGAAGAACTAGCGTTGCTATGCAAGAGCCATCAGTCTAGGTGTATCTAGAAATGGCCTTGAGATTTCATGCCCTCACTGGCAGGTGACAGGTCATATCGAAGAAGAATGCTGGCTTCGGATCCTAGAACTGGCGCTAAAGTACTGATAAGGGAAGTTTACTAAGGTGTTGGCGTTGGTATCAAGACACTGGAAGGCAAAGCGCGTTATTCTACTGCTTGGATAGCGGAGGAAGATCATGACATGAATTAAGGCAGTGGCTCGAGATTTGAGAATGCTATCACTAAGACAACGAAGATCTCGGGAATAGGATCAAAGCATTCACTATTAGTTAGTTAGTGGCTTCTGAAGGTTCTAAGACTATTCTTCCACTTCGATAAAGTTATATCACGCCTAGACCACTGATCATGACCTTGGACTAGAATTTCCAAGGCAATTCTTCCACTTAGACAGAACATGATATCATTGATGAGAGTGTCGAATGTCTAGATCGAGTATCTTCAATTTGAATTGCAAATTCAACTTCGAGTCCGCTCAACATTATGTGAATGACATGCTTAAAAGTCGTTGCAATATAAATTTCAGGTTCGAGAAATCTTTCAAGCATTCACAATGATGATTTTGATATCAACAGAATTGTCAGTATCTAAGCTCTTTCAAATAAACACGAAAGCTTTCTTCATTCTTAAAGAAGTAGAATGTGACATCACGATATTCATGCGTTTTTGAAAGTTCTTCGGCATAAATGTTTCGAGTCACTCGATCATAGTATGCCAGTCTTTATATACATTGCATCATATTCAATGATGATTCTTCTTTATGAAACGGTAACAACGTTCAAGAATACATGAATTAAGTGTTTATAAGATTTGACTCAATATACGAGTGAGAAGAAGGAGAGGGGGAGGGGATGGAGAGGGAGAGGGGGAGGTGGGGTTGGGGTTGGGGGATGGGGATGATGGATGATGGATGATGGATGGGGAATGGGGACGGAGGTGGAAGGGGATGAGGGATGAGGGATGAGGGATGAGCACACCTTCAGGGTTAAAATCTGTTACTCGTTAAAGTTTTCATCAACGCCTCTACGTTTTCTTCATCACACCCCCATATCTCTCACCCTCTCACCCTCTCACCCTCTCACTCTCTCAAGCCTTCCTCCACCCACACCCACACCCACACCCACAAAAACACAACCGACCACGCCCCCCACCTCACATGCCCCATAATCTCTCCTCTCTTGCACTCGAGCTCATGCGAGGAGAGAATCTGCGAATAATTCAAGATAACAAAGCCGGGAAGAAGAAGAAGTGAACGAGGAAAAGTCGAAGAAAGAAAAAAGGGAAGAGATGAGATGCGACGACAAGGATGGAGGTGGTTCCTGAGGTATACACCCAACGACAACCTCCCAACCCCCCAACCCCCCAACCCCCCAACCCCACACACGAACCCTCATCAATCTCAGCCAGTCACCCGTCCCCCACCCACCCATCCCTTACCCTCTCCTTCCTTCCCTTACCCTACTATTGACCCAGCATCCACCTCCCCACCATCTCAAACCTTCCAAGCCTTCCAACTCCACATCCCAGAGGCCAAATCCCCCCACACAGCAAAGATCCAGCAGTCTCCGCCGTGCCCTCGTACCTTCTGTCGCTCCGGGGGTTTCTTTGTGAAACGGTGAGGTATTATCGACGGAACGGTGGGATTGGTAAACGGGGAAGGGCGGAGGGGGATGGGAGGGGAGGGATGCGAGCGAAGTAAGGGGGGAGGAGGGAGTGGGAGGAACGCATGGCGTGTAGTTGGGGAGGGAGGTAGTTGCCGCGCCGGGTTGTTGCTCGCTCGTTTTGATGTCAGATGTTGGGATGCTGGATGGTAAAATTGCTGTGGATTGAAGCTGAGACTTGCAGGGAAGATATTTCTAGGCGGTGTGCAGGTGACTGAACTTTAAGACCTGGCTACGGCTTCGGACGTACAGAGCGTCGAGATCCAAAGAGACATTGCATCTCGTAATATTCGCCACGTTACCGCGGTATTCGTGCTTGCGATCTAAAAGCCATAAACACCCTCATCATCATATATATATCAAATCTGGAAATCCTCTAGATGCAGTAAGTATGACAAAAACATAGAACCATAATTTCATATGCAGCTATTTACTATTCCCTTCAACGAAGAAGATTTGGAAATCCCAGTCCTTCCTTTTGAAGATGATAAAACGCCTCTTTCCCAGTAAGAGTAGATGAGCCAATTCACGCTACTGTCTATGCTTGTCATTATCCATGCTGCGCTGTGCACAAAAGAGTTTGGCGATTTTGCTAGTTGGCCGGTTGCCCGCAGGCTGAGGGGTCAGACGTAATCCGGGTCCTCCATTCCTGATTCTCTGTCCCGTCTGATGCGCGCGGCTTCGGTCCCATCATCGGTGAGGTGTTCTCTGAACCAAGGGTGCTTGAGGGCGGCTTTGGCGGTTATCCTTTGCCGGGGGTCGTAAACGAAGATTTTGCGAAGGAGGTCCAAGAAGAGCTTGTTGAAGACTGTATTTGGGGGAATAATGTCCTGCTGCTGGTCAGGTCATTGGGCCTTTGGATTAGAAGGCTTAACTTACACTTAGATGCTTCATGGCCTTGACGTACTTCTTGGAAGCTTTGGTTGTCTCGTGATTGGGGTAATCAAGCTTGTAACCCCGAGTGAAGTACCTACATAAAGTAAGCACAGTAAAATAAGACAGTGAGCCGATACTGACTTGGCAGCTTGATTCCCGTTGCTTCCCCGACCGCTGTTTTGGACTTGGCGAACCAGCTTCGTCTCTAGCTTACTGCTACACACACTTTCCATCATAGCCAGGTGCTCGAGGTTGTCGTGCGTTTGGAACAAGGCATCTCCGGTGAAGAATTCAACCAAGATGCAACCGATGCTCCAGATGTCACAAGGATAGCTCCAGCCCAGGTTCAGGATAATCTCTGGCGCTCGGTAGTGTCTAGTTGATACAACCGACGAATGATACTCGTCGTCGAACGTAGCGGATCCGAAATCGATTAACCTGATTTCGGTATCAAGTAATACTCGCCGCTGCCGAGCAACGCGTTGGGTGGTGGTTGATGACGATGGGATTTGGCGATTGTAGGTGAAGGTCTGATACGAGTTTCCGACAAGCAAGATATTCTCAGGCTTGAGGTCAGTGTGTATTAAATTTAGATCATGCAAAACTGAGAAGCCGTTAGTGTTGGGATAGGTCTGAACGGGATGTGACGTACAGGCAACACTCGTCAGCAGCTGCCGGGCAAAGCTCTGTATCTGACTACTTGGAAAGGGCACGAATTGATTGCCCTTGAGAAAGTCAAAGACACTCTGACCTAGTAAATCCGTAACAATGCATATATGGTTCCGAAAGTCGAAGCAGTCCCGCAGATGTATGCATTTGTTCCGGTTCTCTCGATCGTTGTGCGACAGTGTAGAGAGAACTCGTAACTCGATCCGGGAAGCGTCTCGGTATTTCTGGACTGACCGAATGATCTTTATAGCACATTTTGTCCTTGACCGTCGATCATAAGCTTCTACTACCTTTCCGAATGTGCCCTGACCCAGTAATCGAGAGACTTGATCTGTAGGAGATCAGTAACGATCTGGGACGCTCTGTGGCATTGAACATCCAAGTAGTTGAGATACTCACATCTATCACCCAAGTCCGTGTCCGGATTGACGATATAATGTCCATCGTCGTCGTCAATCTTTAGCTGACTCGTCGTAGTCTGACCCGAGGTTAGCTGGCAGTCATCCACAACACACCGCAAGGCCTTACATCTCTGACTGGCGGAACATGAACCTCCTTTGCCTTGATTGGAGGCTTCGGAGGCGGCACGTACGAACTGTAAGCATCGCCATTGGTCTCAATCTCCTTTCTTTTCTTCTCATCCGCGGTCTGCTGGCGCGTCACACGTTTCCTTTTCTGTCCTACCATCCCGTCATCGACATAAGCCCCCATACTACCGTGGCTTGTATGCGAACCGAGTGATGTAGGAGCAGTCGTTTGCAACGATGTTGTGCGATCTGTCGAAATCGTAGTAGATCCGGTGTTCCCAGCATGTGTGGTCCGGGGGTTGGAGTAAGCGGGTTGCTGATATTGGACAGGTTCGTACACGGACTTTTGAGCAGTCTTCCGCTTTTTGGTGGCGTGCTCGGGTTCCCTCACGACCGTTCGTGTTGTATGATTCACCCGCTCGTTCTCCACATGTTTTGGGGGTGGGGGAGAGTCATCGTCGATGACGATAATTTCTTTCGGAGGGCCGTTCTTGTAGAATTCGTGCCAGTCTGGCCGTCTTTCTCGTTTTCTTGACCCTTGCATGGTTGACGTGGATTGAGGTGCCGTAACGTTACCAGATTGCTGAGGCGGTCTTGAGGCAGAGGAAGTGGTGGTATTCCGAGTGTTGGTGGATTGATGGGTACTGGGATAGCTGTTGTAGGAAGGAGCTAAACGTGACGGCCCATTCACCAAGGCACTACTGGCGCCATAGTGACCCGAGTTGGCTTGATAGGCTTGGTGATTGGAATACCCGTAATGAGGGTTGTGATGCGGAGGAGGGAGTGTTGCCGTGATGGTGGAAGGAGTTGACATGTCTCATTGAGGTGTTGGAAGGGTGAGCACTTGGCCTGAAGACAATTCTCGGTCCTGCCAGGGCAAATTACACTCTGAAACTGATTTGGCGGCGGAACTTGCGGGCAAATGCAACCACAACCTTTCGACTCCCAAGACCAGGACCACAGATACCTGGCCAAGTGTTGCTTCGTAATTACAATGCCAGTGGGGGGGAATCATGAACGTCGTGGATGCTATCGGTCGCGCGTTAGGAAGAAGGCGGAGAAGACAGCCCACGTTGTCCAGGGCCAGTCGTCGGAGACAGAGGCTGAGCACGTTTGACAAGGAAAGGTTTCCAAAGGAAAAGAGGCAAACGATAATTAGGATGCCATAGCCGGTGAATTGGCAGTTCAGTGGAGAAAGGAACGTCGGCCTTCCCAACGATGTTGAACTGGAGGAGATGAAGTTGGCGACCGAGGGTTCTCACTAAGTCCCACTGGACTGTCTTTTGCTGCGTCTCTTCGTCGGGTGCAGGCCCAACGTAGCGCTTGTCCTGTTCGGGGTCTAGCGCCATTCGAGCTCGCTAGACTGGACTGGTGGACAAGCAGACGTATGACGAATGACTCTCTGGTGCGCTGAACTTCCTCATCGAGTCTTCCCGTCTTCTATTTATCTATTGAGCTGGCCAAAGCCGTGAGCCTGTTCGGTTTGTTCTTCTTACTCCAAAGACCGTATTACCCATTCCACACTCCATACTTCCATCATCAAGTACCGTGCCCCGGACATATGGCGCTCGTTGGATGGATAGGTGGATCGGGTCAACAAGAAGGCTGCGCTCTTGGCTGACTCTCCCGGCTGATGATGTCTGCACAACTACTGTGGTACTACTACGTACTCGATAAGCGGCGACTGAAAGCTCGATTATTACTAACAACCTAACACGTTGCCTTGTTGGAAACCTTCTAGGCAGAGTGAGTGTGCTACCTCATGATCGCCTTCAACGTCATATTGCTGAGACAACACGTCAAACCTCAGCTGTCTTGCCATTGCCCAAGTGTATCGTGCTGAGAGTCATTTATCTCCGTATCTTGCTCATCTTTTCTATGCGTGTAAAACGCGATATGGTGTGGGATATCATTGGGTACGGCTGGACCGGAGAGCCCTACTAGAGATCGATCGCAGCCGCCTGAGGTATCAGGCCTAGTGGTTTTGAGCTTCCATCGATCCTCCTAAGATATTAATACATTGATACGTCTTTCCAAAACTACCCAGAATGCATATTGCGAAGCCTCGGAGGCTCTCAACTCTTTTGCGACCAAAGAGGCGCTACCGTCTCCACTGCCCTCTCCACCACCGCCCTCACTCGATCCCTTAAAACTCCATACACACACTCGACCTCCAATGTCTCTAGCCACACCTTGGCCACATGCTTGTCAACTTGGATCTCGATTCCAGGGACGGGTATGCCAGCGGCATGGAGTCTTTCCAACTCTTCCGCCTCGAGGTCCGCTAGATCTTCTTCGAAGGCTTCGCCTTTGATTCCATCGTCGTCGATAGATGGCTTAGGAACAAGTCTGGGATGGGTTATGGGTGTTATTGAAGAACCAAACTGTGCTTCAAGGAACATGCAAAGGCGCGAGAAGCGTTCTTCGGGAGTGACTTTGGCGTGAGGGTTTCTGTGGCTGTGGCTGTGATGCTGGCTTTTCGATGATTCTTGAGAGGTGTTAGTACAACCGGGCTTAGATGTGAGTTGAAATACCTACGTTTCACAGCCGCTGGGCTGCTTTCAACGGTGAAGAGCACGGCCAACACAGCATCGGCGATACCGTCATTTAGCATATTCCCTTCCCATTCCACTTCCACTTCCCCACCGTTCTGATATCGCACAATGACGCAGCCCATGACAAGGTAAGCCACTGGATGAGGTGAATGAACAGTCTCCTCGTCACCCATGTCTCCTTCATGACTGGTGCCGTTGCCATTTACCGCCGCTGCTCCGTTCGTCAGTGACTTCTTGCTTGCTCCAATTTCCTCGATAGCTCCAAAAGTTCCCTCCAAGGCCCATTTGATGAGATCGATTCCCGCTGCGCTCAAGGTGATTCTCTGCTTGCACATTATCGTAGTCGTCGTAAGCCCAGCATACTCCCGTAGATCTTCAACTGCCATCAGAGACATCTTGAAATCGTTCTGCACCAGTACCCCAGCAATTAATTGTGTGTCGTTCTGATCGGATGTGTTTGGTGGAGGAATCTGCGCTAGCTTGCCCACGACTTTGGCAGTCTTTTCTGTTTTGAACGGAATGCGAAGTTCTTCCGTATTAGCAGGGCTAAATATCTTTGTCTTCGCAACTTTGTCGGCATTGAGTGAAAGAAGTTTTGACTTCAAACGCATCATATTATGCTTCTCGCCATGAACAAGGATCTAGACGAACGTCAGTGGTATAACTGAAACATATACTGTAATACCTACCACGACAGGGGCAGCGATTTCTTTGATGAATTCCTGGTTCTCCTGGCCATCCACATGGGCAGCAAAGCTGTATTCTGCCACACTACATCGTCGGGGAATCATGGCTTTTTCGGACTCACCTGCAGCACCTCTTGCTCTTCCAATAGCAGCTGCGCTCCTGTTCCCCATGATAGCGGGTATGCTGTCTGGCTCATGCAATATCTCCTTGGCCATAGTGCCTTCAACACTGTAGCCAGTGATCACAACTCCATTCCTATCGTTAGGCGCCCACCGTTCGAGTAGTTCTCGGCTCACACCGTTCTGTAACATACCAGGGCTTGCCAGCATTACGCAACCGCCAACGTCGTCAAACCTTTCGAGGTTCTTTAGACTCCGGATGAACCGAAAATCCCAGGGTCCGCCTTTGCCCACATCCCCGGCTTGTTCCGCTTCGGCCATGCGCTGACGGAAGAGGTGCTTGATGTTATCATTCATAGCCCCAACATAAGTCTGGTATACCACCATACATTTTCTTGCGAGATTTGAGGCGTAGTAAATGGGTATTCGTTGGTATTCAGGATGTCTCGCCCAGTATTCGTCGAGAATTAAGAGTAGCTCTTGCGCTCTTCCGAGGGCAAAGACAGGCATCAGTACTCTACCCCCTCGGTTGAGAGTCCCCGTTATACTCTTCATCAAGGCAGTTTCCCGCTCTTGCCGAGGTATGTGTGAAGAAACTCCATAAGTACTCTCTGTTATAAGCACATCAATCTTCACGCCCTCTGGTACTTCAGCAGAGATAAGATGACGGTCGTCTTCGCGAGAATAGTCTCCAGTAAATAGAATCTTGAGACCCGCGATCTCTATCAAGAACATGGCGGCTCCTAGAACATGACCAGCAGGATAGGGTGTTATGCGAATGGAGGAGATTGTGTGAGTTGTATGGTAGTCAATGGCTTCGATTTGTGGAAAGGTAGAGAGGTGATCGGCCTCTGTATATAGTTGCGTCCGCTGATCGGATGAAGAGGAGGTGTTTCTTAGAACGAAGGGTTAGTCGGATATAATAGTAGGGTGAGGAGAACAACATACTGTACTCGGACACTGTCTTGTATGAGCCATTTGTAGATGGCCTTTGTTGGATGTGTCATAAAGACCCGGCCTCGGAAATTTGTCTTTGCAAGAACGTACGGCAGCGAAGCGGCGTGGTCGACGTGGAAACTGTTTTCAGAGCGGTATCAGCTTCATGGACGAGGAAGAGCTGGCGCAATCGCCACTATTGAATCTGGCGCTGAGGGGCCCGTATTGCAGCGAGAAGCATGCTACAAAGTTCAAGTATCACAGAAGCTGAAGAGCACAGCGGAGAATGGCATGCGAATTTTTTTATTGATGTCTGGGGTACATAGGAGCAGAACAAGGCAGAACAACCCGACCATAGAGATGGCCATTCCAGAGAATCTCAGTCTCTCAGATGTAAGCCCGACTTCTGTAATCTAGCCATCGAAGCCTGCTACACGCAACATGACTGTTGCTTGCTTGAGCGCCGCGCCGATACCAAAATTCCCATCTAGACTTGCATCGCTCACTGGTAGGAGAATTGGGCTAACTCACTGGCTGATGAGTAGGACGTCTACTGTGCTCAGGTCAAACTCATCGAAGTATGGTAGAGCAGCAAGGCCGTCAAATGCAGGATGCATGCCGGCATCGAGCTGTTACGAATATCCATTAGCCTCCATCCAATGCCGTAGTAAATGTGGGCTCAGCTAATGTACCATGACAGTCTTGCCCTTGTATTGTATAATGTGACATGATCTTCCGACCTCATTTCCACCTCCAAGATTCAAGAACATAAGCTCATCTGCAGGATCCACGGATTGCTCGACATCTGGGGAGATCGCTGAGAGTTTTCTCTTTGTTGCCATCCTGTAAGACTTGTCTGACTTGAGCTTGCCTCACTCGCATAGTGTGGGGCACCTTGCAAAAGATATAAGCCTACGCCCAGTGAGGATTTGAGGAATGTGAACACGCGAATAACGAGTGAAAGGGCTGAAGCTTATATAAGCGGCACGTGACTGGCGAGATTCCCAAGCTTCTTTCTTCACTCTTCCTTCACCACCAACACTTACATCACCCTCAACAGGACAGCAGTGCCCGCCATCCCAGAGCCAGCATAAAACGGAACCGAATACCAGAGCCCTTGGATCTAGCTACAGTCAGTGGATGCGCAGCTCGTACGGTGCCTAAGGTCGAGCGCATAGCAGAGCTCGCGCAGGTGGTGGCCTGGCTTGTTTGGTGGAGGCAGGGCGCTACATTCTGAACGCGCACTATAGAGGGGAGCCCTGAAGATGGCACAGCCACAGCATCAATATCCTCCGCGACCATTCTCGCCCTTGCCACCCGCGTCGGCATCTCACCATGGTTCCTACCTTCCACCCAACAAGCGACAGCGACTGTCGCCAAACTCGCAGTCGCCATACAATTCTCCGAGTATGTCAAATATTGCTTTGCCCAATCAAGTCTTCAGTAGTCCTTACTATGGCGCTCAACCCAACGGAAGCCAGCCGAACAATTCGTACAATACCATGAATGCCCCTCCCCCGGCCGGCAATATGGGCCCCCCATCACGGCCTGCAGCAGACAAGCCAACGGATATGAACGAGCTATCTGATGTCCTTCTAGGTTCTGGAGTGGATCTAAGAGAAGAGGAGGCCGCGTTGTTGAGTCGACATAATACTCCATACCAACCACAGCATGATGCCCCCTTTGTATTTCATCCTACAGACTCCCTCGACTCCTTCGGACCAAATTTCATGGAACCGGACCGATACAACGTTTTGTCGCAAAATCTACCTGGCGACAGGAATAGCTTTTATGGCGCAGGAACGTTCAATCAGCCCGCAGCACCCTACCAGCCACTAGCACAGCAAGCAGAGACCGAGAAGCAGGCTGCAATACGGCGGAAAGCAGAACAACGGCAATATCACCTCAATGACCCCTTTCTCTATGCTGGCCTCGTGCAAAAAAGACTATCGAAACAGTCTCACGCTCAGCAAGTCACCATACCAAGTTTCGGAGTATTCAACTCAAAGAGTTCACAGCCTGTCCAAGTGGCTGTTACTGGACCGGACAAGCATGAGCGTATACTCTCGCTTACGGGTCAAGACCTTCTCTACCACGATGTCCCTCTTACGGAAATATTAACGTTGCTGTCGCTAGCAGCCGAAGAGCGGCTACGTGCATTGGTAGAGGACGCGGCGGCGCTTGCGAAGGGCAGGAGAGTTGGTTCGCATGGCGTGGTACCAACGGACCTCACCGAGTTGGCCGTTGGTGAAGGGAATTTTGAGACTGTGAACTGTCTGCCGACGCCAAGCAATAGTGCAGTTTCGCCGAAGTCCAATCCTCTTAAGCGTATGCCTGAGGTTGGCTGGTTCTTGAGGGTCATCATGCTTATTGTATTACAGGTTCCTATGCTGCCATGAATAAACCTCCAACACCCGTCTCGAACGGCAGCTACAGCCCGACTACTACTATTGCTTTCCCAAATCTAGTGGCCGAAGCTCTTCACAAATCTGCGCAAGAAGAACGAAGAGCAGAGCAAGAAAGGCTCACCAAACGAACTCGCCGCACAGCAGCTGAATCGTTGCCTGGTGAAGTTGGCACTACGGGATCTGCTACCCTTGGTACTCCTGCGCTAGGTCTACTAGGTGAGCGAGCACCGGAAGTAGATACCAAGAAACCCCCGAACAAAAAAGAGCAGAAGCGTCAAGCAGAGGCAAAGGCCACAGAAGCTCAACAACACGCAGCTACTAATAAAACTACCAACATGGCTCTGGGGCTGAAGAAGAAATCTTGGATGACCAAGGATAGTGGCTCGAGCGGTGGAGGCTCTCTGGGGCTACCAAGGGTTAATACACAGGGATTGCCGAGAACATCGACTGCGAACGGGTCTGGTAGTCAGTTGCCTATGGGGAGGAAGTACGGCGAGTTTCGGGAAGACAAAGAGACTGGTAAAGGCATCCAATTGCGGGACATGGTTGCAGTCCTGGAGACGGATAGAAAGGAAAAGAAAGCGTTGGCAAGGGCCTACACAAGGCTATGTCGATAATCCACAGCTATCACAGCTACCACAGCATGCGTTGTACTTGGTGCTCCGTTCGACACTTTACCGTTGTATCTGCGAGTTTAGCGAGGCGTTGGAGGCGTTCGAGATGGCAAGAAAATTACGCTTGTCGTAGCCCGAGGAATCAGAAGATATTGAAAAGGATACGATAGCGATTGCTAGGCGATCAGGAGGGTTGATTGTGCGCATCTCAGCACGCCCTGTATTATTGTAGTAATTCTATGGTCTCAACCACACCCCACTGAATCATTTCACTTCTGAATGCGCATAGCTATTTGACTGGCAGCCCTCCTGGAAAACACCAGCCCTATCAATCTCGCTAAACTCCGCAATTCCATCCACCAGGTCCAACGCCGTGCACGCTCGACAAAACAGATAGCACTTCAATATCAATTCCAGGTCCTCGAAACAGATATTGGAGCCCCAAAGATGTCTCAGCACGCCCGCATAGAAGAAGTTTCCGACTCGGACCCAGATTCCGACCCCTCAGAAATGGACCCTTCCGAGTTCGCCTCCTCCATCATCCGCCCGGCCAACATCCCTCCCCCCGGAACCCGCCAGGCCCCCCAACCCCACCAAACCCTGCAACCCCAATTCCGCGCCCCAACCTCCGCCGACACAGACCGCCACAAACACTGGCAGTGTCTGTACCCGGTGTACTTTGATGCCACGAGAACCAGAGCAGAGGGGCGACGGGTGGGGAAGGCATTGGCGGTGGAGAACCCGCTAGCGAGGGAGATTGTGGATGCGGTGGCTGGGCTTGGGTTGGATGTTGTCTTCGAGCCGGGCAAGATGCATCCGAAGGACTGGGGGAATCCCGGGCGTGTAAGGATCTTGCTGAAAGAAGACGGCGTTCGAAAGAGCTCGAGAGTCAAAAACAGTATGCCCAACCCCTCCCCTCCAACGTCAAGTATAGCAAACCAGCTAACCCCAAACCATCCAGAACACCACCTCTACACCCTCGTAGCCCACCACCTTCAATCCCACCCCACAACCGCCGACTCCCCCCTCCGCCTCCGCATCCAAGGCATGCCCCTCCCCGACAAAGCAATACCGCCGCCTGCGGTACCGAGGGGGTGGAAGATGGGTACGATATTGCCGCTGCATAGTCCGGCGTTGAGTGGGGGTGGGGTTAGCGAGAATATTATTAAGGATATGATGCAGGAGATGCAGGGGGTGGAGGGGTCACCGGGCGTGGTGGGTGGGGAGGAGAAGAGGGTGGGGGAGAGGGAGAAGAAAAAGGGGAAAAAGAAGTGAGGTAGTAGGAAGGGGTAAGGGGACATGGGATTTTGTTGGGTGGAGTAATTATGGCATAGCGCTGGCGTCAAAGGAGCACAGAGCTGGGGACATTTTGAGACATAATCTAGAGTCTACAGACTCCGCGTTACTCTTGAAGACTTGCCTGGTTATCCCAGAGAGTCCATTAATCAAAATACCGAGTTAGGTTTTGTCCCGAGGAGAACCCCAAGGTTGTCAGTGTGGCTTACGCGTCCTCGATTGAATCTGGAAACACGTCGAGAGCTAGATTTCCATATATCCATCTCTTTGCCACCTCTATCAGTCATTCAGGCGATACGTACAAGCGTCCTAGATGCAGACAGGTCTACATAGTGTTGTATAATAGCTCCACTGTACAGGTTTACTCTACCATATGGATATTAAAAGAGCTCTACTAACTCTATTCCCTCTCCCCCCTCGACTCTACCCCCAAAATCCTCAATGCCTCCTCATACTCCATCCTCTCCTTCCCCCCAACCCCCTCCAACTGTGACTCCAACCTCACCACCTTCCGCCCTACTCCCCTTCTAATCCCCTCACCCCTCCCAATCTCCCCCCAAAACCACCTCCCCTCATGCCACCCCACCAACGTCGTCGCCCTGCCCTCTCTCCCCGCCCTCGCTGTCCTCCCTACGCGATGCACATAGCTCGTCACACCAGTCGGCATATCGTAGTTGATTACATGTGCGAGGCCCTGGATATCGAGGCCGCGAGAGGCGCGGTCGGAGGCGATGAGGACGGAGAGTTTGCGGGTGCGGAAGGAGGAGAGGAGCCGGCGGGTGGAGGTGGTGGTGGTGGATTTGGTGAGGGTGGCGATGTGCGGGGTCCAGGTGGGACGGAGGAGGGAGAGGAGGCGGGAGAGGCGGAGGGCGGATTCGTTGGTTGTGGTAAATATTAGGGTGCCGTGGGTTGAAGAGACGAGGTTGCGCTGGGTGTTGGTTTTTGAAGTGCGTTTGGATGGTGGTGTGCTGCTCTCGGAGGATGATGTTGAACCTTCGGAGTCGTCCTCACCGGAAGATGATGTCGACTCACCCCCTACAGACCCTTTTCTGCATTCAGGAGATAGGCTGGAAGGAGGTTTTGCGAACGCATGTTCCCGCTCAAGTAATGATATGAGATGCAATGGCTTGTCTTCGACGTTCTTGATAGATATGGCACTCTCTTTCAGCGTCGGCGGCAACTCGAAAGATTCGTCCACGTTCTGTTCGAGTTCTGGCTGATCAGTCGTCCTGCTACTCTCTAAAACGACCAACTTTGGCTTTCTCAATTTTAGCGCTTTCAATTTACTAATATCTCTCGTCATGGTAGCACTGAGGATGACCTTCCGAACTTCTCTTCGGCGTAGGATATGGAAGGTATGCGTCAACTGCTCCTCCCACGGTTGAAGGGGTGCTTGATACTCGAGGGCAGGCACTACAATGTCAATCCATTGCTGAAAGCTCTCATCAAGCAGTCGGTCGGCTTCGTCAATGACCAACCATTGCACATGCTCCAAGGTAAAGCCCTTTGTAGATTGCATGTGGTCTACCAAACGGCCAGGAGTGCAGATGAGGATGTCGATTTCAGACCTATAGTCTACGACGTGGTCTGGAGAGCAACCGAGCTCATCGGCTTCATCTAATAGATCATCAAAGTCCCAGTTCATGAGCTCCTCGTCTTCGTCAATCTCTTTCTCCTGCTCTTTTCGATAAGCATCTGGATCGTATCTTTGCCATCTCTGGACCAGAAGCCCCTGCTCGTCCTTCAAAGATCTACTGCCAACAGCAGTACCGATTTTCAGTCCACTGCCGACATTACATAATTCCAGAGTTTCGCGTACTTGTGAAACCAACTCCCTCGTTGGAACTACAACAAGCCCTCTCAATTGGACTACCGGCTTGTCTCGTAAATTTTCCACCATAGGTAACGCATAAGCTAGGGTCTTCCCTGAACCGGTTGCAGCGGATATACAAACATCTCCTGAGTGCTGTCTGGGTCCTGGAAGGAGCATTGGCAAAATCGTAGCTTGAATCGCAAGCACATTGTCATAGCCCTTGATCTTCAGCGACGAAGCAGCGTTTCGGCGCAATGGAAGACTGTCCAAAGAAGCGGTATCAGAAGTAGAGACGATGAGAGGCTGCGCCAACCAATCAGGTAACGCTGAAAGAGTAAATCTAACAGGCAAATCAGGAACTTCTGGCGGTTGTGGCAAAGGTACCAATCCATGGGACTCAATGGGGGTAATGTCATGATCTGGTAGCTTCGCTATTACCTGCGACTCCGCGGCATGTTTGTCTTTCATCTTTGCGGCAGCGCTGGCAGATCGCTCAAACTCAGAGCGGATCTTGCGGTGTTTGTTGTCGTGCTGGGGCTCTTCAAGTTCCGAAGGTTCATGGTCATCGTTAGAAGGAGTGATTTTTTGTCTTGGTACTTCACTATGGCTTTTCGATAACTTCTTTTTTGGCTTCTTCTTTTTTTCAAGCTTTGGATCGACAACCTTTTCCAGCTCTCTTGTTGGACTAGGGATATTGCTATCCCCTGCCAGAAGAGAAACGGAGTTTGCACTTTTCAGAATTCTGGCTCTGCCTTGGTTCTGATTAGATCGGGCGTCATCGTCGAGATTGACACCGAAAATGCCTTGAATAGTGTCTGCTACATCTACATTGTTGGCTTGCTCCCCTGCTGCCGTTGAATCGAAGCTAATTTTCGCTTTTGACGTCTTTTTTCGCTTCTTCGCAGGACGAGAATTGTCATGTTCGCTTTCATCAGCTACATCTACAGCTGCACTCGCTGGCGGTATGTAGCGAGAATAGAACAATGAGGCCATGTTAGGTCTGACCTGCACGAGAACTTTGCCATAAGACAGCAAAACTCAGGCGCTTAATTACGCGCGTTTGGCGCGCCAAGTGGTCAAGAACGCGCAGCAAATCAATCTGCCTACGGATGTAAAGTATCATACTTGGTCTCAAAATCGACACATCCCATGATGTACCTCCCGAACACGGTCAAGAGACCAACACAGCTAACCCCAGTACCGTTACTGTTATCTCCAAAGGCTGGCTTGCATATTAAGGCATCAAGTCGTTCTCGGAAATAGAGCATCCTTATTAGCGGATAGGCCAATCCATCAAGCCAAGAAACATATCATCAAACCCTAGTGCTACTATCCTACAGGGACATAAACTGCCAACTTACACGATGCCGTATCATATTGCTATGGTCAGCGACTTCTTCTTCCCCCAGCCTGGAGGAGTAGAGAGCCACATATATCAATTGTCAACAAAGCTTATCGACCGGGGCCATAAGGTTGTCATAATAACCCATGCTTACCAAGGTAGGACTGGGGTACGATACCTTACGAACGGTCTAAAGGTCTACTATGTTCCTTTTTTCGTAATATACCGAGAATCGACAATGCCTACCGTATTCTCCTTCTTTCCTATCTTCCGCAATATTGTTATCAGAGAGGATATCGATATTGTACATGGTCATGCAAGCCTGAGCAGTTTGTGTCACGAAGCCATACTCCATGCTAGGACTATGGGGCTACGGACGGTATTCACAGATCATTCGTTATTTGGCTTTGCAGATGCTGCAAGCATCCTGACAAACAAGCTATTAAAATTTACTCTAAGCGACGTAGACCATGTAATCTGCGTAAGCCATACTTGGTAAGCGGTATGGTAGAACATGGCTCGGATTAGTTTGCTAATGACTTTCCTTAGCAAAGAGAACACCGTACTACGCGCCTCCTTGGACCCCCTTATGGTTTCGGTTATTCCAAATGCCGTGGTCGCAGAAAACTTCGAACCGCTCGCCTACACCAAAAGTACCAAGAATTACCAGTTGGGGAAGCATTATAACGCTCGCCCTCCACCCCCACCCCCTCAGCATCTTGGGCCAGAAGATACCATTACGATAGTCGTCATTTCCAGGCTTTTCTACAATAAAGGAACCGACTTACTCATTGCAGCCATTCCTCGTATTCTCGCCAGCGATCCCCACGTTCGGTTTATCATTGCAGGTTCTGGCCCTAAAGCAATTGATCTAGAGCAAATGCTTGAACGTCGAGTCCTGCAGGATCGGGTCGAGATTCTTGGCCCTGTTCGGCATGAAGAGGTCCGAGATGTTATGGTTAGGGGTCACATCTATCTTCACCCCAGTCTCACAGAAGCTTTTGGTACTGTCATAGTGGAAGCGGCTAGTTGCGGATTGTACGTTGTCTGCACCCAAGTAGGCGGAATACCCGAGGTCCTACCACAGCACATGACGGAGTTCGCAAAGCCAGAGGAGGATGACCTTGTAGCAAAGACGGGCAAAGCAATTGCTGCCTTGAGATCAAACAGAATCCGAACAGAACGCTTTCATGACCAAGTCAAAATGATGTACTCATGGACAGATGTTGCTCAACGGACGGAAAGGGTGTATGATGGCATCACTGGCGCTCTGAGTGAGGACGAGTTCTACGGGGATAACTCAGGCGGTGGCTGGTCTGCTACTCGAGGTAGAGCAGGTGTACAGAGCTTCGCTCTTATTGATCGGCTAAAAAGATATTATGGATGCGGAATATGGGCAGGAAAACTTTTCTGCATGTGTGTTGTCATCGACTATTTGTTTTTGCAATTTCTTGAGATCTTTGCACCAAGAGCCAATATCGACATATGCAGAAATTGGCCACAGAAACCCAGTTTGAGAGTTCCGCACGTCGATGAAGAGTTAGATGAAGCAAGACCTTTGCGGAAGACAAAGCCGCGAGACATATCATCAAGAAAGCACAGACGATGTTGAAATTTGTATGAGCCAAAGACTCGGGAAATAGCTATACTGGACAAAAGAGCTGGCATTGTTGCTCCTTATTTCCTTACTCAACATCCCAATGGCACTGGCGAGCTTAATAACAACACATCATATTGGCTGAAAATCCTTGCTCCGTTGCGCGATTTTACTATGAAATTAGTACCATAACGCCCATTATCTGAATGATATGCCTATAAGAATCGAAGAGAATGAGCGCAAGGGCGACTGATCCAAGAAGAATACGCGAAACGAGAAAAGTAACGCCCACGTAGAGGAAGCAACGGAACAGTTTAGCAGCGTTCTCGACCACTCAATGGAGTGACTTCGATCCGGTCTTCGGCTGCTTTCAACATCTGTATTACTTGTTAGTACTATCTCTTGCCATAGGACCAAGGTGACATATGTACGTCGACCTTGTCAGAAATCGCATCACCTCTACCGATCGTAACCCTAGTTCCTCCGATTCAAAGCAAAATTCCATGCAGGACTTGCTGGTTTCATGGACTGAACATGCGAGAAAAATTTGTGAACCAGTCTAGGGTTGATACTTTGTTCTCTCGGCTCTCTGAGAAGTAATTGTGTCTTGCTCGTACCCGAAAGAGCTGTCTCATTCGTGGGCCAAAACTCGCTTGAAAGTACATCTAGTTGCTACTTGTGTCCTTCCCTCTGCATAGATTAGATTGGGGTCATGCTTACTACTGAGATTTGTCGTTGACTTGTTATAACAGAGTAAAACTTGTTGGTTCCTGATACATGGCTTGGGATGCCCCAGACTACTAAGCCACTGTATTTTATATTCTCACTATAACGACAACACAAACCCTGGATCTATACATTACGCCAGCGATCGCACTTATGCTATGCCTCAGGCATGGACGCAAAGCCTTAATTACCGACGACGATAGACCTCTTGAGACTGGAGCAAAATTTACCATGCTCTTCGTGGTACTTTAATCGAACTCCTTGTTCTCCAAGGCACCATCAGCGATTGTGCTTGGATGTTTGCTGCTTTCTTTGTTGAGTATTAAAGCATTCATTATTTGGCGTGAACGCAACACGTCCATTGTTGAGAACATAACACTATTGTTATCTAAACTGAGACACCTATGCAGATATGCAAAACAGGACGGTCTTTATTACCGCATATCTCAAAACCTACAAAGTGTTCGTACCAACCGACCAACGTTACTATTAACACAAACGTTTCTCGCATATTTTCTATACAGATCGAAAAGATATCCTCCAGAAACCCGTACGACTCCACCTGCGACTAGCTAAAAACTCTGATCATGGGCTGCTTACCTTTTTGCATTGTCCGGGGCAATGAAAAGTATACTCCATATACCTTAACGTCGCTTACCAAGCGCCTTGCTCGCTGCCGTCCATGGCGTCACTCGAAGAAGCAGTACAACGAAAATCACACCAATACTACTGTCTCTTCCTCTAATCCAAATGGCGAGTACTCCGCTCGTCGTCGTCTATCAGCACTGCGCAAGCAGGAAATCGCTAAACAGCTAGAGCGAGAGCGTGTAAATCAGGAACTGCTGGAAAGGGAGCGCCGGAGACAGCAGGATCTAGAACAGGAGCATATCGAGCAAGAGGCTCTAAGACGAAATAGTTTGGAAACGGAACTGGCTGAGGAGCATAGATTCGAATGGGACCGCTTGGAGTTAGCAGTTTCAGACGGACCTGCAACCTACCATCCCCATCAATCTGATCTAAATCTTGCGAAATTCTCTACTCCGGGCAAACGGTCTCTTAAACACAAGACCACTTCGGTGCCTCTTCGTGACTTCTACGGTGTTCGGGACGAACCTTTGCCCCGTGCTCCACAACCCCTCTTTGCTGGTCAAAGGCCCAGTGGGCAAATGCGACCACATAAAGCGAATACCTCTCAGCTCCAGGATGACTCTCTTACTGATGATGACGAAATTCCGGATTGCTACTTAGACGAGAGCGTACAGCTTCCGAGGCAGGTAGAAGCAAGACAGCCGCCGCGAAGAAGAGTAGAGAGCCCGGAAGTGTCACCACGCACCCTACCAGTCCGCTCTTCGTCTTCAAACGCAACAACGATCCATCACAGTGTTGCCTCACGTTTCGACATCAACGTTTTGGCCACTTATAGCAACCGAGTCTGCGGATCTGATATCGTGTCACCAAAATTTCCCTTACCTAGCTTTGAGAGGAGAAAATCAAGCAGAAGATCGATTGCGAGTAAATCCGAGGGGATCAATCCTTGGGCCATGTTTGACGCTTGTGTTCAAACTGACAGCAGGCTCAACCCGTTTGGCATCCCAGCCAGAGAATACTAGATACCAATAACTTTGCTTATATCTTTTCCTCGCAATCTTCTAGAGCAGGTCTCTGTCGATCCTAACTTTACTCAACATGGAAACATGGCACAAATTATCCAAACGAAAACCCGATCGCAATACCCATTGTTGACCTCCTTTGTTGTAGTTTGGGATTTCCACTTCTCTCTTTGTCCATAATTTACTATCATATTCCATTGTCTTCTCCCCATTGTTCCAAACCTCTGAGCCCACTCCATGTCTACCCATCTTCTTCTCTCCCCTCTCCTAGCCTCTCTTTCCCCCCTCTAATCCCACTAACATCCCAGTCCAAACAACCACCACTTACAACCGACCAGGCCACCCCACCCCTACCAAACCCAGCAAACTCACGAAGCGAAAATGGGCTGTGCCCACTCCCACTCCACTCCAAACCCCTACGACGGCGAAGCCAACAACCCCTACATGAACCCTCCCCCGCCCTTCACCGAAGACGTCGCAGCTCTGCCACCACAGTATCAGAATCGCAAAGCAGAGAACGCCACTAACCGCCCCAAAATGACCAGAATGCAGAACTATCGCTCCAGGCATGAGGAGTGGCTGGACTCCACGGCGTCTGGAGATTTGGGAACGAGACCCGCAATCGGAGTGGCTTTGTAAGGATCTTGCGATTTTACGGAAGATGATGCGGAGGTTTAGAGAGGTGGAGATGCTGCATAGATGTAGAGCCGTTGGCTCTGGAAGTCTAATAGTCTGTCAGAGAAGCGGAGATGCTAGACATATGGAGAGCCGTTGGCTTTGAAAGTCCGGTGTTGATGCGGTTTGCTCTAGGTTTCGCGAGTAGGAGAGATACTGTATGTAGATAGGAATGAAAAGCGAGTGACCTGTTTGTTGCTGGGGCTTCTTCTGTTTATCTACTAGCATTATCTGCCAACCTTGTCGTGAGGAATCTCTTTGAGAAATAGTTGGGATATTTGGGAAACGGGTATTCCCTCTTGGTCTACCATCTTTTACCTTGTAACTGAACAGGGTGTTCATTTCTTTGGTGAATGATTATTTGATCCTAGATATTTGCAAGCTTGACTTTAATCTGGCTGCCTGCTCGCCCCTTCGTTCATTTCCGACCGCCAAATACTACACCACGGCAATCATTTTCGTCCATCAAGCGAAAGCCGCAATACCAATGGGGTTTTGCTGATGATCATGCTAGCAAAGGAGAGGCTTTGCTGTGCAGCACCTTGCAGAGCACAAGAAGAGGTTCCTACCGGGCAGCGTCGTTATTGCAATACCTCATACCCCACCAAGCTAGACACTATAATTATCTTGTTCGTACGAACTCCTTCGCGTCTTGAAGAAGGCAGATTCACAAGGATTTCGAAGCTAGTACTGATATTATTGCCATAATTTAGTCCCTGTATACGCCTCACCAAGCCCACAAGGGGCTGCCAACAGCATTGTGACTATGGCAACGCGTTACCACTTTCAAGCTGGACAATACCATTATCATAATCCTAGAATTTTTCTTTCTACATCCAGAGAAGGCAATAGGACTGTTTGAGAAGTTTGAAACTTGCTTTACCACCCTCAGGAAAGTACGATTGTTTTGCCTCCTCGCATGTCTTTACACCCTTCCTTTAAAACCGCGTTTCTTTGTTGAGTCTTGAGCATACATAATCACTGACTGTGCTCCATATTCCCATCCATTCTACACACCACTCCATCATATAGACACACAGAAAATTTCAGAGATTCTTAATCGCAACCAACTTACGGAGACAAAATGTTCGGTCCTAACTCAATCATCGGATACGCCCTAGTTGACTTCCCAGTACCTCTAAGACGCAATCTAGCCTTGTTTATCCTCAAAATTTACCGCCACTGGAATGGTCTGTGCCCCTGGAGTGATCCTGAGTTCTGTACGAGAGTGTTCGTCTGGCTCGAAGCCTTCTGCCTGTGGCTGGCACTCTCCTTAACGTATTTAATCCTCTTCAACCTCCTTAGCGGCACATTCTACGGGGCACGAGCATGTATCCGCAATTTATTCTCTCGACCAGCTTCGAAGCACACAATGCCAGTACAAGTCCCGGACCAGAGAATGCCAAATGAAATCTCAATGCCAGACAGATTCCCAATGCCAGACAGATTCCCTATGCCAGAAGACCTTCTACCACCAGAAGACGGGCTTTTCATCCAGGTCCAATATGCCGACGGGCTAAAATGTGCCTTTCTCTATTTCCTCAAAGCCAAGGAAGACATGCCCTTCCTACAGAGCTACTGCTGCAACCAAAAAATGGAGAATGTGTCGCTAATCAAGGATCTTTCCATGATAACAAACAGAGAGCTGGAGGGGAGTGCGGAAGCCCCGTTGAGACTATGGCTCAGGGTCCGAATTTATCGAGGACCAGAAATTAGAGTGGCAGTGACTGCTATGAGGAGGGAGCCTGGATGGACCGTGACTAAACAGCGAGTATACCGGAGCTCAGACTGGCCATACTCGCTACAGCGAGGAAGCCTGCCGCGAACCATGACGGATTCGCATGTGCACTTGATTCGTAAGACTGACAAGAAGTAGCATGTAATATGAAGTCGGTGAAGAATATCATTTCTTATGAGATGCAATCTCAAGCTCCAATATATATTGAATTCTTAAAAAAGAAAAATATATATCACGCGCTTACGCAACGGAATCTTCACTGTAACTCTTTATCGTCTTGAGATAAGAGTATAAAAATCAGTTTTTACTTGTATACCCTCTGTGCCTTAGAAATAGCAGATTCATAAGGATTTCAAAGCAACATGAAATGTCTCTCGAACTAATCCCTTTATTGCGTGCGTCTCCTCAAAGCTTCAGAAAGCACATTCACACAATATCGCCGTTCGAGAAATCTCTACGCAAGTCAAACAGTACTCCTTTTCCATCTCCTTCAGACACTTTCCTTGTAATTTCGTAGAAGGTAATGGAAGTCTATGAGAACTTTGAAACCCTGCTTTGTTACTCGTAGTAAAAGACAGTGTGTCTCGTTTTCTCTGTCAAGATAGCTTTTAAACAATCCCTTAGTCTAAAGCTGCGGATCTTCTTACTCACTGTTCAAAGCGTCTTGCTTTGTTGATTTTGAGCATATATAGGCACTGGCGATGTTCGATATCTTCACTCATCTACACAGAACACTCAGTCCATCACTCACACAGAAAATTTCAAAGATTCTCGATTGTGACCAACTCACGAAGACAAAATGTTCGGCCTTACCGCGATCATCGCATACACCATCAAGGACCTCCCTATTTCTCTAGGAGACAAAGCTTTCGCATTCGCGTTGAACCATTTCTACGACGTGCAAGCACTCTCGCCGAAAGATCTCATCGAGCTCAAACGTCTATCCTTCATGTGGGTTTAAGCCTTGTTGGGATCGGTTTCAGCCTTGTTCTCTTACTTTTCTGTAAGCTCATTGAGTTGACATTGGCCGATGCACGGAAATGCCGGGACTTTCAATCTCAACGAGCCCTGGAGAAGGCCGAAACGGGGAAAGTCATACAAGCGCTGGAACAGGCAAAGGCAAGGGAAATCCTACCGCCAGACAATCTTGTGAAGTCAGATAATCTTCCACCGGCATCCACAACTCTACAATTCCTTGAGCAATATAATAAGCTCCCTGTCGACTTCAAAACCAACGAGGTGCAACCCATCCGCCTGAACCTGAGAATCACAGTCGAGAAAGACGGAAGCCCCATTCTGCACAGCTTCCGCTCCAACGAAGCAATCGAGAGCATAGCTGTCTCAAAGGGTCCTTCTGATCTGGTGTATTACCCCAAGAAAGGCCATCTGTTCGAAGATCCGTTGAGGATAATCTGCAATATCAGACTCTCTAGAGGTCCGGAAATCACGCTGCTAGTAGCTGTAAACAAAAACGTCTTGAACGTCAGCCGAGGGTGTGTTGTGGTTGATCGGTTTGTGAAGGGTCAGAGACACGTCCCCATTGAAAGAAAAGGGGAGCTTTTACAGTACCCTACTGAGCGCCATGTGCACTTCCGGACATGAAGGAATAAGATGGACAAGGATTTCGTTTGTACTGAAAACAGGTTCCATACGTCTGAAAAACCACGCACCTGATCCCCATCTGTTCCATCCACATAAAGCTGTGACCTGCACCGTGACCCGTGTTCGAATATTCCAAGCCCTTTTAAGAACATCTTGTAACCTACCAAACTTTTATTCTTGCAGTGTAAAGAACAACGTGATTTTGAAGATAAAACTGGTCGATTTTCCGTCGTTGCTCATTCACTAAAGAAGGCAAGGACGGTTCTCTTCATTGCGTCTCCTGATCTGACATGGAAATTAACAAGCTTCATCCTCTGAAACAGTTTGTTTATCTGTGGGTACCCGTACAATGTCAGAGTTCTCCATGTGCTATGGCTACGCATGATGGAAGAAGGCCACCGTCAAGAACTATCTTTGTTGGCTCAGTTCTCATACAATGTCAAAGTCCTCCGTATATAATCTTTATGCGCATATAACAACGCCATCGTTGGTGCATTTTTAAAGTATAAAATCTGTCTCATGTTTCGGGTTACCATGTATCTTTAACACTCCGAACGATAAGCAACGCAGAAAACAAGCTCTTCTCACAGAACTCTCTTCAACGAGACGCTTTACAAGTCAGAGCACTCTGATTACTTCCAGTATGTCTAACCTCCTCAACTACCAAAACTCTTCTTGGCATCAACCTACGACGTTCCATCTGTCACTTAGAGCAGTCGACCACAGTTCAGCCATGCCTCGCGAGCTCTTGGTTTTCACGCTTTCCGGGCTTCCCTTATTGATAGCTCTTGGAATCGTCTTGACCTTATTCTTGGCAGCCTCAGCACTCGCCATCTCTGTAATTGTTGATGGTATTCAATATCGGATAGGTCTGTTCTTGCGCTTGGTCCGGAATTTCAGACGGAATCCTACGCCAGCACCGATAGAGCTCCCAGCGGTCAGGGTTCAAGATCGCGCAGAGTGTTTTGGCCAGCATCATGCACCGGAACCAATAGAGCTTCCAGCAATCAGCGTTCAAGACCGCTCAGAGTGTTCTAGGCCGCATCCTGCGCCAGAACCAATAGAGCTCTCGACGGAAGGTGCTCAGAACTGCTCAGGAAAACTAAGACAATACTCTGCGCCATCGCCAATCGATACTCCGACCGAGGGCGAGGAAGGATGGTCAGACGTGTCCGACCAGGATCCAATGCCAGATCTAAAAGAGCCTCAAGAAGCATCTCAAGTCGATCTCCCGACGGAGAGTGATGAGGATTGGTCGGATATTTCTAGCTACGATCTGCGCCAGAGCCGAGCAAGCCAGAGACAGGGCCCCAAGATCGAAAGAGATACGCGATCCGTGGAATTGTTGCCCCTAAACCGTATGCATCGATATTAGAGTTCGAGTCCTTGTCGGGGGATAGATGGATCATTGGAGAGTGCTAGGAAGAACCGTCGTGGACGAGAAGGAGAGCGAGGCCGATAACATGTTTTTTTCTTACTAGAAGTAGGGACACCAAGCTCCAACTCAACACAGACTTAACACCCATCATGGTGCCCACCGCAACCATTCACGAGGCTATAGACCCGGTAGACATCGCTATTCGTAAGGTAAATAATATCCGTTGGCTGAACATCGAAGTAAGTATAGCAGAGACTGAAGTCGGTCGGATGGAGCTCCAGACATGCCGGGCGAGTGCCCAAGCTGGCCACGCAACGACGAAATATCGACAAGGTGAAGAGCAACTCGTCTCGGCAAAAGAAGCTCATTACACGCGCCCAGTAGCCGATGATGAGCCAGAACAGAAACTCTTCACCGATCGACTGGTTCTAATTTGGTGCTATGTTCAAGCAGAACACGCCGTCAATGGAGAATGGGGAACGAGGACGCCTCCCAAGTACAGATATATATAAGACTAAATGCAAGGAAAACCTCCGCAAACCACCAATTGGGTAAATACCATTTCGAAGTGATGAATATCGTAGTCTTAAGAGAAAGCGAAGATAGACAGTTACATCATCCTGCACATGCCCGTCTCGGATACACTGCCTTCAAAGGTCGTTTCAGATGCGTCGACTTTTGCTGCCTCTAACCGAACATCTTCTGTTTGGAGTCTTTCTACTAACCTCATGTCCCGTGAACAGTGTCTCGGCATCTTTCGTTCAGCGGTAGTTCTTGCATGTACGCACAGGGTCTAAAGAATGCCTCTAACCATTTGAATTCATTTTCACGGTACGTTTGTATTTTGTTACTGTATTCGCCACGCGGGACATCTTTCCCCATCGTCCATAAGTCGAGATTATAGAGATTTCGTTACGGTGGAGAGGTGAATACCGGCGTAGAGTTCTCCGACATCCAATTGCATGGAACTGCTGAATACGGAGTATATTTCGTTCTGAGAACCTCTGCCTTGCTGGCGCTTGAATCTGGCAAGGTATACACGTGATTAGACCTTCAATGGCAATTTGTATGTCTCGGGTGACAGACGTTGAGCAGATCTTGCTGTCTCCTTCCCGCAAAGAATACCAGTCTAAATAGTACAAGAGGTTGAAGGGAAAACGGGCAAGCTTCAAGAGACATCCGATAAACTTCGAGGGAAAACGGACAAGCTCAGCCAGGACTTGAGATCGGTTGCACAGCAGCTTGAAGAAACATCTTTCAATGTCGGAGGTGAGTTTTAGGCCAAGATCGTGCTCTCACCAGGCCCCAGAGCTGCTCAATGCCATAGTGCTAAAGTACTCGACGTTAGACAGGGAGATTGCTAGGCGTCAGAAAGCTCTCAGCCGTATCAAAAAGCATTTAGTCCGCAAGGACTATGACTCAAGCAGCATATGGTCTGCTGCATCAAGCCAAATCTGCCGTGGATTGCGTCAAACAACAGCTCAGAGCCAAGCTTGCCGAGCAATGATCGCTGGACCCCCTCTGACTGATTGGCTTTGTTCCACTCCTGTGGCCAGGGGAGAGCTTAAGAAAATCATCTGGATCAAACCTACCAAGTCGCGAGACCCATACGTCTCAAATATTGCGCTTGAATCGGTCAACGCTCTTCGTATGTCTGACGAAGTCCCCCAGGGCTTACCGATTAGTGAAGGGGCCCCTGTAATTATTCATTCCGTGCATTAGACTGAGTTTCCATATTTAGCTTGCATAGATACCAAGCGCACCACCAGCACTCTCTTGAAAGAGGCTATATATCAACTCCTCATTTGTCATCCTTCGCCGGTGCTGAAGCATAAAGCCCTCGAAATCTTGTCGAGATGCGCCTCTGGAACAGCGAAATTGAGCCTAGAGGATTTATGGTCTCTCATGCGCGACCTTCTAGATACATTCCCATCTGCTTGCCAGTCCCACAAATCAAGCCAGTTATTCAACGCAACCAATATTCTGGATTATCGACCGAATTGACGATTGTGCATTCAGCCATTGTCAAGGAGCCTCGAAGCTGTATGACTTTGCAAAGTTACTCGACAATCTTGTTGGTGGACCAAACGGCCGGCTAAGGGTTTTGATCACGAGCCTTTATCCACCACAACGATGTGATCCGAAGTGGGCGGGTGGCTTTGAGGATGACGAAGAAGGGTTAAAATCTTGGGTAGAATGCGTATATGCGAGTCGATAGGTTTAGGGGATCGTGTCTTCCAGCATTTTTTTGGTCAAGATAGCCGGTCTGCTAAATTCCGACTTTATTCTCAACGTTTTATTCAAGCCCACACCTTATGCACATACTTGGATTTGCTGAATTCTTTGAGCTGGTAAGATAGAGACTATTGTAGCTGGTCCCGATAGAATTCACTTCCCCCATGATGCTAGGAGGAAAAGGTTGCAAGCTAATCTCAGGACATTTCAAGACCAGCATCGGACATTGTGTATTAACTCTTCACCTGTTGTGCGGTGGCAATAGTAGTATCTTTGAAGTGTCCCAAGTCCCTATGCGTCGATTACTGGAAGAGAATGTGAAGATAAGGAACATTTGAATACCTAGTTGTCCCCAAGGGTTTCATTACAAGCTATGATGTGTAATTTACGATCTTACGCCAAGCCGCATTGTTATATTACGATTTGATTGACCTTCCTTGCAATCCTCCTGACTGCCAATGGCCATCTTCCAAGCTTTGCTCTATATCTTTAGCCACTTCTACATGTTTCCTTGCATCTCCTAGCCACTGTCTTTTCCCTTGCACCCGCAATGGCGGCATGGCCTCAGCACGCTTATCCTGTGAGACTATAGTTAAGCAGCGATTGTGCTGGATCACCGTTGTGCAGGATGCTAGTTCTAAATAGAATGATAGGTCTAGTGGTATCTGGATAGAGGATGTTTACGGGGTTGCAATTCGTTCAATACAACTGGTTGCGAAGAAAGAGTCCTTGTTGCAAACTTCCGGAAAAATCCTTCGAAAGCCCTGTGTAACAGCTCACAGATCATGTGCCCTAAACACGTAGTAACCAACATTCAAGTCACTCCGAATCCATGCCGCTTGCTTTTTTCTCTTTCATCACTATCTCGAATCGTTGCTGCCCCTTCTACAGCACATAATCTCTATTTTACCGTTTGTTCTCTCTTCTTCAACCCCAGTTTCTTGTTCTAGCTCATCCAAGGCCAGTTCGTTCTCCTCTAAACATTTCTTTCGCTCGTCTAAATCATCCTTTTATTCTTCAAAGTCTTGCTGTCGTTCCTCCACTTCCGTCCGTTTCTGCTCAACGTCCTTTTCCGCTGAACCATATCAGTCTCTCGGTCTAGAAGCGTCCTCTCTCGCTCTAGTATCCCAAGATCTCGTTCCTCTACGGAAATTGCCAACGCCTTCTCACTCTTCGCTTGTTTAAGTATTAGCTCTTGTTCTCTCAACTTCAAACGCTGTCCCTCTTTGCTCGCCTGTAACACTGGGAAAATTCCAAGCCCGTCGAGTACAGCTCCAGAAGCGAGAAACCATACCGGTGAGGTAGCAATGCCTCTTATCGCAGACGGCTTCGGTAAAAAAATTCCAACTTTAATGTCTTGAGTGAAGAAAGCTCAAGCAACGAAAAAGCTTTGAGATTGGATGACTTCGGCGACCAGGCTTTGAATCCATGCAAGGAAGTTTGAAGGAACTCCAACACCCAATGCCGGGCGGGAGACGCAATCAGACTCGCAGCCGCAATACCGATATAAAACGTGATTGCTATCTCGAGGGTGTCCAATCCTTCATATCCCACTAACTCTCGGCGTCGATCTTCGGTAACAGGTCCAGCAAACCGTAAGATAGGTTTTCTGCGAGACTCAAGGAAGAAATCGTGTCTACCGCCATTGCCCAAAACCGCACATACCCTCTTCTTCTGGTGCAGGCCTTTCTTCGAACTTCTTCTATTGTTCATCTTGCCCTGAGCACCAGAGTGTGTGCTTGTCTCGGGAGCACCAGCAGACATGAGCTCCAGCCGGCATTGCGAGAAGCCGGTATTGAAAACCCTGAACATGGTGTTACCTGGTGGCTGGAACGATGGGGAGGACGTTTTAGCTATAATTTTTGTGTCTAAAAATGTGCTTAATTTCTAAATGTCTGTCCTGCACAGTGTTGCTTATTGGAAATGGTTTTGTATTTGTGGGCATATTCAAAACCTATATGCAAAGAGAACGCAATACCAAGATATGGGATGGCAGTATGACTCATTACTATCTTCGCACAAGAAGAGAAACAAGCGTAACTCCCAAAACGTCTTAGTAGCCTATGGGGTTCATAAAAGAATCGTAGGAGTTTACGGTGTTCGAGCAATATGGTAGAAACGTACGGAAACTAGAGTCCACCATATGAATTCAGAGAGAGCAGACGCATATATGAAGGAAGATATAAATACCCCAAATAGATAACTCAATCTCACCCAGCGTCAGACAGCTTTCCGAGTCCTAGGTACGATTTCCTTTCTGCAGTGTGCGCTTCACATAGGCTATCCTGCTCATGTAAAGGCAGATATTACCCCTCATAATTTTGGTATCCACAGCAAAGTAAGGAAGCGAAGAACACTAGTTAAAGCTGGACTTAATGCTAATGGAGTTGCAAGAATCTACCCGTACTTGCATTGTGCTTGTTGTGGTTCTAAGCGAGTGAGGGGTTGGTTTTTCTATACACTGCGAACATGTCTAGAGCACTCATTCCAAAATGAAATAAGACGTTGCTTGTGAGGGTTGGAGAGGTTTGAAAAGAGGAAGCTAGGAAATCCAAGTTCCTTCGTTTCGGAAGTCCATGTGAAAAGGGCGCCATTGCCACGGCTTGGGATTTATCTGCTATCAAAAACGGCCAAGACGGGAGAAGTAAATGTCTCTCGAGGGGCTGAACACATGTGAACCGATCAGGAGACGGCCACGGAACCTTATATGGTAGGCCAAGACGAGAGATGACTATTTCGTATGCCTTGAGTATTGTGTGCTCGATTGTTTGATGTGTTGTGTACATTAAAAATTTCGTCTGTGTGCTAGGATTGCTATATGCCCCTGTTAAATTCGACTTTACCATCCTCACCTCCTTTGTCCCAGAACGCTTCCTCCAATCTCCGTGCCTCTAGGGCCTGCCGTTGCGGGAAGGCTGCCAAAGCCAGAGGTAAGGCGAAGATAGATGTTGTTAGGATTAACCCTACAATCGATCAGTTATGGCAAACTCCCAAGACAATATCCTTCGGTCATACCCAGATTTATCGGCAACGTCATCCTAGGTCTCTTCTTGAGCCACTCTGTCCGTTGTAACCGAACTAATATCAGAGGTGGTAGCACCATGATGGGAGTAGCGTTCAAGACCCGGCTCAATGCTGTTTCCGCAACTGCGATCGTGGCCGCTTTCTTGCTCTTTCCCAAGCTTTGCACTGCTTTACCGTCCTTTTCCCTTTGCACCTTCTCTTCGTAGCTAAGAACAGGGTAGATGTCGATACCTTTTCGCATTTCCTCCCCTCGCATCAGGAACACGTTGAGTGCTCCCGCCGAGGCCACAGCCGCAAAGGGTACCAGGCGTGTAAGAATCGTCTTTGTGCCAGGTGATAACCGTTTTAAGCGAGGCACGATCGCGTTCAGGCCTAATGCTACCGAGCATGAAGCTGATACTGCGAGGAAGTAGGATTGGACCATTGTAGAAGTAGAAAGAGGTGTGGATTTGTTGGCATTTGCGCTGTTGATAGCTACATTGAGAGACTGATTGGTGATTTGCCATAGAAGTGTGCCTGTGGTCTGCGAAGTCTTAGCAGATTTGCTTCTGTACAGCTATTGGTGACCTGCCTGGAGCCCAGGCGTGAGCATGCCTGCGGTAACGACCAAGTTGGAGATGACAAAACATGACATGCGGAAGGGCAAGAAGACTGGTTCTCCGGTGTCTTGCAAATGTCAATGGACGTTGATATCTCAGGGTTTAAAGTGGGCGCATACCTGGATGTAGCGTCGAGTCCACAATCTTCTTGGCGTGCCACAACTCTGGGGTCATGGAGTTAATCTGTCCTTGCTTGAACGACGATATAAGCTTCTTCGCATTCTCGAGGCCAGCAGCTGAGACAAAGAGGGTTCTGCAATCGATTCATTTAGCTTACGAGCTTGCCAATAAATTTTGGGGATCGGAAGCATTCGCAGTATACCTACCACACCAGAGTCTGGTGAGGCGGCCTCATATCTCCTCACCTAGGATCTGCAATTTCTGCGGATTGTCGAACACGTCCCCAGTAGGTATTGAGATTATACTGGGATGCTGGCAGATCGCGGTTCCCCAGAAGTGACGCAGACATGATGGCATGTACTTCTACAGTTCCAGGCCTGAAATCAGATGGATGAAAGTAGTTGTACTCTATACAATGGCGCAGAACGTCGGATGTCTCTCTAAGGAAAGCGGTGAAGTCGAGCGGATATATTGCGGAGATATCGTATTAATACGGCTAGGCACTATTGTACTGTATATTACCCCTCGGGTCACGCTAACTTCCGCTGGAAACGGTTTCATCAGCTGCACTCGGGACATTTGCCAAGTGTTCTGATGACATGACAGCTATTCGGCCTCTCATGAGATGGATCGGTTATTCCGTACGTCCGTACATGGGAGTGGATGCTCTCCATAGATTGTCGTCCGGTCAGGCCTTCATCGAGAAACATGGCAACGAAGCTATTTGGAGCTTCCAATCTCTCAGCCACCTAAAAGGATACCACTTGTTAGGAATACTGTTTGACTTCGGCCAGAATTTCTGGCAGCTTATATATCGTTTATACTCGACCAAAGGCTGATCTCGGCTTTATATGCCGTTTGGCCTTGACCGGAGGCTATTTATAACGTTGTAGCGATGATTAACTTCCTTCGTCATGAACCTACAGACGTAGACGCTATCGGAGTAAGATCATTGTCAGCAAGTGCCAGCAAGCATACCTTTGATCCGCTCTCAGATGCCGGAGACTACCGCCTTATAATAAACCCGTTGCAGCGTCGCGTATGGTGCGTGGAATGAGGACATCTCTCAAAAACCCTCTGCACGCTTTGTCTCTGTATCGACCAGCGAATTTCTGTGCTTCATATAACAAAAATTCCTCCCAATTTACATGACTTGTGCTAAAAGTGCATCGACTCCGCCAAGCTACTACTACTTCCTGTTGCGAGTTCCAGTTTGGGATGGCCTGAGAATCTGTCATGGCATTTCGAAAGTCTTGATCAGCAAGATTTGACAGACGGCGGCTTGAAGGCAAAAATAGAGAAAGCTAGAGGTGACATTCCCAATAGGAAAGCAGCGTTGGCTCATCAGAAACCAAAAAGCTCGCATGCAGAGACAGTGAAGGAGGCTCGCAATACAGAACACCTGGGACAACAACATAATAGTCGTGTCGAAAGAACAACGCCAATCGAGAATGATGCGAGCGATGAGATCACCGAAGATCCTGAGGGAGCGCTCCTTGAGGCTATTTCAGACGGAGAAGGTGGAGAGTAAACAGTAAATACGACTCCATATGGACGGGGCGTGGAGTTTCCTGAAGGTCTATATGACTTGTGAGACGATGGTAGACCCCAGTAGAACAGCGAAACCAATCCTCTTTCTTACATTAGGTGAGTCGCCCTGCTACGAAGCAAAAGTCAGAAAATTACGATCGCAAGCGTGCAGATGAAAACTATGTAACGATGTATCAGCGCTGATGAAATTAGAAGGCGCGCTTTTAACAAAACTGGCGGGACTAGATGTCATGCAATTTGTCATCACGTGTTCTGCAACCATGCTTTTCCTCTGGGTTGTCCTCGAAGAAGTCCTAAACTGCACATGGAAAGCTTTGACATGGCTCTAGTGATTATTCAGTTGGCCACACTTATGGCCATAGTCCAATATTGGCCATCATCCAGATTGCCCTGGTATACACTGACAGAAGTAACACATTATTCGTAATTTTTGCGGACAAGAAATTCCGAACCTCCGCGACTTGGTCTGTTCTGACTATGATGACCTTTCTGATATGAAGCCTGGGCCTATTGAAGATATTCGTGAGCCTTTCGCAGATTGCTTATGGTCAGCAATATCTTTTTCACACTCCCTCATTGGCTGTCGAGATGGGAGACAAATGTTCGCTCCCTTCGTGCAAGTCTTCCCTTCTCGGAGCTTTCCAGAGAAGATCAATCGATCCTGCGTGGCGAATTTACCGAATACATTGCCCTTAATTCTGACACTGATGCCGTTCAGTTTCACGACAACCATGTCACATGTACAATGAAGCGGTTCTTCTCTGGCTCTAAAGCTCTGACAAGAGGCTTCGAGAATGGTGGTCTCCTAGAGCCCGAGACAAGGGCTATATATGGGATCTTCACGATTGGTATGGAATGGCTGTATACACGGAACCTAATCTATCTCCCTATCGGCATCGAACCATTCCGTGAGGTGTGCTCCAGCACTAGATCCAATGTTATTTCCCAAATGGAAACCTCCATTCGTACTGTCGGCAGCAAGATAGAGCAGGACATCTTCGAAACAAGCGTCTTACACGACAAGCTGAATGCACTCCGGGCTGTTTCGTCAAGGATCCACAAAACAGTCCAAATGCTAATGAATGCCACGAACAAGAAGACGACTATCATTGAAGGTCGGCCAGTTTAGGGGTGGCTTCTATATACACATGGAAGGTCCAAGCTTGATGATTACATTGTAAAGCAACAGATCGACCGTCTTGGATTAATGGCGCTAGTCTTTGGCCACGCTTCGCAGTATCTGGCTCAAAAAACCGTTCGCCTAAGAGCCGTTCAATCTGGACTTCACGATCTAATGGAAAGGTGGCAGTTCGAATCCAAGGGAGGGAGTGATGCCTCGTCTCGATTCGCAGAACAAGTTCGGGCAACGGACAAAGAAGTACAGGAACTTGAACAGTCGTGGCTCATCTGGAGTAAACAGCGGAAGGATTCGAAAAGCAGTTTCTTGGTCAGTGATTGCAGCTTCTGGGTTCTTCATGGCCATTCTCTTGTCTCCGACATTCGAAGCTGGACGGTTGTACATCCATGGTTTTTGATTTCAAGCGTTGCTGCTATGTTGACAGTGCATCCCGATCGTGGCCTATCTTGTCAAGCATGCGAGGGCTACTCAGTGTTGCAGATTGGAATCGAAATATAACCTAATATATGAATAAATATGGAAGTGCTCACCTAGTGCTTGCACATCCTTCCTTTTGATACCATGTTACCCGACCTGTGTCAGGTCTCAAGCATTTGCAACAGATTCACTGCCATGCCTATCGTCCTCTCTTACTCTGACATTCAACTGCTTTGAACCGTTGCTCATAGAAATCGCTCTCACATTTTCTGTAATAGAACGAGTCGCTTGGCTTCACTGCCTGATCGCTTTGACTGATCTCAGCTTCTCGGCCACAATTATGATAGGAACCGAAGGTATTGTACACCTGCCATTAGTGGCTATGATTATATTAGCGTATGCAGAAAGCTCTGCATTCCTTGGCATTCGTTTTTGCGTTTACCCCACATCTCTTTTGTATGGGGAATTCGAAAATTCAACCCCACCGCCCCTCAATTGCCCAAAATTGAAGCTATTCAGACCTCTTTGTTTGTTGACGTTCCTGACGTTCTTGTAACGGTTTTTATTCGAAATGCCTCAACGTCGAAGTCAAAATCTATCTCTATGTTTTTGCGTTATCTCGCGATTTCTTTTGTATGAGTCATTCGACATTTAACCCCCCATCTATTATCGTATTCAAATAGATGAAAATGAAGCTATTCAGAAGCTAGCTAGTCAAAGTCTATAGTATCCGCTTCAAGATCTCTTTCTAAAGCTCTGATATCTGTCTCAAAGATGTAGTCTGAATGCTTGAAGTGCTGTCTCGAATATCTATCACATTCGCTTCGTTCAACAGCGTAATGAAGAAAGTCATCAAAGATGTCTTCAAAATGAGGTCATGTCTCGTCAAAATGTCTACGAACCCAGATCTTTAATACGCTGAAGATGAGTTCTATGAGATTGTAATTCGACGAGTAGAGAGACAAATATCGCATCTGACATTATCAGTAGTAGATCGTCAACTCAACGAGGCAAATAGCTTATCTGACATTCGTGTGAGATGATGAGCTCTTCAATTCGACTATTGCAATGAACACTCGCGTTATTCATGATGATCACACTTCTTGAAGTCGAAAAGAAACTGCATAGAGATAGCAGTTCATCTGCTAGCCATCGAAAGAAAGCCTCGTCGTTGAATCAATTCTCGCGAATATCGATGCAGAATAGATATTCGTCTTTCGTATAGGTCGAAAGAACACTTCAGCAATGTTCTCTCGTTCTGAAGACTTGATAGCGAGCTGGTTGGTCAACGAAGGCATAGGCTTGATGACGTCAGCCTGTGGTCTCGTTGAATAAAGACTCATTCACGAACACGAGCTGTTCGGCCGTCAAACGAAGCATGTCTGCTATTCAATTCAAACGAAGCTCATCGTTTTGTCTGACTTCTACACGCTGTCCTTTCTTATTACTTCAGCGTCTTCTCTTCAGAATTCTTGATATCGTGAATTGATGCACGTTAATGTCTCACTCCTCTCATATGTATCAGATCATCTCTTTCTGCATTGCTCACGGCTGTTCTTCGAGGTAGGCTATGAGATCATTTTCAGCTGCCTTAAACACCTTGCGGGGGGCTTCTTTGGGCCGAAACTGAGGTTTAAACGGTGACGAATACATGAAGATATTCTCTCGGATGCTATACACCGTTCTAGGACAGCAGTGGATCTCTTCGACGATGGCGGGGGGTTGCCAATGAAGTAGTAGAAGCCGTACGATTCTGGAGCGAATCGCTGCAGGTAGTGGGCCGGTCATAGCTGGAAATGCGTTAAGAACGTCAACAAACAAAGAGGTCTGAATAGCTTCAATTTTGGGCAATTGGGGGGCGGTGGGGTTGAATTTTCGAATTCCCCATACAAAAGGGATGTGGGGTAAACGCAAAAACGAATGCCAAGGAATGCAGAGCTTTTTGCATACGCTAATACATTTAAATAGTAGCAACAAATGATGTAATTGGCCGTGTGGCCTAATGGTTAAGGCGTTGGTTTTCGGCACCAAAGATTCCGCGTTCGAATCGCGGCATGGTCGAAATATATACGTTTTGCTTCCAAAACATCCTGATAAGATAGGTATGTGACTCTTTTGGGCCATATATGCCGACCTTTTTTTCTCCTAGAAACGATCTACGTATCATGATCAGGGAGATTAACCTCTGCAAGAGTTAGGCACTAATTCACCAATCGATTCATGAGAGCTTGGCTAAGCAAAACGAACCTCGAGGCGTCCATCTATTCGCTGCTGGAATGTAGAAAAGGGAAGCAGATGTGCGTTGGTATACGGACTACGGACCGCCCTTCGCAATTGGAAAAGCTACCTATTGTGCAAGCAAGATGGTCCAATTGAAAGGTTGCTAGGGTGTACTCTCTACCACGGAGATTTGCTAGAAGGAGGTTTGAATGGTAATTAAAGCCTGCGCTAAGGACGGACGTCATGAATAGGTATGTAATTTAACACATGCATGACGATTATTATGAAGACTCGATTAATAATTATAATTTCCTTTTTATTTCTTCAGCACCGTCTCTTCTTTCGTGCTCACATTTTGTTACAATGTCGGCTGGCCGATATTATCATATGTACGAGATGGCCAATTGGGATTGGATGTGATGGGCAGCCAAATGGAGCAGAAGCCCGTTCCAGCTCAGGTCGACACGGTTATTGTTGGCAATGGCCCCTCCGCCCTCATCCTATCTTACATTCTCAACGGCAACATACCATATTACAACGCCTCAAACCCACATCCGGATCCGATACTACACCGAAAGCTTCTCCAGTCGCCAGCCCTGCTCAATGTCAACGTAGCCGACTTTACAGCGCATTTCACTGCGTCCCGCCTTTCCTACTCGACTCAAGCCCTTCCCATCAATGTCCTCCTTGATACGCTTATTCGACCGTTGGCCGATACGCACCCTGGCGAACACCGCACATGTGTGGAATGGCGTCACGAGGAAACAAAAAGGGTGCCTCATGTGGTCCTAGGCAATACTGCGCATGCTGGAGGTCAATGGGCAGACAATCCGGTTTCCGCGAGCTGGGACATAGGAACCCTGAGCTATGCGGAGATGCTCTCATTACCAGGCTATACATTTGAAAACCACTATTATAGGATCAATGGCAGACAGCCGCCAGACTTTCACCGACCAACACGTCGGGAAGTGGCCGGCTATTTGGCGATATACCCCAACATGGTCAATATCAGTGACTCGGTCTTTACAAACGTTGATGTCAGTGGTATCAGCAGAACGATTGACGGTTTCCACCTAGCAGCTCCCAACGTCCGGTGCAAACATCTTGTGCTTGCGTCTGGTATCTTCGCAAACCTGATCCCACCACGTCCACTTTTGCAACCATTAGCTGCTTTGCATCCTTCAAGTTCTATCCGTCTCACTCCCTTACTCATAATTGGCTCTGGTTTCACCGCGGCGGATATCATTATCTCAACTCCACCAGGAAGGAGGATTATTCACATATTCAAATGGGATCCAGATGAGCATCCTTCGCCACTCAGGGCATGCCACCCACGTGCGTATCCGGAGTATGCCAGTGTATATCGTCAAATGAAACTTGCTGCCAAAAAGTCACTCAACATTCACGACTCTGCCACTCCTTTACGCTTGAAGAAATGCAATCCCTTTTTTGCTCAGCGCAACTGGGACAATACATACGAAGGGTTCCCTAATACGTTCATAAAAGATGTAGCAATGCGTGATAATTTGGCTATTATCACGCTTGAAGGGAGCTCTGGCCGTACTTTTGACCGAGAGGTTTCGAGCATGGAATATGTCGTCGGAAGGCGCGGCTCTTTGAGGTTCCTTGACATAGAGATCGACCGAGAAGTACTTGGCGTAGACCGACAAATTACAGGCAACAGTGACATGATTTCCGGACGTACACTACGAGCGAAGGCCGAGGAATCTCTCGAGGTTGCACCTGACGTATTCATTATTGGAAGCTTGGCCGGGGATTCTCTCATCAGGTTTGCTTTCGGTGGATGCATCTTTGCTGCCCACCACATCATGGAACGTGCAGGTCAGATTAGCCACCAAACTACAACTGAGGCCGGCACCATAAAAATTGCCAATGGAGACATTACCAGCAAACCTTTGGGGATGGGCATACAGACTCACAGTAATAACGAATACATTATGACTAATGGCCATAGTGACCTTGGAATAGACAGAAAGACGAGGGCGACGTCAACAGATCTGGAGGTTAGAAAAGTGCAAGTCATGGCGTGAGTCAGGATTGTGCGCTGGAGGTTGTCGTCATCCGACTTCCTCTGTGGCTTCCCTGGTACCTCCTATTGGAAACCAGCCGTTCGACATATGTGTTGATCATGTATCAGGTGAATACAAAATGTCCCGCACTGAACAAATGCGAGGTCAGAAGGTTCAGGCCGAAGGCGGTCAAGGGTACAATGAATACATACTTTCTAGGAGCGCAGAGCATGTGCGATATGGTGAACTCGAACCTTGAATGGAAGATCAATCCGAACAGGGGTTTATCACGAGCCCTGAATCAGACGCGTCGCGTCCCCAAATCTCCTGCCGTGCTCACTAGAAGACTTTATATGAATTACCTTACGGAGCAACATCACAATAATGCCTACGCACAAGAGGTCTGTCTCACGATCAAAAGACCCCAGCGCACTCCCGAACAGATCCGCTTAGCTTTCCGCTTCCCCATATACTGAACAACTGTTGGCTCTTGCGTAATCAAAGATCGAAGGTCTCAAGAACCACATAGCCGAACTGTACGGCTTCATAGACAACAGTGGACTCGCTCTCGGTATGGACTGCTGTTGCTCTCCTCCATCGCATGACCGCTGATATCGCCATCGTAGATGCTCATCACATTCAAAAGCACATGGACGCCCGCGAGAACGGTGCAAAACCCTTGCAGCTCAAAAGTCTTACAGGATGAGCGAGGCTCAGGGAGAGTTATATAAAGACACATGCAATGCCAGGAAAACTGGGATTTCTTCGGATGATCTCAGCTAAGCCATGATGACTTTCCTCTCGAAGATAGAACGACTTTGAGATATTCCCGGAAACACGCTGTTGGCCTATGGCTTAGCTAGAGGATGGGCCAAAAACTCCTATAGTGAGCTGGACGATGGTGAGTGTAGCAATGGTGATAGGCCATCTAACCTAGAAGTGGGCGAGCTCCTAGAGAAACTCGCGATTGCTAGGGAGCGCGAGTTCCCAAATTGGAACTTTGTCGGCGAGCCCAGACAGCTCGAGGAAGAAGCCAAACGGTTGGACGACTACGGCATAGAAGATTTATGTTCTCGAACTATCAAATTAATGTCAGCATGGCGCGATGGGATACCGTAAATCAGAGATAGCGAAGAAAGTGGCCAACGCAACAGTGCAGGTGACAAGGCTGCCATTAGCTTGACCTCGCCTCCTAACATCAAAGCTGTAAAACCAATCAAAAATACTGCAACACGGGTCTTCTTATGGATCGTCAGCAACATGCGATATTATCTCAGAAGGGTTCTCTATATACATCTAAGGATTATGGTCAATATAGCAAGCACTGCCTTTGGTGATGCAAATGCTTTAATGTGTACTCCGACAGAGCTAGGGCCAAACCCAGAGTGACCCTTGGCTCTATTTATATATTAGAGGCTATCGTGATAATCATCACTCCTCTATCTCTATTTTTCTTGCACATATCTTCCATCCTCAAACAATCAGAGTTTGGAGTCGTTAGAGACATTAGATGCATCCCTGACGATTCAAGTGAGAATTTGCAAACCTTCCTTTCAATTGCCTATACCAGTGCCAGGGCTTCAATGCGTAGGAACCCTACAGACTTGATAGACGAAAGATGTATCTGTCCGCTTGTCACCCCTCTTAACCATTTCCCAGTCAAAATCCTCATAGAATCGCAAAAGAACATTTCTTCTCAAGCAGCAAACCCTCCAGCACGGCACAACAGTATCCCGCTCCCACCGAAACGCCCCTATATTTCTCCATTTTACTTGAGCATCACTCCCAATCCTGAGATTTCCCATCCCTAATCTAAACGACCATCGTGGATCGAAACCGTCATCAAGGGAAGACCTTGGATACGATTTGTCGGTTGATCCTCGAGTTAAAGTGTTTGGGTTGTACAGTAGATGGGCGGGTTGATGTACCTTTAATGTTTCGGTGCAATAACACACACATATTCCTTATTCCATTCCCTCCCCCAAAGCTTCACCCCCACTGAGTCGATCTTACCTCACTCACTCAATCCCTCAGTCCGGTTCTTTATCCACCCCGCCCGCTCAATACCTACCGCTTCTACCATACTGTACTTCCCCTGCTCTAGAGGGATCGTTGGATCGCTGTATTGTAAACACTACTTTACTACGATGCTGTCACAGGATATCAGCGTCTGAGAAGTATAGGTGACAAGGCCGTTGATAATGCCAGTGACTTTCGGGGGCTTTCTCTGTTTTGGGGGATTGGAATCGGATGGGGTGGATGAGTGGGTGGTTGAGGCTTTGTGGGGTTTTAGGGGTCAGAAATGCTTTAGGCCATTCACCTTCTTTCTACTCGACCAGTCCTCGTCTGCTTGCTTACCATGGCCTACATCCGAACCTGAAGACTGCCCAATGTCAATACTTTCAACAACATGGTTGGTATACTTCTTTGCATCTGAGCGAACAGCAGCAGCAGTCAGTAAATGCGCTATGGTTACTATTTCCTAGTCCGATTCCTTCGCTATGCTATGGGTATCATCTGTATGTCCATTGCCAGTTTCCACGACATCAATCCGCCATCCCATACGGGTTGTTGTGTCATTATCACCCAGTGTTTGTGCGGATATGTATGCATCCAAAAGTCCGGCTTTGCTCTTTGTGTTTGGAGGGAGGTGTGTACAAGGTGAGTTGGTGTGGAAAAGTTGACTGTGTTTGAGTATTGGTATGTAAAAGGACGAGCTATTGGGGTAAGCGTGGTCGAATATTGGATTCCAGCTCGGCGGCTTCAAGGATGTTGAATAACGAGTATGAACTATATCCTGAAGAAACCAGATGGTTGATGTCGCAGTATGATGAAGAAATCGGTAATAGAAAAATGATGCATGCTAAAAGTGTTTACCAAGTGGGCCAGAAATCCACCAGCGTAAGAGAGTCGTCAAGCCGACTATGGAACACCAAGTAGTCCTCGTACATGCCAAAGTAATCCCCGACATGGAATGACCAAGGCAGCTCTACCTCTAGATCTCTCCTCTTGTCTTCTCCCATTGAGCGGGGCGGCAGGGTAACGGTAACAACGGATTGCATACCATCGGGTCTGTAGCTCTCCGCCTCTTTATGCAGAGCACCATTTCGGTAGGTAGGGAGGGATACTTCCCCGGGTCGGATTCCTATAGTGGTAAATGGGTCTAAAGCCGTATGGTCGATGTGATTCGGTGGCCATGGAATGTCGACTGGTTGCATGGTGTCTTCATGAAGGAGATAACAGAAAACCGGACGATCGCCATCGAAGCACCACGATTCGCTGATTGGCTTCATTGGCAGGTCCAATCGCTCAGTTGCGAAAGCATCGGCTTCTTTGCTAAAAAATATGACTGTTGAGTGGGACCGTGAATAGCCCCAACCGTTGTGGATGTCCCGGATTATGTTGTCCACTGAGCTGACAACAACAACAGATGTGTTGGACGATCGTGGGAAGGTATGTATGACTTGTCCGGAAACAGTTGAGAAAATGTAGGCCTTGCCTTCAAGATCATTCCAGACTGCCCAGCTTTCGTCAGGCGTTAATGTTAGAGAGGTGTTGCGATAAGGGACCCCAATTTTGATGCCATACTCCTCAGGCAATGGGATTTCGTAGATAATTGAGCCATCTTTCAGGCTTGCTTTACAAAAGGCCGCTTCGATTGGCGCTGGTTGAAGCTCTTGCCTGGGTCGCACAAAGTAAATAGCACTCTTGCCTATCACGGGTCTGTTGATCATTGCTTTTAACTTGATTTGCCATGTGAAGGCCTTGCCTCGAGTCATTTTAACCAGCTTTTCGACTACTCCACCTGGACAACGTTCCAGAGAACTCAGATGCACGAGCAACTCGCCATCTGGAGCAATCTGAACATATTCTATGCTAACCTGCCGGTCATCCAGATCCTTGGCATCAAGCTCCACGATGTGGAATGGTTTAGTTGAGACACCGTCGTCAGACTTTAAAGCGCATATCAAGATTTGGTAACAACCGGGAGCACGCGCTCTCAACCATACAAGAGAGTTGTTTCCAATATGCCAATCAGTGACGTCTGTGCACTTGATAGCTCTCGTAGCATTGCCAGCAAGCAGACTCCCTTGATGATATACTAATGATCGATGAGTGTTAAATGTTTTCCAGTGATCAAGTATGAAAAAATGGATGTGCAAGTAGATACATGGAAGCGAACAACATACAGTATCTTCGAAATTGTAGGTTGGCCTCTTCCCTTGACACAAACTTGTCCACTTTGGATGCCGCCCATGGAAAATGTTTCAGCAAAGCACTCTTTCCGCAGTGAGACTCGGAGCTTGCTTTCCACAACTTCGAGACTCTTCTCAAGGTTTCGGTGTCCCGAGCAGGTAGTAGCGTGATAATGAGACGGACCTCATCGTCGTTCAGAACATGGAAAGGATCTCGTCGGTTTTTCTTGGCTGATCTGGGAACTTTTCTTACGGTAGGCTTTGGCTTTAGAACAGGCTTGGGTTTTGGCACAGTGCCGGCAGTATAGCGTAATACGCTCCACGACGGATGGTAGGGTGTGTCTTTTACGGTAAATGTTCGAGCCAAAGGAGTTGTCTGCTGTTGTTTCTTCCGTGGTTTGTTAAGCTTGCTGTCTCGACGACGTTTTGTGGAAGCTCTGGATGCGGTCTTCATCCTGAAATACCAGAACTGCAATTGGCCCGAGATATTTTGTGGTTGAATGTGATGGTATGAAAATGAGGAATGGTATAAAAGAGGTGACGGCTCAGCTTGATATGTCGAGAATAGATTACTGTAAAATACCCTCTCATTTTAGGCTACAAGGCTGAGTTGTGCGGGACATCCTGTCACGTGCATGTTTTCTTTCACCATTTGAACTGTTTCCAGTAATGATCTGGGTCACCCGTGTAATACACTCTATCATAACTTCAGAATATGTCTACTCCACTTCCAAGAATTATGCTGCTTCGATAATAGGAGGACAAACATACCGCCGATCAACATCATCTGTATCCTCCCTCTTTAACCTCGTCCAGTGACTGCGGATTACGTTATAAGAGACACCAGCTATACGAAGCACCTGACATCGACCAGTCTAACTGTTAGAGAGATAATTGATTCAACACTTGCAGACGCTGGCACTGCCGAGTCCCCAACCTTTGACGCTTCGGTTTCTATGCCACACGAGAAATGGCCGACGTCAGTGGTCTCATTCTGACCGTCCTCGGCCTTTCTTTCAATCTTGCCTCGATCTTTTTCTCGTATGCCAAGGATGTAAGGTCCGCACGGGGAATGTTCAGCAAGTTAGTAACGGGCTTTTTGCTTTGATTGTTGTTTTGTAGCACCTGAAGATGCAGCAGGAATTCAATCCGGTCGAGGTATCAGCCAAACACGTCTTTGCCGAAAATTCGTATCAACTCATTGTTCCAAAGATTCTATATAATTCTTGCAAGACCTACAGCAGAAATTGATGATTCCAAAGAGTCGATTCCAGGCGAAATTTCAAAAGATGAAGTGACCATTTCAAACCAATGAGATCCGACAGCATCTTCAGCAACTAGAAAGAGTCAAGACGTACTTTATGCTAGCATTGATGTCTGACGAGATGTCTGCTATGACTTACCTGCTATATCTATGTTTTCGCTGACTTCGTGAAGCGATGTGACCCACCAGAACGCTTCGCAAATATCCGATCTTAGGTCTCTCATCTTGAAGAGTAGCCAAGAAAGGCAGATGAAAGATCCTCCTACTTTCTCCCTCGTCAATCGTGGATTATCCGATCCTATCGCAAATCCTGCAATGAATCTTTGCCTTGAGCTTTCCCTCTTCTTCCCCAAGATTTGTCCAGGTTCTCTTTTGTACTTTGAACCTATAGTGTCATTTGATTTGACTACATTTTTGTCGATCTCTTTGCATTGATCGGGTTCAACGTAAGCTCACAAATTCAGTATAGGTACCTATAAAAAGGTGATGAAGTGGCTTTCGCCGGTCGCTCCCGAAAGGATAGCTAGCTCTTGCACGCCTGGTAGCGGCGCCTTGTTTGTAGACAGTAAAAGACTTATGGCTTGGTGTGACTCCACCACTTCTTCTGTTTTCTGGCCGGACGGCATCACTGGAGCAGGCAAAACTACATTGATGACTACCGCTATCGAGAAGCTAGACTCCATGAATGGTCGATATTGCAAGGTTGCGTACTTCTACTGTTCTTTCGCTGATAGCGAGTCTCTGGACATTGTGAATATCCTTGCATCTGTTTTAGCCCAGTTATGCGAGCCTGAAGACAAAGCTTACCAGATGGCAGAGACTTTGTGAAATGCTACATAGGAATTGATGAGAACTTTATTCATCTTGAGCCCTGGAGATCTCCCAATACCTTGAGGAAGGCGTCTCGTGCGCTTCCAGATGTTGGAAAAGCTGTTTGCGGAACTGAGTGGGTGCCTTGCATGCATACATATGACCTTGTAGTAGAGTGAGGCCAGCATTACAGGCTTTGAAAGAAGAATCATTGATTATATGGGTTGATTCTCATACAACATATTTTATTCGCGAGGAATATCCGTTGTAGAGAAGCGAATACTCAGGTCAATTTTCGCAGCATTCTGAGGTCTGAAACTCGTATATATCTCGTGAATATGAATTAATTTGAAGAATATGTGAAACTAGGTTTAAATTACGAACTACATTAAGGGTCCTGGTTCTCTCCTTGGTTCTAAAATATCCTAAAGAGGAACACTAACTTCCTAAAAGGATCAAACTAAACATTATTTAAGGATGAAAACCTCGCATTAAATCGCCGAGACTGGGGATCAGAACGGAAAACGGTGCGTTGCAATTATCTGGCAGACCTCACACCGAGCAAAGGCCTCTTCATCCCAAACCGAAACCTCCCAACCCGAGACAACTTCTCTAGAACCAACGTTTCCATGCGCAGCACCGTCTCTCGGTAAAACGTCTGGGTTGTCCAATCATACGAACACATAACAGCACGTTGCATGCCGCCTTCGGAGCCACACAAGACCACCGCGACAGGCGGGTTTACGGCCTCGAACATGGTCACGGTCATCAGGTATGTGTCAACGAGGGTAAAGACCTTGGGCTGCCCATACACGCTACCGTTGGCACGCTGTACAAGGTCTTTCACACCGGGATCTGTGGTTGGGTCTAGGCCTATCAATTCACTGTATTCGTCGATGCGATGTCGTGACAGTGGGGAGCCATGAGGCGTCCAGGTCAAATGACCAAAGTAGGCACCGAAGATGTTGGACTCAATGGTTTCGATGTCCATATAGCCTTCGAAGCCGAAGAACCAGGCTTGCGTACCCCAGAGCTTGCCGCTGTATATGAGCCGGATCAGATATGGTGAGAGAAGAACGAAGAGTAGTGCCAAAGCAAGGAAGATGCCGCCGATGGCTTTGAGCGAACTAGATCCGGGTGCGGCCACGAGACCTATGCCGACGTAGAACAGAAAGGGGCTTCCGCGTAGGCAAGTGCGTGCGATGAGACGCCGCCAAGAGTCGCGCACTGCGTTGGCGACCAAGTTAAAGGCTTTCCAACGGATTGTCGCGCCAAATGCTCCATCGATGATTACAGCATCATCGCGGCCGATGCCGGCAATTTGGCATGTCGGATAGATGTCCCACAAGCCAACGCCCCACACATCATCCGTAGACAAGACGGACTGAGCTGGATCCTTTGGCAGGGTACAGATCAATCTTTCGAGCAGCATGTCGCTGTCGTTGGCGAGAGACAGACGCGCAAAAGCTTGAAATGCCGAGTCACTGCTGTCGACATTGGGTCTCAGGCGGAGGAGCCCCATCAGCGCGTAAGATAAGTCGCCTTTAAAGTACTGGCTCGTGCGTCGATTGTTCAAGCACTGCAATGCTAGGATCACAAGCTCTAGTCGGCTCAAGATCAGCGAACCCTCGTAGTGGTCAATCAACTGCCTAGTAACTGCTGCATCATCCCAAGTCAAGGCCGCAAAATTCTTTTTCGAAACTCGTAAAGGGCTTCTCAAATTCTGGCCACGAGTGTAGACCAGTATGTCACGCCCGCTAGGGCTGAGTAGAGCTTCAGGCAATGTCCACATTCGCTCTCCCCACACTTTGAGTAGCTGCTGGGTCGTTGTGACGGCCCCAGTACCTGCTGGAGCGCCGACAACGATTACCAAGTCCTGGGCGCCTCGCATGACGTCGCTGATCCGGTAAACGTCCTCTTCCAGCTCGTCGGCATCAGCCATACAGCTGCATCCAACCCAGTAAGCTGGAAGCCCAGCGTTCCGCGTCGCTCTCTCGGCTATGTTGTGAAGAGCCTCCAGATCCGCGTTGGAATGAAATTGCTCGGCTGTGTAGGCGATGAATAAATAGTCCATGTTTGCATCCGCGCCATGTAACGAGATCCATTGGTCAACCTTCATTGGCTCTATTCCGTGCGACTCCGTATCTTCAGGGTTCTTGAGGAAACACAGATAACGAGGTCGAAGTAGTCGCTCGGAGATCGGATTTGTACGTTCATTAAGTTTCAAGGTCAGCTGCCTTGGATTGCTTTGCTCGCATGGATTTCTGGCGGCTTTTGCATGGCCCCACCATTTGTGTGGAATCGCATCATAGTACCCGTTGTTTCTCATTTGGCCTTCGGCGACAGTTGGATAGGTCATCTTTGACAGATGTGTTAGTCTCCGACAAGCTCACAAGCCACGGAGCCCGATGAATACAGTACATACCACAGCCATGAGTGCAACGCAAGCTGGAAGCCATTTCAGGCAGACACTAGTCCATTCCTGGTCGGTCCACTGGGTCGCATCCACCGTAACTGAGGATATAGGCCAGTTTGCTAAACGCAACATTATGGGGCTGACATTGCGGACGAAGGTTCGCCTCCAAGTGACGTTGTTTGGAGCACTGTATACTTCATCGGTCGCTTGTACAACGAGCTTGGCGACGTGTCCATCCCAAGGACTCAGGTACCGGTCATCCACGGCTCCCTTCCAGACTCTTTGCATGACATCTCTGTGTCGTCTTTTATCCAGTATGTCATAGATGTAGCCTGGCATTTGGAATGAATTTGGCCACTTCCATCTCCAGCTAGCGGCAGAATGAGTGAGGTTCTGGTAACCGGTTTGGTGTGTTCGTTGGGGCTACTCATGAAGCATTAGACGCGTTGAACTGTGTGAATAGGTTGCTTGCTTGTTATTACATACATTCTTCGGCCTTTGAGATACCTCATCCGATGCGACTGTCTGAGTAACCTATTACCACACTACCCAAGGAAGCAGGAAAAAAGACGCTGTACCAAGGAATTCTCATGGCTCATCGGTTGCTGCTGCCCCATGTTGTGGGTGTAATTTACCCCAGTATCATGACCGTACTGTCCGTTGAGTGGTGCGGGCGAAATCTGTAACTGTTAGAAACTCCTGTATTATCGAGGATCAGGGTATGCGAACTTGTGGTGGTGTACTGTGGATTTGACCAGGATTGATTTGATAGCTGCTGGGAGGTTGAGGTCCTTGTCCCGGTATATAATTCCCTCCATGCGGCACTCTTTGAGGCGAAGGCTGTGCCCCCATATTCTGTGAGGCCGTTTGCCCAGGGACATAGTTCCCGCCGTGAGGATTCCTTGGGGGAAGTGGCTGCAACGATATCAACCACTATACGATCAACTTGCAGTGTGTCGCGAACTTACATTGGAAACGGTATACTGTTGGCTTGGTGATGCGGTTTGGGGAACAAAGGAGCCTCCATGTGGAGCTGGTTGGTTGGCCTGCGACTCGAATTAACACCGAGTATTTCTACGCCTGCAGCACATAAACCTACCATCTTCAAAGGCTTCTAAGAAACTTAGAAGGGTAAAATAAGAGTCAGGCGAATTTGTTGTCGAAAAACTTCCTTAATCTCAGATGCATCGGTGTACGAATTTTACTCGGCGAGACATCTGGACAGAGGGGATATAAATCGCCCGTCGCATATCATGCCAGAGATGCATTTCCCCTTTCTCGTGCGCCCAGGCATATCTCGGTACTGCCGCTGTTCGTAGCCTTGCGCAAGGCTGACCATTGAGGGCTCTGTGCAACACGAACAATCTATTCACTTCGTGACTTTTTCCTTTAGACCTTACGAAGTACCGATAGCTGATCCAAATGCTGCATTATGGCGTGAATGTGGTTTGCTTTGTCCTCCACGCCGGTCATGTCGGCGGCCGTACGTCGTATACAAAGGCGATTTCAATTGGACTCGCTAAGCGAGGGGATCCTATAGGGGCAAAGTGACAGACGCCCTCCTTCAGCCTTGTGTAACCTCGCACGTATAAAAGGCTCCAATTGGTCGGAAAACTCCGGATTTGTCTACTTCAGTAGTAGTAAGTTCCTGCACATGAAGAAAGGCACAAAGTAATGCGCAGCCTCGTTCGAAGGCGCATTGCCCGTGCGTTCGATAAGGGGGGTCTCAGCCGCGCCCAAGTCACTCTACTCTCCTGACTATTCATCAATTGGTGTTTAACTCCCGTATTCATCTATTTCTGCAACTCCATTCAGTAAAGTCTCCAGCTTTCAAGCCCCCAAGACTTTTCGTTCATCATCTCAATCCGTGACTAGAAATGCTAGGATTGGCGTCTAGAGCGCATCCCCTTCGATCATCGTCACCTTGGTCGTAGGCACAAGAACCAGTCATGTGTACATTATTCGATGATGAATCGCATTACAAACGGTTTGAAGACATCTTGGGGTCCGGAAAAGCATCTGGGGAGGAGCTTCAGTACTTGAGAGTATTAGAATGGCCACAAGGCAAAACTATCTGCATCCAGTTAGACAAACTGTGGCAAGACTGCTAACCTTCGGCAACAGACACAACGCAGACGAATACGCCCACATTAGATGACTTACTAACACGGGACTCTCCTTCGCTCAGAGTAATGTATGATCGCCAGACTCGCTGGTAAAGAGGAGAACACTAATGGTCCAACAAAGATTTGCCCCCCTGGATTATCCAACCCCGGAGACCGTCAAAGGTTTCTTGAAGCTCTTCAACCACTTCTCAGTCCCTGCAAGCTTCTTATGCGAAAGAATTCAGTCAGTCACGCATTCTTTTGGAGCAGACAGTAATGATCAAGGTGACCGAAGTAAAAGTCTCATTTAACATGATAGCGCGAAATATGTTAATGGTTCTCTGATTAGGAGCCTGGTTCCACTTCATGTGCAAGAACCTAGAAATCCAGGCCGACGCGTTCGGTAATCCAAGCGTTGCAGGCAACAGGAGCCAGGCAGACTGGCAATGGATCAAGTCGGGCTTCTTCTTGAAATGGGGACCTGTCAATAGCGTCACTCGGAAACCTAGCGTGACCTGCATATGTTTTGCAGCATCTGCGGCGCTTGAACAAAGGTTCCAAATGTTGCTTTCGAAGCCGCATTGCGACCAAATCTTGAAGGATCCGTACGTGGTATTCGGTATTATTCTAGAACAATTGTTTGTTCAGATGGACTCTCAGGTTTGGAACATTTTGACCGTTTTCAGGCAGATAGAGCAAGTAAGCTCTCTAGACAGACGAATTTGAAAATACTTCGCTAATATGTGCAGAGGACTCTCAATCAAGTAGACGACTTAGAAATCAAATACCGTCCGAATTTCGTTGGTTTGCATAACCTTGCTCAGCACATGATACATCTTAAGGAAAGCTCAGAAGCGGTTCTGAGGACTGTGGAAAGTCTTCGGGCACAGCATGACGTTATGAACAGTGTTGTCGACCAGGGCAAAACCGATTCAGGGACGATAGCGGCTAGGGCGACTACTAAAAGCTTATTAGCACATCGATATAGCCTATTTCAGTCCACAAACCTTCGAATCAATAGCTTGGAGAAACGAATGCAAAACATTATCAATTTGGTATAAACAATCCACCATAGATAAAGAAGACAAACACTAACGACTGACTTGATATTAGTCATTTAATCTTGTTACCCAACAGGACAGCTCGATAATGAAGCAAGACAGTAATTCAATGAAGACAATTGCAGTGATGACCCTTGTCTTCTTACCTGGTGCAACTATTGCTGTAAGCATTCCTTCATTATGGACTTACGACCTTCTTGGCTAAATAGTACAACAGAGCATTTTTGGCAGTCAATTCTTTAATTTTGACCCAACTTCTTCCCAGTTCGTCCTATCTGATAGGTTTTGGCTGCTGTGGGCCATTGCCCTGCCAATCACCGCGATTGTGATGCTGATATGGTGGATGTTCTACCAGAGAGCCGAAAGAAGGATAAGGCAATTTCAGTACTGATCTTCCAGCGCCACCCTCAAGTAGTAGCAGTAGTATACGAACATATCATTCCTTTATCAGTACAAAGTCTGCCAGTAGGCGAAGAGAGTTAATCTTATCTTGCCGGCTCGTGTAATATTCCCAATGCTTTGATCGCGATTATATCCAGCCCCGTTTGTTAGGTTACCTCTCGTGGTCAGTGGCGTGAGATAGATTCTCCTCCAAACGTAGTATATCGCACTTGACCAATGAGCTTCTAGATAGAACAAATATATCGAACAGACTCAATCTTATATATGCCGCAGCTACCATCCAGGCATCTGTAAGTCAGCGCCAAAATGTAGAATTTAGCTTTCAAGAGTTTATGAAAGCAACTGGCAATTTTGACTATCGAGATCAAGTTCCTGGATCCAAGATTGTCTGCGACGGCGGAAAGGAATTTATCTGGACCACCGGGAAGAAGCTTGATCAAGATTCATATTAGTACATATGGGTAAGAGCTGGAGAGAATGATGTAGTAGACACCTCCCGGGGGTGAAGATATGGTGCGGGCATCTCGCAAAAGGGTTCCGTTTAGATTTCCCCGTTAGGGTCACGTGACCATAGGGCGGCGCTCAGCTGTAGCTGATGACTCTTGAGGTCGGTAGGTGAAGGTAGGCTAGTGGTGACATTTAGGGTGAGATTAGACAAACAGCCAAGTTGGGTTGCCTGCAATGCTCCGATACTGTGAATGGCTTCAGTTGCCTCGCCCGGCGGTGGTTTGCCTGGAGCTTTGGGGTGGAAAGAACTTTCGAAAGAGCAACGAGATTCGTGCTCTGGCGTTTCGGTAGGGGTTTGGGCAACCCTGGTCGATGTGGGGTGTCGGACGAAACGATAATACCGATATGCTACTGGACACGGGTTCCTCACCCCATACAAAGAACTCAGATTAGGCCGTGCAATGAGACTACTTTGTGAATATGTAAATCTCTGCGACCAGCCTCGAGCTCCGTCTCTAATCAAGCAATGCAACCATCCCTAATAAGTCATGATAGATTGTGTTGTAGTATGTCACACCTTCGCCATCAATGTAGACGAATCCGATGAGGGCATTGACGGTAAGTTGCCGCTCTCTTGTGATTTACATCATGGTACCCATTCCAAAAGCCTTCAACCAAGCTCTAACCTCCGGTTGCTTCATCCTCTTTCTCTCTACATAATTTCTCAAGTAGTTCTTCAATTCGTTTTGTGGATGCTTCGACTTTCCGCAATCGCTCTTGAACATCACTTCCACTATGATCTTGTAGTATTTCCGTCAGATGTTCCGTCAGCCCAGCAAAAGGTCCGATCGACTCTCTTCGGCTTGACGTTTTCTGATGTGTACTACCGCTAGAGGTGCCGGGGCGTTTAATTGCTCTTCGAGGATTGCCGTTCTCGAGACTGTTAGGTCTTAGATTGTTCTCCTCCGTTACCTCTTCGAGAACCTCGATGGGCACATCCGAGTCAAAGACCGCTTGGATATCGCCGTGCACAGAGAATCGTGAGAAGTCCCACGAAGACAACAGGCTCCTCAGGCGTGAGGGCCGGTAAGACTTTCGCTTAACGGTGGCCCACAACGACCTACGCTCGTATGCACTAATGGCAAGAAGTAAGGGTGCGTTGAGGATCCTAATACCTGTGACATTGATCTTATGGAACCACCGCGGCGAAAGAACACATTTGAGAGGCAGCAGAATACATAACGCCAGTACGTTAAATGGTGGCTGGTATGCGAAAATGGCGTCGCTCTTGACACCTTCAAAGGTCAAGACTGCCCGTCGGAATTGTATCTCCGCAGTCGCATTCGACACAATATTGGAGAAAGTGTTGCTGAGCATAGATACAAGTATTGTTAGGAAGAGCGTGTTGCCGAGGAAGGCAAAAGTGACCATTAAGATTGGGCCAAGTAGCCAGTGAAAGTCCACTGATCTCTGGATACCGGTGCCATCGAGGCCAAACCAAACCTGAGAGGTGAAGTTAGATCATCAGAGTTCTATGTGCGAAGGGGATTGATGGTTTATGGGAAAGATTATTACCCATAGCATCCACTTAGAGATTGTGATTGCATGATGATACCCATCGCTCAGCCAGATCATAGACAACAAAAACCCCCCAAAACACCAGACCGCGAGTACCGATAAGACAGCAAAGTCCGCCATCATTGCCCTGAGCGAGACAAAGAGCATGTTCTCGGGCATCAAGTTGAATGCAAGTCGTGGTATGAGCACAGGCGCAGTGGAAGAGAGTATATCCAAGGCTGTTTGACTTGATTTCACGTTGCCACTTACTACGCCTTGTATTCGAAGGATAACGTAGAAAGCGTAGAGGACGGCAAAAGCGAAATCCAGAAACGACCAGAGGTTCTGCGTATAGATTTGCCATCCGTGCTCGAGAATTGAGCCAAGTTCCTCCAATACCCATCCGAAAGCATAAATAACAAAGAGTATCTCGTAAGTCGTCAAATCGGTGTTCTCCTGATTTTCCATCGTCAACACATACAAGACGAGAAGCACAAGGAATTGAAATACATCTAGCATGTTTCTTGTCCGCGGTACAGTAAGCCGATACTGATTTAGTAGTGGAGCTTTCCTGGGGTCATAGAGAGTGATGGGTTTGTGCTTATAGTGATCCGGTAGGATATCGATGAAAGAGGAAGGCGTGTACACTATTCTCCCATGATATATAGCATCAACAATTTTCTGGCACGCTGAGGAACTTAAAAAGGTCTTTGACCCGGATATAATACCAACTTCCAATGCAGTTGACTTTCTCTCATAACCGCCCCTTACTTGAACGGCCCAATGGAAGGCTTTGTTTTCCTGTAGAATGTAGTCGGGCGCATTTTGAAAAGGCTCAAATCCAGCCACTAGAATGTTAGCCAGCAGAAGTAAGCCTCGACGTCCGGGGTTATCCTCGTCAAATCGCCGCAACACCCTATTGGCGAGACGTTCACACAGGAGTCCGCGTGTCATGTTGACGCTCTGATGATGAGATTGATATGTCTGCTCGCGCAAGAACTGCACCCTGTTTACAAGAAGACAGTAGACTATTACCTAGTTAGTAAAATTTGAAACGCTTCCAACAAAAGTAGATTGTCACGAGAACAGTACTTATTGAAATGTCTTTCATATCATAAAACTTATCTACAAGAGGCCTTACTGTTGAGAGGTTCATCCTCGGAGACCTCAACTGCTCAAGACTATATGGGTCATCAATGCAGGTAATGATGTCTTGACGAACGCTGGAATGCAATGAGGGGTTAGCGACATCTCATCCATTGCAATATCACGAGAGAAGTATTGCGCATTTGAGATCTTACCGGTGGATGGTATTATAGACTGGTAGGTCGGAATGAGGATTGGGCGGGCAAGGTTGATCGTCAGTCCAGGACTGATCCTGCTCATCATCATCTGCTAATAGCGACATCTGCTCTGCGTCATACTCCCCTATCTGAGAAGAACCGTTCCGTCCTCGGTTGCTACAGTTTCTCTGCATCGTCGTCGATGATGGGAAGATTTGCGGAATTTGGGTTGGATGAGAAAAAGACCTTGGCATGCACAGTGATATCACCGCGTCGGGAAGATAAACGCTCACGGAAACGCGCGTTAAGACTTCCGGGTAACCTACAAATAGATTACCATACACGTACGAGTAAATGGTATTCGTGAATTCACTCAGGTATCGATTAAGTCCAATTTCCATTAACGCTACTTGTGTGATGCAGGCATTTGAAATATAGTCTGTTATTCTTGTGCCATCCCTTCAGTCATTCAATATACAGACATCATCTGGTCCATGTATACTCAGAGACCTCTTAGACATCGACGGCAGCTGATTGTATTTTGATATCGTCGAATTACTCATCTACAGTGCAACCGTTGCCCTATGGTGAGCCTATGCCTAAAGTTATCTCAGCGCTGGGATGCATGAGTGCTGTTCATCTCGAGTTTTCGGTTGAGGGACTTGGAGTTGTCATGTAACCTGTGTCTGAGAATGCGTAGCGTAGTTTTTTGTGAGATCTGACGCCCTCTGAAACATATGTCAAGGTGTCACGAGTACGCATCTGTAGATTATCGTTTTGATAGGTTAAATGCAACAAATCTAGAAGAAAGCTGATCCACGGTATTAAAAATTCCAGCCAAAATGTTGGATGAAGCAGTTAAGTGCGGCTACACGAGACATGGAAAAGCCGACAATTGCTGCGACGTAGAGAAGTATATGTATGGACAACTATTGCTAGGTTTTAACCGTGAATACATTTGGTCTAGCGGCTTAGAGAGACATGTATATCGGGGAGACCCTAAAAAGCCTATGCCCAAGGCTGTTTTCTACATACTCTTCTTCAACATTGAAGAAAACAACACCGCTCTGCTATTCAAGAAGAAATCCTAGAGAAGACGGCGTGCTGGACCAGGTATGCACAGCTACGATAGAGCCTACCTTATCCGAAGTCCACTAAAATTTGGAGTCGTCGATAGCACCTTGACGTGCGAACGATATAGAAGGCCGTTCCACGGTTTGCTAAATTACAATATTGAGGAGGCCGCGCCAGCATATGGTCAAGGTGCCGTAAGTAGAATCGTGATGATTTCTTTTCTTTGGCAATGGTGGGCTCATCTAGTTGAGATTTATTTGGGATTGTAGTAGTGTGGTTCCTGGCCAACTTGTCAGATTGAAGAATATTCGGCTAGGAATATCCAGTAGAACAGGAGGGTGTACTGTGCGTGTTTCAGCAATCGGGTTCGGCGTGCCACTTCTACGAACATCAGCGTCGCCGATTGTGTTTGGTCGGCTGATAGTCCAGGACTTCGCGAAGTCTTCGGGGTAGAGTGGTACCAATGTAGGCCATGAGTTCTTCCATGGAGTCCGAGCGTAGCTTATATGGTGTCCCGCTGTGGTCGTAATTATGCAAGAGCTTGTAGTCCAGTGTGTAGCAGCATGTTGTTTTGACGTAGCTCTGTTTCCGCAGCTCTAGACTATTGGCAAGAGAGAGCTGGATGCCATTGTCATGATGCGGCGTGGATGGGAAGATGGGTAGGTGCTGGTTGCGCAGAGCGACATTGTTCGGAAACTTCTCGTCAAGGCTCTGGCCGTGGAATGATGTAAGCTTCGGGAGTCAGCAAAGCGAACAAGACTAACCTGGCGACTCTTATTTAATTGACAGGAAGTACAACTGCCATCTGCAGGTCACAATTTGCGGTTAAGACCAGGACCGGATGGTTAAAGCATCCGTCGTTTAAGTCTGGATCGTCGACTAGGCTCTTATTGCAGTTTGTCTTCGCGGACAGCCAGAAGATGTGACCGGCAGTTACGTCGGAGCTATTACCGCTATCCGAGATACGGCGAATAGTACCGCGATAATTTGCCATTGAATCAGGTTGAAAGAGCGAGAGTCGAAACAGAAGATGATGTTCATTATTAGCAACGCAGTTGCTTCTACTGACTGATTTTGACCCCTTTTCACTAGCGTGCTGAAACCTTATTTCGATTCTTTGTAAAACGGTTGGCTCTTTTTCCAAGGTCACGGAAGCTACCGTGACGCTAAACCTGTTACAGTTAGAGATCACGGAAGCTAAACCTATTACAATTAGAGATCAATTTTCAATGGTCGGTTTTTCTATTCGACTTCGTGTTTATACTGCCTCACTTTGTTCTTCATCATTAACGACGTGCTTTTACCTTCTGCAATATGCCTTCTATATCTTCTAACAGCTATATAAACAAGAAACGTCAGAGCTCATCTACTCGCCCACCTACTCGCTCACCTACTCGCTCACCTACTCGCTCACCTACTCGCTCACCTACTCGCTCACCTACTCGTTCGCTCATCTACTCGCTCACCTACTCGTTCATCTACTCGCTCATCTACTCGCCCTACCAATCTCTCTACCAAACGCCCTACCAAATTCCCTACCAAACGCCCTACCGAATTTCCTGCCAAATTCCCTATCAAACGCCCTGCCAAATTCCCTACCAAACGCTCTACCAAACTCTCTACCAAACGCTCTATCAAACGCGTCGATCGAACGCATAAAACACGTCAAACAGTGCTTCAAACAATGCTTTCTACATGGCTTGAGAACAGTACTGTTACCCCTGTGATTAGTAATCTTCGCTCTCAGCCGAAGATCGACGCTAGAAAATTCAGAAGATTCAGAATATTTACTTCTTCTCACTTCTTTCTTTCTTCGTAGAACAGTTTCTACTTTCTATTTCGTACGAAATAATGCTAACTGACTCAATAGAACACACTCTTCATGACTCAATATCAAACTTTCTACTGATCTTTCTGCTGAGCTTTCTACTGATCTTTCTACTAATCTTTCTACTGATCTTTCTACTGATCTTTCTACTGAGCTATCTACTGATCTTTCTACTGTTCTTTCTACTGATCTTTCTGCTGATCTTTCTACTGATCTTTCGATCGAGCTTTCTATCAAGCTATCTACTAATCTTTCTATTGATCTTTCGATCGATCATTCTACTGATCATTCTACTGATCATTCTACTGATTATTCTACTCATCATTCTATTCATCATTCTACTCATCATTCAAGAATCAAATTTATTCTCTATCGAGCATCAAATATGACTCTATTGAACAGTCTTCATGATTTCTACATGACTTTCTACATGACTTTCTACATGACTTTCTATCAAGCTTCGAATTGCTTCACAATCAAGAATCAAATTTGATTTCTATCGAGCATCAAATATGAACTCTATCGTACACTTTACATGACTCTCTATTGAACATTCTACATGACTTTCTATTGAACATTCTACATGACTCTCTATCGAACATTCTACATGACTCTCTATCAAACATTCTACATGACTCTCTATTGAACAGTCTTCATGATTTCTTTCATGACTTTCTTCATGACTTTCTACCTCATTAGTTTACTCATTAACTTCTTCATTAACTTTCTCGTTGACTTTTTCATTAACTTTCTCAGCGCATATATTAAATTGTGTAAATAGCTATTATTTAGTTAGTCAAATTAATTAGTAATTAATCTATTATATGATCGCAATAATCAATAAGTTCTGAGTCAGCAATAGCTGAAAACTGCTTTGCTTTTCATTGATAACAGACTTGCTTGAACAGTCAATGAATCTAGTTAGCAACGCAGTTGCTTCTACTGACTGATTTTGATATCACATCACTAACGTGCTGAAATCTTAATTATTTGATCTGTAAAATGATTGACTCTTTTATCGAAGTTACGAAAGTCAAACCTATTACAGTTAATCATTTAAAAAGCTAAACTCATTGCAGTTAAATATCAATTTTTCTTCTTTTCTATTTGATAATACGACTTCGTATGTACACTGCTTTTCATGCTTCATTGTTTGCTTCACTTCGTTCTTCATCGCTAACAGTGTGTTTTCATCTTCTGCAATATGTCTTTTATATCTTCTAACAGCTATATAAATAAGAAACATCAGAGCTCATCTACTCACTCATTTACTCGCTCATCTACTCGCTCATTTACTCGCTCATCTACTCGTTCATCTACTCGCTCATCTACTCGCTTATCTACTCGTTCATCTACTCGCTCATCTACTTGTTCATCTACTCGCTCATCTACTCGTTCATTTACTCGCTCATCTACTCGCTCATCTACTCGCTCATTTACTCGTTCATTCACTCGCTCATCTACTCGTTTTATCAAACGTTCTATCAAATTCTCTATTAAACACTCTATTGAATTTTCTGTCAAATTTTCTACTCAACGCTCTGTCAAATTCTTTATCAAACACTTTATTAAACTTTCTATCAAACTCTCTATCAAACGCTCTATCAAACTCTCTATCAAACACTTTATCAAATGCATCAATTGAATGCATAAAACACGTTAAACAGTGCTTCAAACAATGCTTTCTACATGACTTGAAAACAGTACTGTTATCTCTGTGATTAATAATCTTCGCTTTCAGTCAAAGATCGACGCTAGAAAATTCAGAAGATTCAGAGTATTTACTTCTTCTCACTTCTTTCTTTCTTCGTAGAACAGTTTCTACTTTCTATTTCATACGAAATAATGCTAACTGACTCAATAGAATGCATTCTTCATGACTCGATATCAAACTTTCTACTGATCTTTCTGCTGAACTTTCTACTGAGCTTTCTACTGATCTTTCTACTGATCTTTCTATTGATCTTTCAATCGAGCTTTCTACTGATCTTTCTACTGATTTTTTGATCGAGCTTTCTACTGATCTTTCTACTGATCTTTCAATCAAGCTTTCTACTGATCTTTTGATTGATCTTTCGACTGATCATTCTATTGATCACTCTACTCGTCATTCTACTCGTCATTCTACTCGTCATTCTACTCATCACTCTACTCATCATTCTACTCGTCATTCTACATGCTTATCATTCTACATGCTCATTATTCTACTCATCATTCTACTCATCACTTTACATGCTCATCATTTACTCGCTCATCTACTCGCTATCTACTCGCTCACTCAAACTCTCTATCAAACGCTTTATCAAACTCTCTATCAAACGCTCTATCAAACTTTTTATCAAACACTCTATCAAACATTCTATTAAATGCTTTATCAAACTTTCTATCAAATTCTCTATCAGACTCTCAATCAAATGCTTTATTGAACTTTCTATCAAATTCTTTATTGAACTCTTTATCAAACGTTCTATCAAACTCTCTATCAAACTGAGCTTTCTACTTGAGCTATCGACTGAGCTATTGACTGAGCTTTCTACTGAGCTTTCTACTGAGCTATTTACTGATTCTTCTACTGATCTTTCTACTGATCTTTCTACTGATCTTTCTACTGATCTTTCTGCTGATCTTTTTACTAATCTTTCGATCAAACTTTCTACTGAGCTATCTACTGATCTTTCTATCGATCTTTCAACTGATCGTTCTACTGATCATTTTACTGATCATTCTACTCATCACTCTACTCATCACTTTACACATCATTTTATTCATCACTTTACTCATCATTCTACTCATCATTCAAGAATCAAATTTGTTCTTTATTGAGCATCAAATATGACTTTATCAAACAGTCTTTATGATTTCTACATGACTTTTTACATGACTTTCTACATGATTCTCTACATGACTCTCTACATGACTTTCTACATGACTCTCTATCAAGCTTTGAATTGCTTTGCAATCAAGAATCAAATTTGATTTCTATCAAGCATCAAATATGAGTTCTATCAAACATTCTACATGAATCTTTATCAAACATTCTACATGACTCTTTATTGAACAGTCTTCATGATTTCTTTCATTACTTTCTTCATGACTTTCTACCTCATTAGTTTACTCATTAACTTCTTCATTAACTTTCTCGTTGACTTTTTCATTGACTTTCTCAGCGCATATATTAAATTGTGTAAATAGCTATTATTTAGTTAGTCAAATTAATTAGTAATTAATCTATTATATGATCGCAATAATCAATAAGTTCTGAGTCAGCAATAGCTGAAAACTGCGTTGCTTTTCATTGATAACAGACTTACTCAAGCAGTCAATGAATCTAGTTAGCAACGCAGTTGCTTCTACTGACTGATTTTGATCTCTTTTTACTAGCGTTCAAAAATCTTATTTCGATTCTTTGTAAAATGATTGACTCTTTTTTCAAGATCACGAAAGCTATCATGAAGCTAAATTTATTACAGTTAAAGATTACAAAAGCTAAATCTATTACAGTTAAACATTGATTTTCAGTGAAGTTTGACTCATTTACTCGCTCATTTACTCATTCATCTACTCATTCATCTACTCGCTCATTTACTCGCTCATTTACTCGCTCATCTACTCGCTCATTTACAGTATTTTGCACTAAGTCTTTGCATAAATCGCGAAAACATGTTAAATCGCGTATCTTCAAAACAACTCATCTTCTTCAACTGCATTCACAATGCTCAAAAGAGTTTCGTTAACTTCAATTTCTGATAACAAGACTTCTAGAAAGAAGCTTTCTTTGCTCATTAAAGATGAAATATCAGAACAAGCTAAATTAGATCTTACATTCACTCAAATAGCATGAAGTTTGAATGTTTTTTCAAGCATCATTCAAAGTGTTTTGAGAAGATTTCAAACAACATTCTTCGAAGTTAATAAATTCAAATCAGAAAGACTTTTATCAATTACTTCTTAAGCAGCTAGAATACTGTTACATCAGTTATGATTGAAGTCTAAAATCATCTGAAGACAGTTGAAAATAAACATTGAAATTGATTTGAACGCAAGAACTATCAACGCAACATTACAAGCTCATGAAATTTCTCACTGACTAGCTTTTAAGCGATCGAAATTAACATCTGAAGCTGCTCTGCTTTGATTAAAATGAGCTAAAAATCATAAAGATTGAATCATGAATTAATGAAGAAAAGTCATTTGATCGAATGAGACATTCGTGACTTAAAAATCAGGTAAAACATCAGAATGAATGTTTGAAACTCGCAAACAGAAATGAGATAGAAATAAAGTGATGAAACTTCTCAATGAAAAGATCTTTTTCATTATAATTTGAAAAGCTTTTTGAGATTCTGAAAGATCAAATTTATATCTGCTTGATTGAAACTTCGAATTCAAAAAACATGATTATTCAGTCGTCTTTTACATTCAGATTTTGAAATACAATTTGACTGACATATGAAAATCAGAACTAATGTTCATGCAGAATAATGCTTCAATACATAGAGTCAGAAAATTGAAGCTTTGATTTTAGAAAAATGATATAGAAGTTGTCACGATTCTAGTCTTGTCAGACTCAGTCTTCTAGTCTTGTCAGATCTATTCTTGCTTCGTCATCTTGACTAGTTTCTATTGAGTCTAGCGTCGACTGAGAAACACATATATGTAGTCAGCTTCTTTTCTGTAGCTATCTTTCTTTCTTAGCATTTATCTTCTAGTTAAATGACACTTATATTGACTCGCTCTATGCTGATCTCTAATATTAGATAAATGCTCATCATCTACTACTCTGCTATCGACAAATAGATGATACGAAACAATCTATTCAGTAAGGAAAATTTGCAAGAGATTCTTCAAATTTGCATCATCATTTTAAATCACAAGAAATTCTTCGATTCTACACTCATTTTCATCATTCTATTTGCAAGAAATTCTTTGAATAAAGCACTCAGTTATTACCTGAAATTCACAAGAAATTCTTTGAATTTTCACTCATCAAAACATCAATCTTTCATCTACTCTTATCTCAACAACTTCTATCTTCTCTCATCATGACACATGATGTCAAATCAGTTGAGTTTCAAACAATTCGTCTGCTTAGAAGCACTGTCAATAGAAGAGTTTCACTTCTACTCATCGATGCTTCAGTCGAAGCTGAGAAAGCTGTCATTGCATGAAACATAAACATCAAAGAACAACTGTTTCATTGAGTCAGCAATCAATTCAACGAAGTCATCAATATGCTGAACGAGCTTCGAAGTCAGCGAAACTTGACTCTACAACTTAATGAACACTGACTTCTCATACAAGATGATCATAAAAAGAGAGCGAAACAACTAGAAGTCGCTTTTGATAAGAACGATGAACTAGAGAAAAAGATCAGTCAGTTACAAGACGAGCGATTGAACTTCAGAGCGAAACAACGTCAAGCTGATCAATCTATGTCTCGTCAAGATACTCAGTCAGCTGAGCAACGAGTCAATCAGAAAGAAGCGCGCTTTCAACGAGAATCTTCTACTCTATCTGATAACGAAAACGAAAATGATCATCACAAGTTCATCAAGCTTTCAAATTCACTCATCTTCATCGAAACAGATGATTCTATCTGAGAGACATGAAACATCAAAATAGCTGACAAGCTCGATGTCAACGCGAATCATTATTCTACTGAAAAGATTCGTATTGTTTATGTGATTTTCAGACTAGAAGACGATGCTGATCAGCAAATTTATGCAAAGCATCGTGTTGATGCTCTCTCATTCTATCAGTCACTATCAGAGCTACTGAAACATCTGAAAGAAATTTAAGAAGATCAGAATCTCATTCGAAAGTGTCATCGTGAGTACGTTGCTCTGAAGCAGCTCAACAAGCCTTTCAGCTCTTTCTATTCAGAATTCACTAGAATATTTAGCTTTCTGAACTACAATGATATCACTCTGATAAACGACATTCAGAATAAAATCAACAATTCTCTTCAGAACGCGTTGTCAGTTTGCCTCATAGAGTTTAGCTTGCTTGATAAGCTCAAGATCTTTCTTCAAGATGTGAATAATAATAAACAAGTCAATTATCAGCTACGTGACGAGCAATGAACAGTCAAATCGATAGCAGCTTCGAAAAAACGTTTTGTTTCTTCATCGACATCAGCTTCAGCCTCGACTACTAGCTATGTTCGACTTGCTACTTTTTTCACTTTCGAATCTGAATGATCAAGAATGTCAATCATCTGCTTCAACTGCAAAGTATCGAATCATCTTTCAAAGAACTGCTCTCAGCTGAAGACTAGTACTTTGACATCTCATGCATTCATCTCTTGTCTCAATGAGATCATCATGTCAAAAGAAGAGAAGAAATTATTTACAGAGAAATCGAAGAATGAGGCAAAAAACTAGTGACTTTCATCAAAGACGCAATGAAAGATGTGTTAATTTCTTCAACAATGAGCAGCTCAAATGATCTCTTTGTCTTGAAATCTTTGACTACTGAATGTGTACTATCTAGCAATGAAATTAGTTACTCATTAAAGTCATTGATTGACACTGAAGCAGCTGACTATTCGTTCATTGATGAATTAATCGCGCAGAATGTTTGTGATCATTTGCAAATTGAATCGTTATCTTTAATCAAGCTCAAGTCAATAAGGAAATTCGATGATCATTATGCAAAAAAGCTCATTACTCATGCGATTTATTCAAATCTGACTGTTCAAGATCATATGAAACGTTTCATCTCTATGCTGATTACTCGATTGAGTCAGCATCAGATGATTCTCGAAAAAACATGAATGAATAAGATCGAGATAACGATTAATATGAGAAACAATTGTCTTCAATTTTCTGATTCAAAGACTCATATCAATGCTAGTTCGATCTCTCTTTCTGTCATCAAGAAAATCGCGATAGAACAGAAGAGTTCGACTTCTACTCAAATACTAAAGAGATCTATCTCTTCTGTTGTCACTCGACTCAGCGAGAAGTCATCTTCATTCAGTAAAATTGTAAAATCATCTAATTCAGTCAACTTCGCTTCGTCTTTCAATTCAATGAACATAGCAATGATAGAGACTGCAGCATATAGATCACTAGTCAAACGATCGAATGTGACTACTTTCGCGATCATCATCACGAAAATTGATCGACTTCTAAAAACAGCTAGAAATAAACTCGAAGATGTAGATCTACAAGAGCTTTCACACGAAGAGATCTTGAAAGAAGTCAAAGCTAAGCTTTCTTCGAAATATCATGACTATCTAGACGTGTTTGATTGAGCTATGACTGATCAACTATCTTCTCATCGTTTCTATGATCACAAAATCGAGTTGACAGACGAGAAAACGTCTTCTTGAAGTCGTCTCTATCATATGTCTGACTACAAGCTTCAAAAGATGAAGAATTATCTGATTGAACATCTGAATAAGAGCTTTATATCTTTCAGCTCGTTCTTATACGCTTCGCTTATACTATTCGTTGAAAAGAAAGACGATAGTCTGCGTTTCTGCGTCGATTATAGAAAGCTCAATGCTTTGATCAAATGAGATCGCTATTCTCTATTCTTAATAGACGAAACTCTCGCTCGTATTCAAGATAGCAAGTATCTGACTCGATTGAATATAATAGTTGTCTTCAACAAACTACGCATGCATTCGAGTAGCGAAGATTTGACTATCTTTATTATCTCTTTTGACTTCTACAAATATCACGTGATGTCTTTCAAATTAATCAACGACTTGACTTTCTACCAACATTATATGAACGACGTGCTGTTTAATTATCTACATCAGTTTTGTCAGATCTATCTAGATGACATTATCATCTACAGCAAAACACTGAAGAAACATAAGAAACATGTACGACTAGTTCTACATAGACTACGAGAGATCGATTTACAGATGAATATAAACAAATGCAAGTTTCACGTTCAGAAGATCTTCTTTCTGAAACTATTGCTATTCATCGAAGAACTAAAGATGAATCTCAGAAAAGTACAAGCAGTAGTTGAATGATCTACTTCTACAAACCTCACTCAGATGCAGTTCTTCGTTGACTTCTGCAACTTCTATCGACGTTTTATAAAGAACTTTTCGAAGATTGTTTGTTCTCTGATTCAACTAACTCAAAAAGAGATGATATTTGAATGAGATCAAGCTTGTCAAACGATCTTTGATCATATGAAGAAATGAATGACTGAAGCTTCTATTCTTCGTCATTTTGATCAGAATAGAAAGACTATTCTTGAAACAGACTCATTCAACTACGTCAATGATGATATACTTTCTCAGTACGACGACGAAGAAACATTGCATTCGATGATCTACTACAGCAAGAATCTGAGTCTCGCTGAGTGCAATTACGAGATCTATGACAAGAAACTACTAGCAATCATTTGTGTCTTCGAGCATTGATGATCTGAGCTGAAATTGACTGAGCTACTCATCAAGATGTTCACTGATCATCAAGCTTTAACATCATTAATGAAAGATAAAGAGCTAAGTAGACGTTAAATGCGCTGAATACAAAAGCTCGTCGACTTCAACTTTAAAATCATGTATCGCTCAGACAAACAAAACATCAAAGTCGATGCATTGACTTGTCGAGTCGATTCAGTTTCTAGAAGCTCAGAAGATGAGTGTATTCACTATCAATGAATCACTATTCTGACTTTGAATCGAATGAAAATTGCTGATCTACAGAAGAACATCGAGAAATCAATCTATAAACAGATTCTTAAGACTAATGAGATCGACGAGAATTGTACGCTACTTCGTGAAGTCGTATTAAAAGATGAAGCTCAATACGAAGATACTAAATTAAGAGATTGTCGAGTTCAGAACGAAATACTATATCGAGATAATCTTCTATGAGTTTTCTTCGATGAGCATCTTCAAATGAAGTTAATTCAAGAAGTTCATGATCAATCTTCTATTGATCATTTCGAAATTCTCAGAATAATGAAGATCATAAGAAGATACTACTATTGATCTTCAATGTGAAAGACAATAAGTCGATATATTCGAAACTGCTACATTTGTCAGCGATCAAAGACTTCTCAAGATAAATTCAATAAACTACTACATTCTCTACTCATACTTGAACAGCAATGAAAGAACATAGTCATGAACTTCATCATTGACTTATCTCTTTCAAAAGACAAAAACGTCATACTAACAGTGATATGTAGACTGACAAAGAAACGACATTATATTTCTTACTTCACTGATGATGAGAAGATCACAGCAGAAAAAACAGCTGAGCTAATGCTTCAGTGAATATATCGAATACACGATTTACTCAATTTCATTGTTTCAGATCGAGATTCTCAATTTACCTTCATTCTATGAAAGTCGCTTTGCAAAAGACTAGACATTAATCTTCGACTCTTCACAGTCTATCACTTTCAGATCGACGATCAAAGTGAACGAGTCAATCAGAACGTCGAAAGATATCTTCGATTCTTCTGTTCATACATGCAGAATGACTGAGCTAAGCTACTACTCATGATCGAGTTCGTTGACAATAATGCTCTGTTCTCAGTCATCTTCTCGATCTCTTTCTTTCTAAACAAAGACTTTCATTCTCGTATGAGCTTTGAACTCAATGTCATCAAATATGAAAGTTCTCGTGAACGCTTGCAGACGACTAAAGTTGAGAATATATCTGAACATATGAACAAAACACTGAAGTTTGCTCGCGAGTCGCTAGTCAAAACACGAGAACAAATGATGAAACAAGTCAATAAGCATAGAAAA